>Ga0247723_1001028_pt1 | contig 16983 bp, 21 predicted proteins | sample MSEWelMarce5H_FC_FD_189079 | JGI IMG/M metagenome (GOLD analysis project Ga0247723, IMG submission 189079) | Subsurface sediment microbial communities from gas well in West Virginia, United States - MSEEL Well Study Marcellus 5H_FC | ecosystem: Environmental > Terrestrial > Deep subsurface >... | reverse complement strand
TATTACTGGCTGTATACACTGCACTACCGACTGTGGCTGTAAAGTTGTTGAGATTGTTCGATACAATTACAGGGTCACCCTTCAAGTATATCTTACCGGTCGTCACACCGGTACCATTGATTTTCATGCCAGGATAAAGCCCAGTGGTCGAGTTTGATGTGAATGTGTAATGGTCACTGGCAGTTATGAAAGTGGATGGAATTGTCAACGTCTTGTTGATTGTTGGGTAGGAAAACGAAAGTGGGAAAGTTTGCGATGTCGGTATGATACCGTTGTATGATATGCTGACGATACTGTTTGCAGTGTCGATGCTGTTGATAAAGGCGGCACCGCCTCCAAGTGTCGGAATGCCGTATATGTACATACCACTGATACAGTTCGATATTGGCTGAATAATCACGTTCGATTTGAATGTAAATCCGGATGTCGAAGTCAGAGTCACTGGCGAGCTGTTCGAATGATTCACCCTGTATGGTCTGTTTAGACCCTGGAGACTATTTCCAACCTTGGTTGTATATGTCATCTCCTCACTGTCAATCGTAATTTGGCCATTCATCTCTGGCCAGAATGTAATGTCGTCCTTTACTGTCACGTTCGAATCGCCACTGTTTAGGGCCGTTGTCGTATTGGATGTATAAGTTACCAAAGGTGTATTCAGAATCATTGAACCAGTTCGAGTGTCTGCGACCGAATTTGAAAACCAGGCCCAAGACTGGAACTTTATCCTGAGGTACAACTTCTGGTTATAAAGAGCACACGTCGGAAAGTATGGCCTGTCCAGTCGCTCACGCTGTTTCTTGTAGCGTGAATGTCTGCGACAGAAGAAAAAGTCGAGCGGAATAATCATGTCAACTCGGGGCGTATTATTCTGGAGCGGCAGTGTACCCTCTGAAAAACCTCCATTGATGCATTTGGCCATTGCATTCTTTTCGTCCGCATCAAGAAACAGTTGATCGCGCACAATGTACCAGTCGTCATTTAAAGACTCGATAACTTGACCGTCGATCAAGAAATCAACCTGTTTGAAAATTGCTCGTCCGAGCTGATCTGTGTAAACATTACCAGGTGGCAGTGGTGGCAGCGAACACTTGAGATGCATGTTGCTAATCATATCACCAGACGACTTTGGAATAATTTCAAGCGACACTTCGTGATCTATCCAGACCGATCCAGGTAAAGGAACTACGCGTTGCGTAATGGCAAAGTTTGTCGACTGAGTATATGTTGGATCCCACATAGAATCAGCCATGTTTTCGTTGTAAAAAAATTCATCTTGTTTTCCGATGGCATCGAGTGCCAAAACTGAACCTGTACCCACTCGGCCTCTTTCAAAGACCATCCTACAACTCACTCAGATTATTCTGCCACAACTGCGTCACACTCATCTTCTGCAATTCGACAAGCTCCGCACGAGTCTTGGCCGCCTCCTGCTTGAGTTTGTCTGAGTGCTCCATCGTGTACTGATACGTCTTGATATTGAGCAGGTAGTCGTGCGTCCCGTCAACCGTCGGAAACTGATGCTGAGTAATCTGGGCACCCAGGTGTGCTACCGTCTGCCGGAACACCTTGATTTTCTCTGCACAGACCATCTCTACGAAGCGAGCCTTGGCTTCGAGGATGCTCGTACGCCTCGTAAGCTCCTCAATCAGATTCTTCTTTCGCAGCTTGTAAAACAGTACTCGCAGCTCGACATAGTCCAGTAGAATCTCTTCGGGTGTGTCATACTTTTTGATACCCTTGTGTGTCATCAGATACATGTTGCTCGTGTGGATCGACTTGGTCAGGCCCAGTTTCTTCGGATCATCCGTCTCGACCAGAAAGTTGACACCATTCTCTGTCGAGTGATTCTCGTACTTGAGCTCAAGCTTTTCCAGCTTCTCTTTAAAGTCCTGCGTCCAGGCACCTGGTGGCAACTCGGTCACGCGTATGCAGTCACCCTCCTTCTTCCAGACACCCTCCATCGTCCAGGTTGTCTCATTCTTCTGAGTCACCTTGCCTGTAAACCCCCTGAACCAGGGAGTCATCGGCTTTGGTGGTTGCTTGTTGAGCATCCGAAGTATATTCTCCTTGATATCATGTGGATTATATGGTGGAACTGTACAGCTAAAACCAGTACCAATACCCTCGGCCCCATTTACTAGAATCATAGGAATAATCGGAACGTAAAACTCGGGCTCCACCTTGTCGCCATCCTCCTCCATATACTTGAGGACCGGATCGTCCCGCGAGTCGAAAATAGTCCGAGTCTGAGGCGCCAACCGAGTGAAGATGTAACGAGCGCTGGCTGCATCCTTGCCACCCATCAGTCGAGTGCCAAACTGGCCGCTCGGCTCGAGCAGATTCAGGTTGTTTGCGCCCATAAAGTTCTGGGCCAGGTTGACAATCGTCCCCTGGAGGCTCGCCTCGCCGTGATGGTACTGCGTCTGCTCGGCGACATAGCCTGCCAGCTGTGCCACCTTCATATCAGAGGTCAAGCGACGTTTCAGACACGAGAATATCACCTTGCGCTGACTCGGCTTGAGGCCGTCTGCAAAGTGAGGGATGCTCCGATGGATATCAGCCGCTGAAAAGTTGGCCATGTCGCGATGGATGAAATCAGTCACCGACAGAGTGTTAATCTTTCCGTACGGGACACAGACTGGCTTGGTCTGCATATGAGCGCGGAGCCACTCCTTCCGGTGGTCCGCATGATCCTTTGAAAAGGCGAGCTTCATCGACTCTTTCGTCTTGGGATCCTGCTCAAACTTGACAGTCAGACGATCAATCTGCCTGAAATACTCTTTTGCCTCGGCGCTCGTCGATGTTCCGAGACCCTTGTAGTACTTGACCAGGCCCCGAACGGGCTGAGCCTCTCGGAAATCCTCCTCGTTGAAAAACCAAGTAGGACCAGCCTTGATAATCGGAGTCACCATAGCACACACATAGCCCTGAGGAATCAGTGATGGCCAAAAGTGCTGAAACATATTCAGGACCAGACCCTTGATGTGACTGCCGTCCAGATCGGCATCGGTCATAATAAGGACCCGACCGTAACGTAAAGATTTAGTGTTTGTATACTGTACACCATGAGCGAGTCCAAGAATCTTTTTGAGATTGTTAAGCTCTTCATTGGCTCCAAGCTTGGCGGTCGTCGCGTCCCGAACATTGGTCAGCTTGCCACGCAGTGGAAACACACCAAACCGATCCCGGCCAATAACCGACAGGCCAGCTACGGCCAGCGTCTTGGCGGAGTCACCCTCGGTCAGAATAAGAGTGCAAAGATCCGACTTTTGAGTACCGGCCCAGTTGGCGTCGTCCAGTTTTGGGATCCCCGTAATGGAGGCCCGTTTGATTCCATCATTTTTCTTAAGTTCCTTGATAGCCTTGGCGGCGACGACGCTGTCGAGCGCATCTCGGACACCATTGTCCAGCAGATCCTTTATGAATTTTGGTTTTAGGTCGATCGGAGTCAAGGCTCGGCTCGTCATCTCAGTCTTGGCCTGGCTTGAAAACGTAGGATTGACTGCGGTGCACTTAATAAACAGACCCAGAGTCTGACGAATCTGATGCGGAGTCAGGTCCTTCAGCTTCTCGCGAATTCTGGTGATGATTGTCTGGGCGACATGCTCGACGTGCATACCACCGATAGTTGTGCAGATACCGTTGACAAAGGAGACGTGCTGGAAGCCGTTGGTCGAGTTGACTGCGTAAATCTCCCAGCGGTCCGATACATACTTGACTACCGGTGTGTCGCCGACGTACATCTTCACGTACTGCTCAAAGTTCTGGACCGGCAGAGCATTCACCTTGGCGGTTGTCCACGCGGCCGCATCCCACATCCTCTTTTCAAAGACTGGATTCATCTCCTCGAACGTCACACCGAACCGATTCCAGTCTGGAGTAAACTCGATCCGGACCTTGTTCTTGTCGGCCGTCTTTTCGATGACTGGCTGGCTGCACTCCTGCATGTTGTTCTTCCAACTCTGGACATACTGCTGGCCCTCGTTCACGACCGTCAATCGGAACCACTTGGAGAATACGTTGGTCAGCTTGGCGCCGTAGCCGTTCCGACCGCCGACGATCCGCTCCTCCTCGTCATTGTAGTTGGACGAAGTGAGCAGGTGGCCAAAGATGAGCTCAGGAGTCCAGATGCCAGTCTCGGAGTGCCGCTCGATCGGAATCGAAGGACCGTTGTTCTCGATGCTGATTGTCTCCCCGAGTGAAATCTTGATCCGCGTCACCTTCTTGGGATGCAGAGTCGCCTGGTCGAGCGCGTTCACGAGGACCTCGTCGAAAATCTTCAATAGACCGGGTGAGATGCGAATAGGCCGAAGGACAAACTTGTTATCCTTGAGCACCCAGTGCTGCTCAATTTCTGGAACGATCGTACCCACATAAGAGTCAGGTCGTTTCAGAATGTGTTCTACGTGTGTGAGCTTCTTGTACATTGTATTATAGGCGCGTCCTATTTTAAAGTAGTAATCAAAATACTCATAGCGGCACTCATTGCTGATACGGTCGCACTGTCCGACGCGACGTGTATAATCTGATCCAGATTCATTTTTGCGTGATGGATCAACACGTCATTCACCTCAGATGGGACAAGTGAAAATGCGGCTGTCCGAACCATATGTTTTCTGAGAAGTGCTGAGCTCCGTACAAGTCGGCGCATTTCGGGTCGTCTTGAAACCCTTTTGAGACAAATTGTAGTTTGACGAATCGTGCGATCCATTCAGTCTTATATTAAAAAGCGTGTAAAATCTTTACGTAGGTTTGGCGCTCGACTCATACTTCATAACAAAAATGAAGGCGACCGAGCTTTACAAATCCTGCCTGACTACCGGTTTCTCGCAGACTGACGCTCTCAAGTTTGTCGAGACGGCCAGGCGGTACAAGAAAAGCTGTCTGAAGATTCAGAAGCAAAAGGAGAAGCGAGCCATCCAGGTTCTGGACAAGCCTCCCAAGTTTACGCCGAATGTGGCTACAACGAAAAAATGTCAGGCCCGGACCATGGAGGGCCGAGCCTGTCCGTTCAAGGCACACTGTGGCGACTACTGCAAAAAGCACGCAGCCTGAAAATTTCTTAGACTATACTAGATGAATCAGATTATCCAGGTGATGATACTATATGCGATCCTGGTCAAACTCATCCCGCGCATCCTGACCAAACCAACTAAGATTGACATTGTCGACAACACAGTAATCTATCTCGAAATGTCCCAGAGTTATATCCTTAACGCATCCTTGTTTGCTGGCCTGGTAGTCTGGCTAGTTTCGAAATATGGTCAGGGACAGCAGATACCAGACTTCGAGTAAATGTGTGATCCCAAGTGACGAGTCGTTTGTCGTAGCACTCCTTCATGTGGTGCATGAGGCTATCAAGAGATGGATGACCCCACTTGAGATCCTTGGTGTACAAAAAGTCGTCAAACCCAATTTCACCAACTGTACAATCGACAACGTACGGAGTCTGAACATACTCCTTCAGACCTCCATACTTTGTGATGACGACTGGCTTGTCGCGCATAGCCGCCTCGACAGCCCCCATTCCGACCCCCTCGGAGTGCGAGCAGTTGACATAGCAGTGACACATATCATGGACGTCATCCATCGCCTTGTCACTCAAAACCCCATTGATAATCTGGACGTTCGGAAACCGCCACTCGACAGCCTGCTTGCAGGTCGCCTTGAGGACCAACCGGCAGTCCTTCATATTGAGTCTCATAAACGCCTCTATCAGCATTCTGATATTCTTGCGCGGATCCATAATGTTTCCAATTGTGTAGAACGTGTACGGGACGATACTTGTCGTAACACTCTTCGGCACAGGCTGCACCCAGTGGTGCAGCACCTTGAAATCACCTTGGGGGAACTGCCGCTGAAGTACAAACGCTGCAAAGTTTGACGGGCAGTAGATTGTGCCGGAGACTTTGAGCAGCTTGCCATAGTCCGGATGAACCGTCTCAGTCTCACAGACAGTCATCAGAATCATACGCGGTGCGAGTTTCTTGTAGTACTGCTCGATCATCTCTACATGCTGGTCCAGTGGCAGAGCGAATATGAAGACACAAGGGTAATGCTCCTTGAGGGCTTTATCGCCGAACGTCACAAACTCACCCCCGACCGACAGCGCATAGGTCCTTGTCACCTGGCCTATACCTGCCAGGAGAGAGGGGCCGACAAACAGCATTAGATGATCTAGGCAAATTAACTTTAAGACTTGAATTCTTTGCAAGCGGCGGCGAGCAAAAGTATCTGCCGACCAGTCTCGTTCATATCCGGATTGTCCTCTTCAAAATCTGGAAGAACCTCCTCGGTAAACTTCTCAACACGAGCTTCAAGCATGAGAGCCTTTTTTTCATTGTCGGCGGCTATTTTTTGATGCTTTGCTACTGTAGTTGCTATTGAACCAATGACTTGTAATAACAAAATCTTTTGACGAAATGTTAGTCTCTGTCCCTCCTTCTTTCTGCGGAGCAAGTCTCCACAGAGAAAAAGAGTAAAGAACATTATCTCATCCATTTAAGACTAATATGGGCTATTCTTTTAATGGATATTGAAATCCTGCGCGAGTTTGTCAAGGATCACATCTTGCCTCGACTGACTGAGGTTGAGTGCCAGCTCAAGGATCTTCGGGCGGTAACCTGGCCAGTCTGTCAACACATTCGCGAGAAATCTCCACTCGACCAGATTGAGTCGAAGAAAAAGTTCATGTATTATCTGGATGATGAGGATGCCAAGCACTTGCTAAGGCTAAAGCACAAGTTTAGCAAGGTGCCTTCTGTCGTCTGCGAGCGAGAATATCAGTTGATCTTTGGCAGGGGCACGTCCGAAGGTGTCGGGATCAACCGAAACTCCCCATCCGAGTGAAGACCCTCGTTCAGGTACCGTTCAAAATCCTCAAAAGTCTGATGTTGATGTTTGGCATCGTGTGCGTGCGCATAGTTTTGTATTTTGTTCCAGACGTGCTTTGCGTCTCCGAATGAACTACAGTGCCAGCCGGCATACGGAATGCGCTTGAACCGCCAGCGGTTATCCCTGAAAAAGTTGGGACCGAGTTTCTTGTATGCGTCCGCGCGTGTGATAACTGTTCCGAACCAGGGTTCACCAGTGAACATATACTTGAACGAATACTCGAACATAAACATATGGAATACGTGCGTCTCGTTCGGAATGTCTTTGGACAGATCCGGAATCTCGTCAACGTCAGAAATCATAACTCGAGCGTCATCTGGTAAGTCCTGGACAGCCTCGAGCAGACACTCGCGCTGATGTTTCTCGCGGTCCCAAATGCCGTTGGTCGTACAAGGCGTAGCCAAGACGTAACGAATTTTGTGAGCCCAAGGCAGGAACCGCTCCTTGTTCTCGGCATAGAATAGAGGCTTTGGGTTACCTGCGTGAGTCTCTGGTGATTCAGAAATGACAAAAAGGTCTACGTGCGGATCAAGAATCTTGAGTCTCATTTCCAGGACATCCAGCTCATTGTAAAACTGAAACGTATCAACAAGCATATTAAAGGATAGACGCTTATTTTCTTTAATGGCGCGAAAGGCTCTCGTGACATTTGCCATCGGTGAAAAGTATCAGAAGGAATTTCAGAATTTCAAGCCGAGCTGCGAACGTTACTGCGAAAAGTATGGTTGGGATTTTATTGAGGTGAAGGAGTTGTTCGAGCCGGTTGACGAGCGGCGCTTCATCATCTGCCAGAAGCTTCTGATTGCGTGCCAGGAGTGGTCGAAAAAGTATGACATGGTGGTCTGGGTCGACTCGGATATGTGGATCACCGACAACTGTCCAGAGATTCCAGTGCCGGCACCTGGAAAGGTGGGCATCTGCATCGAGCAGTTGATGCACCACGAGTGTCTGCAGGTTGAGGTCGCTAAGCGTCGCTCCTGGCAGACCAAGGCTGGTGAGTACTACAAGCGCTACGGTTTTGAGCCTGACGAGTGCCCAGACTGGATTATGAATGCTGGTCTGATGGCGTTCCGAACTGATATGGATATTCGATCCATGTATGATGAGATGGTTGAGGTGGTCCGCAAGATTCCAGAGCGCGCCGAGAATGGAACTCTGAACCACTACGAGCAGCCATACCTCGGCTGGAAGCTGTTCAACGACAAGTCGTTTGAGATTATGGACTGGCGGTATAATATCGTCTGGCCAGTCTACCGGTGTATGTTTGCAGAGCCGTACGATCGGATGGACGACCTGGTCAAGCCTATGCGAAACTTGTTTGATTTCGCATACACTATTCATTACACAGATCGCGAGGACCTGCCTGTTTTGGATTTCATCAAAGATAAGATGATGCCGATGGCGGACAAGACGCTCGTGGTTGAGCAGAATGAGATGATGAAGGCGTTTTCGTCTGCTTTCCGGTTGTGCAAGTTTAAGAGGATGATTGTTCGGACAAAGCCCGAGGTTCTTCAGATGATGGTTCCGCTACAGCAGTTTGGCTGGGTCATTCCAAACTGGATTGTGGCTTCAGAGACTGAGAAGGGTAACCTTACTGTTCGGGAAGTGGAGTTGCAGCTTGGCTTGACGAGTGACTCCGCGAATAAATAGAAATTGCCATCTCGTACACGACACCGGTCGTTGTTGCGAGCGGGTGAGTAATGCGCGGCTCTAAACTAAAAACCCTCTGCCGAGTAACCGGCACACAAATGTTATGTATCCCCTGAGAGACAATGTCCTTCAGTGCGTACACGAGCTGATACGGAAACGTTTCATCCTCTTTGAGCTTGAACGTGTAGCCTGTCGAGTCTTTTACATTAATTGTGTCATAAGGCGTCATGACGTCTTCTACGAAAGGAATATGTTCCTCAGCAACCTCAAAATTCACTGGCACACACTTGCTCTTCCAAAACTCTTGGACGACGTCACGCGCATCTGTTCGGCTCTTCATATCCCATTCCGTGGGGTACTTGTCGATACATGGGTAGGTTTCAACAAGGCCTTTGCGTATGTACGTGCATTCTACGTAGCGAGGTACCGCACACACACGATCTAGCATGAAGACTGGCTGGTTGTGGCAGTTGACACCGTGAATGTGAACCAGATCAAACTGGTCATCAATCTTTCCGATGAGGCGCGCCTTGCGCTCGGTATCAGTCTCGAGGTCGTGATATTCAATAATCAAATGTGTTACGCGATTGAAATCCTCCTTTTCAATCACGTCCCACTCTGCACCCTCGACATCAATCTTGAGCAGGATGTTCCCTTCCGGGACGAGCTGGCCCAGATGAGTCGTGAGAGTCTTGAGCTCGTCAGTCTCCTCACCACCTGTGATTCCCTCCCGAATATACTTGGTGTTTGGACCGAGAGGAGGAACGTCAGTAATCGTATGGTCAAAGACAAAAGCTGGTACGTTCCACGCCTCGGCCAACTGATTCTCCAGACTCACATCATGGCCGACACCGTAGCCAAGGATCGCCTTGACATCAAACGGCCGATCGGGCAGAACATAGCCACCGTCATTGTCCGGACCGTAACGTTTCTTGGGAAGTACACATGATTTAGGAGTGAGAAGGTCAACAAGAGACATTTGTTATAAAGGTTTCGATTTCTTAAATACTAGATGATGAAGATTATTCCAAAGACGCCAAATCAAGTTTTGTATAAACGTCTGCTCGACAATAAACATAGACAGGTTATTCTCGCGACCGGTCCGGCTGGTACTGGAAAGACTTTGATGGCGTGTTATACCGGGGCTGAAAAGCTGGTGTTGGGTGAGTATAAGCGTATCGTTATGACGCGACCGGCTGTTTCTGTCGACGAGCAGCATGGATTTCTGCCAGGTGCTCTAGAGCGCAAGATGGAGCCATGGACGCGTCCGATGTTTGATTGTCTTCGGAAATATTACTCGCAAAAAGATATTGACCTGTTGACCAAAGATAAGCGTATCGAGATTTGCCCACTGGCTTATATGCGCGGTCGAACGTTCGACGAGTCCTGGATCATCGCAGACGAAATGCAGAATGCAACACCAAATCAGATGCAGATGGTTTTGACCCGCATCGGATATGATTCAAAGATGATTGTCGCTGGTGACCCAGATCAGTACGACAAAGGATTTCAGACGAATGGTATTTCAGACTTGACAAGACGTATTGGTATGTACGATTCTGATGTGATCAGTCAGGTTTATTTTACAGAGGCGGACCAGATGCGAAATCCAATTATTAACGATATCCTGCGTCTATTTAACTTTTAGAGACCATATCCAGCATTCGTTATCTAGTTCCTGGTGCTGATCCAAGCGCCATTTGTTTCCGTCAAACTCCTTTTTGGAATAACCTATGAGTGTGTTGTGGCCGCTCTTTATCTGGCAACGTTTTGCTGTCGGATACGATCCGGACAAGTTTTCGTACTCACCTTTCTTGTAGCACCGCTCTTGACCATTGTATACAATGGTCGCTTCGTTCGATGCGCATGCATAATTGCTCGTTCTTCTGTACCAGAAAAAGAACAAAAGCAAGAGCAAGAGAATCAGGTACATTAAGATATGCCAAGCTAATAATTTAAATGTGTGGCATCTACGCCGTCATATCTGAAAACGAGTCTGACCGAACAAGCCCTCGGCACGACTTGGATCATCGCGGCCCTGATGATTTTAAGTACGATCGTAAAGGCAACTGTCATATGGAGTTTTGGCGGCTCGAGATTAACGGAACCAAGTCTGTGACGAGCGGACAGCCAATGTACTACGACGAAAGTCTTCTCGTCTGCAACGGCGAGATTTACAACTATCTTGAACTCGGTGGTGAGCGCGGCGAGTCCGACTGTGCAGTCATCCAGCCTCTGATTGCCTCGGTCGGTATTCTGGAGACTGTCCAGACGATCAACGGCGACTTTGCCTTTGTATGGTCGGATGGTAAAAAGTTTTACGCGGCGCGTGATCGCGTCGGTGTTCGGCCTTTGTTTTACACAGAGTTGGATTCGGGTATGGCGTTCGCCTCCGAGGCGAAAGCGCTCCTTCATTTCAAGAAACCAATCAAGCATTTCCCACCGGCTCACATTTACGACTCTGAGCTTGAGCAGTTTATTTGCTACGACCCTATGTACTATCCATCGCCTGTCATGACCACATGTCTTCCGGATATTACCGATAACATTCGCGAGAAACTTATCAACGCAGTCAAGCTCCGGATGGATACGTCCGAGCGGCCGATTGGATTTTTTCTGAGCGGCGGACTCGACTCGAGCATCATTGCGGCCATCGGAGCTATGATTTCCAAGAAGGCTATCCATACATTTTCAATCGGTCTCGAGGGACAAGACTCTCCGGATCTGATTGCGGCCAGGAAGATGGCGCGTCATCTGGGTTCGAAGCACACAGAGGTGACGTTCAGTGTCAATGAGGGAATCGAGGCTCTCAGTGATGTCATCTGGCACCTCGAGACTTACGACACGACAACCGTCAGAGCTTCGGTCCCTATGTTCCTGCTCAGCAAGTACATCGCAGAGCATACCGATATTCGTGTGATTCTGTCTGGTGAGGGTTCGGACGAGCTCTTTGGCGGCTACCTGTATTTTCACAAGGCGCCGACGACCCAGAAGTTTCTGACCGAGACGAATCGGCTTGTGCGCGACGTCCATATGTTTGACGTTCTGCGGGCCGATCGGTGTACGTCTGCACACGGCCTCGAGCTTCGCGTCCCTTTCTTCGACCCTGACTTCATCGAGTACGTGATGGATGGATTTTCTCCAGATGTTAAGCAGCCCAAGGAGGGTGTCGAAAAGTGGATTCTGCGCAAGTCGTTCGAGGACTTTTTGCCGGAAGATATTCTGTGGCGCCAAAAGAATGGAATGAGCGATGCGGTCGGATACAGCTGGGTCGATGGGATCAAGCGGTACGCCGATTCTATTTTCTACTGGAACACTTTGTTTGTGAATATGATGTCTAAACAATCATTCACACCAGAGGAGCGTCTATACGAATATTATTATAGAGAATTCTTCCCGGAAGAGCTCGTCAGCTACAAGTGGATGCCAAAGTGGACTGACGCAACCGATCCGTCAGCTCGCTACCTCGACAACTTTGAGGACGAGACAAAGTCAGACGACGATGAGTACTTGTTCAGTCGCAGAAAGTTTGTTATTGCGGCCGGAGTCGTTATGTGGGCGGCCATCTTTGTCTCAGCGCAGATTTCTAGACATGTAGATGGTGGCTGAAATCAAACCGGTAATCTCATCCTGAATATTTCTTAGAGGAGCATCCTTCGGAAGCTTCATCTTTTCAATCAAAGCCATTAAAGCTTTCAAATATGCAACTGCATTCTTAGGGTTACGATCAACCTTAAGCATGGGAGACATACGATTGATTGCGCCGTACTTGCCCTTGTACGTCTCGGCGTACCGATCGAGCAGAGGGACAATTCCTGTATAATACGCCTCGAGCGCCTTGTGGAGAGCAAAGCTCTTCGTGTCCAGATGGTAGACGTGCGTCTGAGTACGAGAGTGCATAAGTAGCGAAATAAAACGACCGACACTTGCCATTACAATAACCTAGAAAAAATTAATATCCGGCTATTGTAATGTTAAGGAAGTTTTTCCGTATTTTATCAGTGTTTATTATAATTAATATTCTATTTTCTGGTTTTTTATATAGCTGGGCTACTAATCAGGATATAGATAACCTTCCATCAAAACCTATTGATAGATTTACAAGTATTCTGTTTATGAATATATCGACATTTACTCTGACGGGAGCAAGTCACCCAGTGAAATCAAAGAGGACTCAGATTCTAATGTCTCTTTACATGCTAGTTGTATTCGCGGCACTTATTTCTTTTACTTAGAAAAAAGGCACGCCATATATCTAATGGAGGTTGCTCAGGATATTATCAACACTGCTCTGGCTCACGACTCGTGGGTGTATGGTGGATACGTCCGCGATGTCATTGTATGTAACGATACAAAGTTCAGTGACATTGACATTTGCTGCCCGCACAACGTGCGTCCTCTCTGGATCATCCGAAGCTTGTCAAAGCGTTACGATGTGAAGGAGGTTGAGATGCGTACACTCAGCACTTATTGTGACGCAAAGAGCGTCCACACGTATAAGATTGGCGGAATCACTGTTCAGTTTGTCGTCTTTGATGGCGATTTCACAGACTGGTGCGACTCTGAGACGACCGACCTGACGTGCAATCTATTCTATCACAGTCGGTCGGTCAATATTGGTATTCGCTACGTTCCGTACAGCTTCCGTACGCGCCAGAATCCAATCCAGGAGATTATCAACCTGACCAAGATGAAAAAGTTTGAGCGCATCACCGAAAAGAATGTTATTCGCCGGATCAAGAGTATGGTCCGGCGTGGCTGGGCTTGCACAAACGAAATCATGAGCGAACCAGAGGAATACGATCTGCCTTATATTCGTGAGGTTGAAGAGATGCAGAATGAGAATCGCCGAAAGGAACTAAACAAGTATTCAGCCCTGCCAGCCTATCTGATTGACGCTATAACTCGTGATTATCAGTAAGGGCAGTGCCCTTTTTGACGCAAGGGCACTACGTGCCCTTCGGTTATAACTCGTGATTATCAATAGACATTTTCAGTAGGACCTGAATAGGAAGTTCTGGTTCCCATTCGTCCCAAGTATCACTCATCTCGTGTATCAAAATTATATTAGGGTCATCGCCGGTGTACCTCGTAAAAGGCTCGTCATCCTCGTCAACAACCTCAATATCAGACTCGTCAGAATCTGTCGAGTCTTCATAAATTTCAGGAAACAAAGATTCATTTTCAACCCCAGGAACACGACGAGCCGCAAATTTCATTCCCAATCGCATATCCTCGGCCGTCACTGTATTCCGACCACACGCTTTACAATAATGAGAAGCTACAACAACTGCAGTTTCTAGGACCGGTTTCAAAAGTTCCATTATAGGCATAAAAATAACCTGCTCTTTAAACGTATATGGAGGCAATGAATATACGTCTAAAGACCACGCTTAAGTTTTTTGGACTGTACAGCCTTTTGATTACTACGCGTCTGATGGCTGAACTCCTGTACGTTCGCTTCTGTTTTTACAACATCCCCACTTTTATAGTCGCGAACGGTTCACCGGTATGTGCTGCTCTGAGGACAGCGGCCGATATGCCGATGGAAAAGTTCATTACATATATTAACTAGACGACGACATGATCGCCCGTCTGATGCACAAGATATGCCCCCACAAAAACAAGTACAACTCCGAGCCACTGCCAGTGAGATGTGAAGCGCTCGCCAAGGACAAAGTATGCAGTCAGTGCTGTGAATATTGTGATTGCAAACTCCCAGAGTATACTTACGTGCAAAAGGTTGTGCGACTTGAAACTATTGATGAGTAAAAATATAACAATGGCCCACCCAATAAGACCTTTTGCCAGGCTGTGCTTAGCACCGTCTCCTGCATATTTCTTCAGATTCATATTGGCATAGGTCTCGGCTGCGCCCATCATGAAAATCTGAGGCAACACCATTACTACTAGTTTAGTTTATTCTGGCGGCCAACTTGGCAAAATCGGCCGACAGCTCAAGATGCCATGGATAAAGAACAAAGATCTGGAACAGAAATGCAGTAGTACCAATCAACAAAGATATGAGAGGAATCCATTTCCAAAAGTCAAACTTCTTTCGATCGTGTTCCATTAATATATTGTAGAAAATTATGAAGAAGATTCAAGAGGTGACGATCGGTTTCATAATCTTCCTCCTCCTGGACCGCTTTTCGCGAGCCGTAAGTACAACCCTGGTTCACGGTAACAACATGGATCAGGCCTCAGTTCAGCGTATCCATGTCCGTATCGAGCTGCTCACTCTAGCAGTCTGCCTCATCATCGCCTTCAGACAAATTCAGAACTACTAGGGCTATCGTCGTTGTAAATCTTTTCGATCGACTTGCGACGCGCCCACGTTGGAGCCATATTCAGCAGACTCTGGGCGGCCGAACGAAAATGCTCAGCCGGTGAAGATGGTGTAGAAATAGGCGAAGCCTCTTTTCCAAACTTTAAAAAGTTTTGCATCTTCTTTTCGAGTGGGTTTCCCTGCTCGAGAGCCGTATTAAACTCTGAGAAACATTCAGACAGGAACGGTTGACCCTCGGTTGCTCTCTGATCACGAGAGATGGTCAGCTCCTTTGATATTTTCAGGGCCAGACGTTTCATATTGATAGAAGAACGAAGTGCATTTGTCAGCTTTTCGTTAATCTTCATGTACAACTGGACTGAACCAAGAATACCAGTACCGGCTGATAGGATCGCGTTCAGAATACTGACGTAACGCTGAGACAGAAAGTCATTCAGTGAAATAGCGCAGAGAGCATTCAGTGATGAGACGACCAGAATTGGAATGTTAAACTTTGTGGACAGCTGGTGGTAGTACTTGTACTCTTTCAGATAGTGCTCGTGAAACATATTACACTGCTTCTCGATATTGGAGAGAAACTGCTCCTCTTCGTCGTGCCAGGTGTCTTCTCTCATCTTACTTTAGTTGTATATTTTTCGTAGTCTGAGGTATTCTCGGACGGTGTGCGGCGGCTCGTCAAATATACTCTTGTACACGCTGGCTGGATTCAGCCCCTGACTGTAAAGCCACGCCATATACGCGCTGTACAGATACAGAAGCTGTTCTGGTCGAAACTCAGTTTGACGCAGCGAGTACAAAGGAATAGTGTGTGTCACCAGAATAAAGAGTGCGACCGGCGACAAACCTTTGTACTTGGCTGCAACGAAAAATACACTGAATACAAGGTTGGCTAGGATCACCGACAGTGGCTGTACTGGTGCACCGAGCAACCAAGCAAACCAGAATCCAAACCCCCAGTATGAAAAGATGTTATACCATTCCATTTAAAATGTTAAAATATAATAAATGAGTAATCTTAATAAACTAAGATATTATGAGAACCTATTATCACGTAATAATTATCCATATCACACAAAAGCTGCATTTCTAGGATATGTACTTAATACAGTTAATAAAAACTTGTTACAAACAAATTCTGAATATAAAAGTGTGTATAATAATATTGTTAAAAAATTCAATACACCTCAGAATAAAATTCGAATGCTTTTGTCTGCCAAGAATGCCAATATCAGCATAAAGAATGTTAAATGGGTTTTGAGATCTGCCGACATGAATCTCATCAGACGCAGTAATCAATACGCGAAATTGTACAATGAAGTTGCAAATAAATATGATTTGCCTAGTTCTCAAATAATTGGAGTGAGACCACAACAAGGTCCAACATGTTGGTTCAACTCTATTATCAATGGGTTGTTATTAAGTGAACGACCTAGAAACCTTATGCGTAAAATGGTAGCTCTTGTACCAAAAGTAACTTATTCAGGTGAGGTATGCCCTATGAAAACCGCCGGCCGTGAATGGTTTATGCGTTATATAAAAAATCGTCTCGACGGTAATTTAAGTAATACATTTAAGAATGCAAATGTAATTAACGCAATTGGTTTACGTGGCCTAACAGGAAAGGGAAAAGAACGGTCTTTTATATCATTCGCCGGAACTTTAACAAAGGGACAGACTGGTGGAACTATAGATGATCTCATATGGTTTTATAATAAACTATTTCCATATAATTTTACTAATAAGAGTGGACTAACAACACCTTTATTTGTCATGAAGAAATTTGGTACTTTTTTTAGTCAGGCCAATCCAGAAGTACCACATACAATGCAGAGAAATGGAGTTGAATATGAATTAACACATGGCTGGATTTCTTTTAAAGTAAACATACTTATGGGTCATATAATTGCTGGATATAAAACAAGAACAGGTAAATACAAAGCATTTGATTCTAATGTTGCGAAAGATGTTCCTGATTACGACTGGACAAAATCAGCCAAACAAACATTGGCAACGGCTTTGTATAAACCTCATTATAAAACAAGCGGAACTGTTATTTATGGTATATATATGAGGAAGTAAAAACCGTGCTTAAAATAAACCTGGGTCGTTAAATTTTATCGGCTGGTATCAGAATGCTTCACCCGGACTAT
>Ga0247723_1001027_pt1 | contig 16999 bp, 10 predicted proteins | sample MSEWelMarce5H_FC_FD_189079 | JGI IMG/M metagenome (GOLD analysis project Ga0247723, IMG submission 189079) | Subsurface sediment microbial communities from gas well in West Virginia, United States - MSEEL Well Study Marcellus 5H_FC | ecosystem: Environmental > Terrestrial > Deep subsurface >... | reverse complement strand
TAAGTTTGCCAAGGGCGCTATTTCCATGAGAGAACTCCCACTTCCTTTGATGTGGCAAATTAAGACTGCTCAGGGTCATGACGGTTCTGTAGTTGTTGGTCGTATCGACAAGATGGAACGTACCGAAGAAGGCATTGGAAATGCTTACGGCGTATTTGATTCAGGCGAGTACGGCAAGGAAGCAGAACGTCTAGTTCGTGGTGGATTCATTAAGGGAATCTCTGCAGATCTTGACCGCTTTGAGGCCGATGAAGATAACGAAGAAACAGCCGCTGATGAAGATAAGAAAATCGGCGGAGGAAAGATCAAAATTACTAAGGGTCGCATCATGGGCGTCACTTTAGTTCCTAAGCCTGCTTTCCAAGAGTGTAAAATATTACTAGTAGACGAAATCGTCGATGTCCAGGAGGACCCTATGTTGCCAGATGGCGAATATGTAGAACAACCAGCAGAGGCTGATGCTGCCGCTTTAGTGGCGTGCGCTTCCGTTGTTGCTTCTATCCCTGTAACCCCACCTGCTTCATGGTTTGAAAACCCTAAGTTAAGCGGACCTACCCCACTCACTGTGACCGATGATGGTCGCGTATTTGGACACATTGCCGCTTGGCATGTGGACCACATTGGTATGTCGATGGGAACAAAGCCACCTCGCTCCAAGAGCAAGTACGCTTACTTCCACACAGGTCTTATTCGTACCGAAGAAGGTTCTGATATTCCAGTAGGTCAGTTGACTCTTGCTGGCGGACACGCATCCCTAGAAGCATCTGCTCGCGCTGCTGCAAAGCACTACGACGATACCGCTTCAGCGTTTGCTGATGTTCACGCTGGCGAAGATAACTACGGCATCTGGGTATCTGGCGCACTACGCCCATCTATCACCCCAGAGCAGGTTCGTTCGATTCGCGCCTCTGCTCCATCAGGTGACTGGCGTCCAATCCAAGGCGCACTTGAACTTGTTGCTGTATGCCAAGTAAATGTTCCAGGATTCCCAATCGCTCGTGCTCGCGTAGCCTCAGGTGCTGTTATGGCTCTTGTTGCTGCAGGTGCTCAGGTTCTTGCTCGTATGAAGACTGATCCAGTGGCAGAACTAGCCGCTCGTCTAGATCGCTTAGAGAACCCAGAACGCGAATCACTTCTATCAACTTACGAAGAAGTTAAGTACCGCTTTTCATCTCTTAAAGGAGACATAATTGTCTCCGAGGAACCAATCACCGCTGATGGCGAAATGATGGTAGTTGAAGATGTAGTAGAACCTATGTCAATCAACATCCTAGAGAAACTACTTTCAGATGTTGTAAGCATGTACTTCCGTGCTCATGGGTACCACTGGAATGTTAAGGGTCAGGACTTCTCCCAATACCACGAACTATTTGGTGAGATCTACGCTGACATCTATGGATCAATCGACCCTCTTGCAGAAAACATCCTAAAGTTGGGCTACGACGCACCATTCAATCTTGGTGACTTTATGAAGATGCGTTCCATGGAAGATTCAACTGTAGACCTACACACACCTCAGGCTCTAGCCCATGACTTGTATATGGTAAACGAAATGCTTGTTGAAGAATACAAGCGGGCTTTTGACGCTCTCGAGGCTGCTGACGAGCAAGGTGTTGCTGATTTCCTAGCCAGCCGCATTGATGCTCACCAGACTTGGTCTTGGCAGTTACGTTCATCCCTTGTACCTGAGGGCATGGAAAAGGCTGAAGAACAGTCAGATGAAGAATTTTTTGTAACAGTTTTTTCAGTCCTGGATGATATGGGATTGATTGCTGCTGGTGGCCCATCTGAGGCAGTTCGCAAGGAACTTGCTAAGTCAGGCGAAGCACTACCAGATGGCTCCTTCCCAATCCGCAACGTAGCCGAACTTAAGAAGGCAATTCAGGCTTATGGCCGCGCCAACGATGAGGATCGCGCAAAGGTTCGCCGTCACATCATGAAGCGTGCTCGCGCCCTTCGTAAGCATGAACTAATTCCTGAGAAGTGGCTGGCTCTGTCTGCAAATGGCATGGAACTATCCATTGCAGTTGCTGATCTTCGTAGTCGCGCTAAGTCAACGGCTATGACAGCGGCTGGTGAACCAGAACCTGAAGAGATTGCTGTAGAAGAAGAAGGTGGTGTGGACCCAAAAGCACTGACTCCTAAGGAGTCTGACGGGTCAACACCATACAAGTTCACTGCAAAAACACAGCCTAGAGACGCTCAAGGCAAGTTTCGTTTAGTTTTAGCGCGCCTTAAGCAAGATTTAGGCGTTGCATCTCTGGATAGTGTCGCTAAAAAAGTAGAAGAAGCAGAGAATCTAGATAATACTGGAGACTACGCAGCCTCTGCTAAGGCTGCTAACGATGTTATTGGCATTGTTGACCGCCTAGAAACTGGCGCTTTAGACGCAAAAGCAGTTGAAAACGTACGGGCTGGCACAAAAGCCCTAGGCCAAGCGATTGCAAACCTACCACTTCCTTTCCAAGATCAGTCCCAAAAAATCCGCTTTAGCGACGTCCCACCTGCTTTGGCTAAATTGATTGAAGACATGATCGAAAAGGTAGAAAATAAAATTGGCGTAGAAGACTCCGACGAGGCGACACAGAAACTTAAAGGTTTTATGTCAGGATCGGATGTATTCAGCCAAGGTGAAATCTCATCTGAGATGAATAAACTTCTTAGACTACTAACTTAAAAAATAGTAAGTTTAAGAATACTGTAATATCAATATTGGGTGGAGTGCCTCCCACGTTCTTTATGATGCGTGGAGTCCCTCAGCCTCGACTATATAAGCCGAGAGATCGTAGACATAGATGATCTCTCCCGACTGCCTCGGAGGAGGACAGTAGTGGACCGCATTAAGAACATGATTGATCAACTCTCAGAGTTGTCAGACGATCAGATCGTCGAACTTCAGAGCGAAATCATTAGTGAATTCGAATCGGTCGAAACTGAAGAACCAACTCCACAAACAGTTGAAGCGATGACCTCACTAGCCGACATGCTTGATTCAGTTAAGTCTGAAGTAAAGCGTCGTGAAGTACTGGCAGTAGAACTTGAAACTCAAGCCGCTGATGCCACTGCTCGCGTACATGGCGAAGAATCGGTTGAAGAAGTTTCTGTTGACGAATCAGCAGAAGCAGAAGCAGCCGTTGAGAGCGAAGCCGCGACCGAACAACCAAAGGAAACCAACATGGACGAAGAAACAATGCCAGTTGCTCCTGAGGAGCCAACAGTCGCTCCTGTAGAGGAGACGACCGCACCTGCAGAAACAGCACCTGCTGAATCTGCAGTTGAAGTAGAGGTCGAGGCCGAAACTCCTGAAGAGGAAAAGAAGAAGGAAGACGAAAAGGAAGAAGAACCAGTAATGGCTTCTGCCGAAGAGTCCGAAATCGACGCATCAACCTCTGTGGACGAAGTTCTTGAACTTTCGACAGAAGAACCAGAAGTTACTGAAGAAGCCCCTGCTGCTGAAGAAGCACCAGTTGTAGAAGCAGAACTTGCCGTAGAAGAAACAGTTGAACTTTCAGTAGAAGATTCAACCGAAACCCCAGATGTGCTAGAAGCACAGGAAGAGATTGTGGAGGCAACAACAGTGACCGCCGACGCTTTTGACGCTCAGGATGTAACTCCTGAGGTCCCAGCAGACCGCCGTCCTGCCATGGTTGCAGCCGCTACAGTAGCAATTACTGCTGGCGCTGACATCCCAGGCATGACCGCAGGATCCCCATTAGAAAACATGAATGATGTCGCAGACGCATTCGCTAAGCGTCTACACGGCCTACGCCGCGTAAACGGTGGCGACGGCGAACAGCACATCGTTGCTTCATTCAGCACTCAGTACCCAGAATCAATGCAACTTGGTACCGATGCAGAAGCAAACATGGCTAAGATCAACGAACTGGTTAACCCAGCAGCAATTGTTGCTTCTGGTGGCTACCAGGCACCATTTAGCACCCGTTACGAAGTTTTCGGAGTTGGTTCGAACGCCCGCCCAGTGCGCGACGCTCTTCCATCATTCCAGGCTGATCGTGGCGGAATCCGCTTCATCCAACCACCAGTTCTTTCCTCATACGGCTCAGCCGTAGGCGTATGGACAACTGCACTTGATACAGCATATGCATCAGGTACCTCAGTTTCCAGCGCAACAAAGGATAACTTGGTTGTTGCTGCAGCAACAGAAACAACAGCCGCTGCTGATGCTGTAACTCTACAGTTACAGTTCGGTAACCTTGCAACTCGCGCATACCCTGAATTGATCGCTCGTCACAACGAACTTGGTCTAATCCAGCATGCACGTGAAGCAGAATTGAACATCTTGTCAGGTATCTCAAACGGTTCAACCGCTGCGACATCTACATCAGTTCTTGGTCTTGCTGCTGACTTCTTACTACAGATTGGCCGCGCTGCTGCAATGTACCGTGCACGTCACCGTATGGATGACAATGCAGTACTTCGCGTTATCGCTCCAGTTTGGGTAAAGGCTGCAATTCAGGCTGACTACGCTCTACAGATGCCAGGCGACGGCGCTACATCCATCTCGGATGGAGACATCGAAGCCCTTCTACGTGCTCGTAACGTTAATGTTACATGGCACATGGATGATGCAAACGCATACGCTGCACAGGGTGCAACAGCACTTGTCGAATTCTACGACACATTCGTATGGTACATCTTCGCTGAAGGAACATTCTTGTTCCTAGATGGTGGAACCCTAGACATCGGTATCATTCGTGATTCAACACTTGTTGGCACAAACGATTACAAGATGTTCGTAGAAACATTCGAAGGCGTTGCCAAGGTAGGCGTTGAGTCAATCAAGGTAACATCAACAATCGCAATCAACGGCGCACGCGCTGCTCTTCGCGACACACTTGGTGCTACAACAGCAACAACAATCGAATTCTAATTTTTAATTAGAAATTCTTAAGAAACGCAACGCGACGCTCAGGATATAAGGAGTAACTAAGATTATGGCTAAGGATCTGTCAATTACGGCACCTCATCCCTTAACTCCCTACCCATTTGGGATCCTGAGCGTCGCTAGCGTCTCTGAATACACAGAGGCACAAGACCACTGGGCTCGTTACGCAGGTCACGAGTTTAACTCCGACGATTTCGCTCTCCGTCTTCTAACAATTAATGATGACGATGTAACTAACGGCGAAATATACAATGGGCTATCCAAGCCTCGCTTTGCATCTTACGTACCATTCGGTATTGAAGTTGAAGATTTTGCTTCCACATTCAGTCTTCCAGCACAGGATCGCTTTGATCGCGTAACTAAGATTATGGAAGCAGCAACCCAGAAAGCCGTAGAAAGAGAACTATGGCTTGGACCTACTGCTCAGCAGTTTATTGGGTACACAGCAAGAACAGTTAGTGGAGCAGTTATAGCCAGTAACGTTGCAACAGTTACAACCTCGACGGCTCATGGATTCCAGGCTGGTCAGATTGTAACCCTTTATAACTTAACTTCAGCAAGCGGATACGCTAACTACGTAATCGCATCTGCCCCAAGTACAACAACTTTCACAATTGCCTACACAGGAACTGATGGTGCTGTCACATTAGGTGCAAGTCCTATCGCTACTCTAAGCAATAACTACCTTGTAAAAGAAAAAGCATCTACAGATGTAACAGTTACTGCTGGCGGAGACGTACCACGCGTATCCTTGGCTCGTCTTGAAGGCGCTCTTTCTAACAGCCCTGCAGGACTTCGCGGTGTTATTCATATGTCTCGTCGTATGGCAAGTATCTGCTATGACTTCCTAGAGCGCGTAGATTTTAGTGCTCGTCTTGACAATGATGACGTAAATACTAAAGATCAAATTCTTGTTACTAGATTAGGTACTCCAGTAATTGTAGGAACTGGCTACACTGGTATTGGTCCTATTGGACATGCAAACCGCGCAGTATCAAACACTACTGAATGGATGTTTGCTACAGGATACGTAGATGTTCATCTAGGTGCTACTAAGGTAGTAAATGAAGATTTGGCGAGAGGTATAACCGTATCGTCCAATACAAATGACTTGCGCACAAAGGCCGTACGCGCAGCGGCTGTCCATTTCGAACCAGACTGCCACTATGCAGCCCGTGTCGATTTTTCTGCATCAGTATAAACAACTAACAACCTAGGAGAGGGCCAAACATGGCAACTCAAGATTACGCGGCTAGCGTTCAAGGTGCGGCTATTCGTGTCACCCGTCTAAATGCGGCTGGCGCTTTGCTAAGCGGCCCTTTGGATAGTTACACAACTTCCGCATTTATCCGTACTTCATTCACCCCTGAATACGAAGATGGCGAAGAAATCACAGAAAAGGCTGCCGATGGCACCGTATGTGTGTCTTACAAGGCTCCAGACCGCCTAAAGCGCGTCACAATGGAACTTGCTATCTGTGAACCAGATCCAGAACTAACAGCCCTACTGGCTGGCGGTGTGCTTTTAACACGTAACATGTCAACAGCAACAGCGCTATCCGTAACTTCAGCAACAATCAGCAGTGGAAACTGTGTAATGTCCATGTCTTCAACAACAGGAATTACAGTTGGCTCCAACATCACCGTTGCAGGTCTAACACCAGGAACTTCAGGATCCCTTAATGGAATCCAAAGAGTTACTGCAGTAGTTGCTAACACAAGCGTTACATTCGTAACTACAGCACTTGGAACAGTAACAGCATCAACTGCAACTGCAACTCTTCGCGATGACACATCCGTTGGTTACGGTGCTCCTGCAATTGGTGATGATCCTTCAGGTAACGGCGTTGCAATTGAAGTTTGGTCACACGCTGTGGCTAACGGCAAGCGCGCTGCTGTAAACCCATACTTCCACTGGATCTTCCCATACGCTCGTCTACGTCAATCAGGCGATCGCGTTATCGAAAACGGTTTGCTTGCTAACACCTTCGAAGGTTACGGCATCGGCAACACTGCTTTCGGTTCAGGTCCTGATGGCATGTGGGATTTCGCAGAAGTTACTGACCGTCCGTACGCATACGCTCGCGATGCCTGGTCACCTTCCTTGTCACACCTCAAGGGCTTCTACACTTGGACTGCTCCAGCAGGTGGCGCAACTATTCCTACCTATGTTGCTACTGATAATCTTCCTGTTGCTGAAGTTGATGTCGCATTCAACATTCCTGGTGGCGAAAATTACGACAGCACAGCAGTAACAGATATCGCTGTAAGCGACGTCTAAACACAGGCTGGCAGTCTAAAAATATAAAACTGGAGGCGGGCGTGGTTATCGGTAATCGGTTCCCGCGCCCGCCATTTTATTAGTCTAGGGATTAGTTATGTCGAACCTTTGGGTAGTACCTTCAGAACTTGGTACAACCTACGCTGCTTCTGAATATGCAGATGATGCATGTCAGATGGCTTCTAACATTCTTTGGGCTATGTCTGGTCGTAAATACAACGGCGTGACAACAGTTACAGAGCGTTACATCACGTCTATTAACGCTTTCCGTTACCAGGGTGCTTCGGCTAAAAACTTCTTTCCACACATGATTCATGGTTCCGTTTACAACGTTCCGTCCGAGGACTGGAATGATTCAGGTTACGAATCAGACGGAACCTCCTCTCTATCCCGTATCCGCCTTCGCGGAAAGAACGTACTTGAGGTACACCTAGTTCGTTCTATGTACAACGGTCAGATAGTTGAGCAGGACGCTTACTACGTATCAAACCACAGCACACTTATTGCTTACAAGGGAACTCCGTGGCCTCCAGGAAACATCGAGGTTACATACACATTTGGAATGCGCCCGCCTACTGCTGGTCGTATGGCTGCTCGACGTTTCGCAATTGAACTTATTAAATTATGGAGTGGCGATGACTGCGCACTTCCAGATCGAGTAACTTCTGTATCTCGTCAAGGTGTCTCTTACACAATTCTTGATAACCAAGACTTCCTTGAGAACATGCGTATCGGTATTTACGACATTGACTTGTTCCTTAAGACAGCAAATCCTTCAAAGGCTCTTGCTCCTTCAAAAATCTTTAGCCCAGACATCTCCCGCGCACGTCGCGCCGCTCCTGCTCGTCCGCTAGTGCTTACTGCTGATGCAACGTACGACGTAAGTCTGCAAAGATCAAATAACTTTAATGCAACTAAGGTTTACACAATAAGTGGTGGTTTGTCAGGTCTTTCTGCTTACAATAATGCTAACTACACTCTTCGTCTTGAAGCATCTAGTTGGAACAGTTCTTTAGTAAAGTCTTACCCTACAAGTGGTGCTTCGTTCCGTACTACTGCTGGAGTTCTTTATTTAGATCTATCCTTTGAGTATGCAACAACATTCCAAGTTTTAGGTCCAAACGATCCAGGTTCTTGGACACTATATGCAGTAGACAATACTGGAGCAACAATTGAACTTATGCAAGGTAACTTGCAAATCAAGAAGGTTACTACCGATCAAATTGATGCTTCAGCACTTTCCGATGCTGGACCAGTAAAGTTCACTGTAACTAAGGGTGATTCGTTCCATCGTCAAATTACATGGAGTGATGACAGTGGTCCTATAAACTTGACTGGCTACACTGCTCGTATGCAGATTCGCGCTTCCTACACAAGCGCTAGTGCTCTTATCTCACTTACCCAAGCAAGTGGTTTGACTCTTGGCGGTGCCGCTGGAACCATTGATATTAATATTACTTCTAACCAAACAACTGCTCTTGCTGCAGGTACATACGTTTATGACCTAGAAATGACCTACGGCGCTACAGTTAAAACGATCCTTGAGGGTACGTTTGTTGTTACTCCGCAGGTCACCGCATGAGCATAGAAATAAATGGCGAAGTATTTACAGTAAGTGTTTCTGGTACAAGCGAAAGTATCCAGATAACTGAAACGCCTACTCAGGTTTATGTTCAATCAGAAGGCGGTCCACAGGGACCAATCGGCCCAACTGGTCCGCAAGGTGTTGACGGATTTCTTGGTGGCACAGGGCCAACAGGTTACACAGGTCCAGTTGTCACAGGACCGACTGGTGCTCAGTCAACTGTCACAGGCCCAACAGGTTATACAGGCGCACAGGGTATCCAAGGCGCCACAGGAGCAACTGGAGTTACAGGTTCTACAGGCGCTCAATCAACGGTTACAGGACCAACAGGATACACAGGTCCACAGGGAATCCAAGGCATCCAAGGCGTAACTGGCGCAACAGGCGCACAAGGAATTCAAGGTGTAACAGGTGCCACAGGTGCTCAAGGTATTCAAGGTATACAAGGTGTAACTGGAGCCACAGGTTCACAAGGAATTCAAGGTGTGACTGGCGCAACTGGCGCTCAAGGTATGCAGGGAATTCAGGGAGAAACAGGCCCACAAGGAATTCAAGGTGTGACTGGCGCAACTGGCGCTCAAGGTATGCAGGGAATTCAGGGACCAACTGGCGCGCAGGGCATTCAAGGCATCCAGGGCTCAACTGGCGCTCAAGGCGTTCAAGGTATCCAGGGAACCCAGGGCATCCAAGGTGTCACTGGTTCCACGGGAGCAACAGGTGTTACAGGTTCTACAGGTGCTCAATCAACAGTAACTGGACCTACAGGTGCCCAAGGTATTCAAGGCATCCAAGGAGTTACAGGAGCAACTGGTTCTCAAGGTATCCAGGGAGTTACAGGTGCTACTGGCGCACAGGGTATGCAAGGAGTTACAGGCGCAACAGGTCCACAAGGTATTCAAGGCCCAACTGGCGCACAGGGCATACAAGGAATCCAAGGCGAGACAGGCCCACAAGGAGTTCAAGGTGTAACTGGTTCCACAGGCTCCACAGGCGCTCCATCTACAGTCACGGGACCCACAGGTTCTAAAGGCGATACTGGCGCTTTTGGTGGCGCTATATTTACTTATAATTATCTGACCTCAACTGCAGATACTGACCCTGGTGCAACAAATCTTAAACTTAATAACGCACCTTCTTCAGCAACTTTTCTTTACATTGATCCAATTGATATCTCGTCAACTGATATCTCAAACTACCTTGAAACCATTGACGACTCTACCTCTGCTATTAAGGGTCACTTTAAAGTAGAAAAAGTTGGTGACCCAACAAGTTTTGCTTACTATGCAATCACTGGTGCTCACACCCTTGTAACTTCTTACTACAAAATACCTATTTCCTATTTAACTGGTGCTTCTTCAACTTGGTCTGATGGTCAAGATGTGACAGTTACATTCGTACGTACTGGTGATAAAGGTGATACAGGAGCAACTGGAGCCACAGGCGTAACTGGCGCGCAAGGCATTCAGGGAGTTACAGGACCAACGGGATACACAGGTCCTCAAGGTATTCAAGGAATTCAAGGCGTAACTGGTTCCACTGGTTCACAAGGTATTCAAGGCCCGACAGGCGCACAAGGCATCCAAGGAATCCAAGGTGAGACTGGTCCGCAGGGTGTAACAGGATCAACAGGTGCCACAGGACTTCAAGGTATCCAAGGCGTAACAGGCGCTACTGGAATTCAGGGTCAAACAGGCCCACAAGGAATTCAGGGTGCTACAGGCTCCACAGGTGCTCAGGGTATTCAAGGTGAGACAGGGAATATTGGACCTACTGGTTCCCAGGGTGTTCAAGGTATCCAAGGTGTTCAAGGAAACATCGGTGCAACTGGAATTCAGGGAATTCAGGGAGTTACGGGTTCAACTGGAGCGACAGGTTTAACTGGCGCTGACTCAACTGTTACGGGACCAACTGGTGCTCAAGGCATCCAAGGCGCCACGGGTTCTACAGGAGCGCCATCTACAGTTACAGGACCGCAAGGAATTCAAGGCCCAACTGGAGCAACAGGCGCTCAAGGCATCCAAGGAATCCAAGGTGAGACAGGCCCACAAGGCATCCAAGGCGTAACTGGACCAACGGGTGCTCAGGGGATCCAAGGCATCCAAGGAGAAACAGGCCCACAGGGTATACAAGGACCAACAGGCGCTCAAGGAATCCAAGGCGTACAAGGTGTTACTGGATCAACAGGTGCAACTGGTGCTTCTATCACAGGGCCTACTGGGCTTCAAGGCGCTACGGGAGCAACAGGCTCTACAGGAAACTTAGTCTATGCAAAGAACGCAACCGAAGGAACTGTAGCGGCATTTACTCCCGTATACATCAACTCTCAAACTGTAGGTCTTGCTGAGATTACTTTTGACGTTGCAGACGCTTCAAACGTTGGAAAAGTTCCAGCCAATGGTATTACTACTGCAAGCGTTGCTTTAGCAGCCTCTACAAATATTCTCACACATGGTGTTGTTACAGGTGTGACTCTTACGTCTTACTCGGACGGAGATCTTTTATACGTAGCATCAGGCGGCGGATTTACAAAGACTCGTCCTACAGGGTCGAACAGAATTCAACCATTTGGCAGAGTCTTATCTGTAGACAATGGTTCTATTTATGTTTATGGAAATGGATTTACCTCGTCTATTGAAACACTTCCAAACCTAACTAATGACAAGATTTGGTATGGAACATCTGGTCGTCCAGTAGAGACTTCACTGTCTTCAGATATAGTTCCAGAAGGTTCCACAAACAAATACTTTTCTGAGGAACTTGCGCAGGACGCGGCAGCATCACTATTTACCACTGGTGTTCACTCAGGAATTGCAGTTGAGTACAACGACTCGACTGGAAAAATAAACTTAACTAACGTAGGTGTTACCTACATATCAGGAACAAATAACGAAATCTTTGTGACTGGCCCTACAGGTTCAGTAACAATCGGAATCCCTGACTCCCCTGTGTTCGTGACCCCAAATATTGGCGTGGCTACTGCTACATCTGTAAACGGTACAACAATTCCAAGTAGCAAAACTCTTGTTGTCACTACAGACATTGGTTCAACCGTTCAAGGGTATGACGCTGATTTATCCGCTATTGCTGGTCTTACTGGGCCTACAGGTTCTCTATACAAAACTGCTGCTGACACATGGGCGTTAGACACTAATACGTATCTAACTACTACTAGCGCTGCATCAACATATCTAACTACCTCAAACGCCGCGTCTTCATACCAACCTCTCGACGCAGGGCTCACCGTAATCGCAGGAGTTACAGGTCCTACAGGTCTTTTGAAGTGGACTGGTAGTGATACCTGGGTGATTGACCCAACAAACTATGTAAAGTCTGTGACTGGAACTGCCAATGAAGTTTCAGTATCCACCACCTCTGGCGCAGTAACCGTAGGTCTTCCAGATGATGTGACAATTAGCAACAACCTGACTGTAAACGGAAACCTTGACGTTCAAGGAACCACTACTTCTACTTTCGCTACCACTGTGGCTACGAGAGACAATCTACTTTACTTAAATGCTGCTGAAGATGCTCCTATTACAAATGCAGTTGGTAACGGAACTTATGTAGTCTATTCGGCTAGCCACAGTAACTACACAGTTGGAATGGACATACGCGTAACTGGTATGAATCCATCATCCTTTAACATTTCTTCTGCTGATGGTTTAACAATTTATGCAGCAGACGAGTTTACTTTTACTGTTGCAAAAACCACAACAGATACGTTTATTAGTGGTGGAACGGCTCACGCAAAAACCGAAGTAAATCCAGACTTAGGTTTTGCTGGCGGATACTTTAGTGGCTCATACGCTCATGCTGGTCTTTTCCGCGATGCATCAGATGGAAAGTTCAAGTTCTTCCAGGGATACACTCCAGAGCCTGATGAAGCAATAAACATTGATACCTCTCATGCTTCCTTCGCTCTTGCCCCTATGCAAGCAAGTTCATACTATGGCGCTTGGGCTGGAGACGTTATTGGTACGTCCTACATCCACGCTGATATTGCTCGTCTAGCAAGCCCTACCTTCACTGGAACCGTAACAATCCCAACCCTAAACCTAACTAACGCCCTAGGTTATGCATACGGCGGAACAGGTCTTACAACTTTAGGTACAGCAGGCCAGGTTCTAACCGTGAACGCTGGTGCCACAGCAATTGAGTGGGCAAATCCATCAGGTGGTGCATCTGCTCCAACAACTACCTCAATCACTGGAAACACTGCAGCCACCATTGCTTCATACTCGACCACTGCTGCTAGAAGTGCAGAGTTCTTGATCCAGATCACCCAGGGATCTAACTATTACACCTCAAAGGTAGTAGCGATGCACAACGGAACAACTGCATACATCACAGAGTTTGCAATCTTGGAACCTACTGCTGGAACCATTCCAGTTACCATTTCTGGTACAATTTCAAGTGGCAACTTACTGCTACAGGCAACTATTACAAATGCTGCCAGCACTAATGCCACAGTAAAAGTCCTAAAGACAACTATCGAGGTATAGCATGGCTAATAAGAACCTAAAGGTTTCTTCTGGCCTGTCTTCAAAAACTCTGGGAGGCTTGCTTCCCGAAGTTGGAACCATTCTTGCTTATGCAGGATCCACTGCTCCTGCTGGCTGGTTGCTCTGCAACGGTGCAACTTTCACTGCTACAACTTACCCAGAACTCTATACTCTTCTTGGTAACTCAAACACTCTCCCAGATCTACAAAAAAAGTATCTAAGAGGCGCGGCAACTGCAAACACTGCTGGAGCCAACGTTGCTGGTGGTCATACGCATACTTCAAATTATCTGGCATCCAATTCTTCTAACAACAACAGCACCGCACAAAATCATGCTCATAATATTAACTACAATGGCGTTGGAGCCAGTACTGCTTACCATGATCACTACATCCTTGGTACTGGTCAAGCAGGTCCATACATGACTAACGCTGGAAACTATGTCCCTGGTACACAAGGAAACATGGTTGGAACTCACTATCACTACGGATACTGGGCAAACTACGCTGGAAATATGGGACAAACTGGTGTCTACCACGGGCATAATATTGATTCTGTAAGTGCAAATGCTTCTGACCCTGCTCACTCTCATGTTTTTAGCATAAGCAGTGGTGCTGCAGCGCTCATTACTACAGCAGAATTACCGCCAACTATGTACTTAAACTACATAATTAAGGCAGGGTAGCATGGCTGATTTTCAAGTTGAAAGCGGAATTACTTCTGCTTCTTCCGTTATCCCTTACTTTACGGTTGGGTCTATTATCTCCACGATCAAGACATCTGCCCCTACAGGGTGGCTCCTATGTAATGGCACTGAATATAGTAAAACTGGTACTTACGCAACTCTTTTTGCAAAAATTGGAACTCGCTATGGGGAAACAAACGGATCAGGTGGCGTAGGTACATCTCATTTTAGGGTTCCCAACTTAGTTAGTAACTATCTATTCCCTATGTCTTCTGGGGCAGCAGCAACTGGTGGCGCTACAAATCATTCGCATACTGTAAATGCAAATGCCACTTCAGATAGCGTAACAGTTAACCACTACCATGCTGTTGCTCAGGCTGGTTTTGGTGGAGGAGCCTCTTACCACTCGCATGGAAACTCTGGTACTGGCTACGTTGGAGCAAACGGTACTAACCCAGCAAATGCAAACAAAACTGGAACAGGTGGTGCTGGCTATGGATCAGGCGGTGCTCATGTTCATGATGGCTACAGTTTTGCTAATACTAATGCCGACGGTACCAATGCTAGTTATCACAACGTAGATGGTTTAGGAATTAACGGAAGCACTGGCACAGCGCACACTCACACTTCGGCGTCAGCCGTCTCAGGGACTTCCACTGCTGGATCCTACGTAGTTCCATCTTTTACTGTTAACTTTATGATTAAGGTGTGATGACGTGGGCGAAAATTTAAAGATTAAAGATCAAATTGACGTAGCACGTAGTACAGACTTATTACTCCCAGTTGGTGTTATTATTCCTGTTGGTGGTTCTACTTATTCGGCTGACTCCCCTGCAACTACGGGATTATGCCCCTGCGATGGTCGCGCTCTTAATACTTATACCTACCGCGCTCTTCATGCAGTTATTAGCAATACATATGGTGGAACTGCCTACTCTGCTGGTACGACAGACCAGCCTGCTGCTTCTACAACATTCAATGTTCCAAACTTATATACAACTCCTAGATTTACTGCAATGAAAGATGCAAACGTAAATCTTTCATCTACAGCAGGTGGTAACACTCATACGCATACTGTTGGAACAAATGCAACTGGAACAACAACCAATGATGGATTTGATCACAGCCACTCGAGTTCTGCTAGCGCTGGCTATGGTGCAGATCATGGTCACTCAGTCGCAGCAGCGTATGTAAACACTAACTCTGCTGCCGCCCACACGGGGGCTGGCTCAAAAAGAGATGGGCCTAACGCTTTGGCATCAATAAATCACACCCACGCGCAGTATTGGAACGGTGCCAATACTGCAGGCGGCGGTGGGCATAGTGATACTTTTTACTTTAATCATGGGTCATCCACTGGAACTGGACACTCTCACAACTATACGACTGCTGGCACGACTGTTGCTGACACGACGCTTCCACCATATGTAACAGCACTAATGTATATTAAGATATAACAAACAAAGTAAATTGGAGTAATAATGGCTTATAGATCAGTTGTTGCTGAAGATAGAATTTTATTTTTTCTTTCAGACACGAACATAATTGAACTAAACAGTTATGATAAAGTAAAAATGCTTGTAGAAGCGTCTTCTGGCAACTTAGAGAGTCTTATTGCAGATATCAATGAAAACTTGATAGCATCTGCTCAAGAAGAACTAATCAAAATGACAGATGGAACTGGTAGTCTTCTACAGAAGACCTCAGCGTACGCTAAATTACTTCAGGTAGTTGGTCAATACCACTATTTAGAAGAGAAGAACAGGCAGGAAAAACTTGAGCAAGAAAGATTGGCTAGCGGGGTTACGGAGTAACTCTGACCAAAAACTTATTGAGTTTATTCCTTTAAGTAAGGAAAACGGTAAAGTTTTTGATCCTCCTGTACCTTCATCAAAAGTAATTCCTGAGTGGTACAAACGCCAAAAGTCTCAAGTTTACGAAAACAATCTTGCTATTGACCCTGTAACAGGTAACTCTGCTCGCACTATAAAAGCCTGCATGCCTGTATTTGACATGCTCTCTGCTGGCTACTCCATACTTCTTCCTGCAGATATCTACGTTAGACCAGAAGGCGGAGACGATAACTCCCCATCTTTTTCGTGGAGTATCGACAATATTAAGTCAATAGATGTTCACGATCCTGTGCAGTTTAGCGAGTTTAATGTTCCTAACGACTACTACCCAACTGGTATTAAGTTAAATAATCCTTGGATTATTAAGACTCCTCCTGGCTACTCATGCTTATTTATGACACCACCCCTTCGTGAGGACCTGCCTTACTACTCAATTCCAGGAATCGTTGACACCGATAAACACATAAATCCAATCAACTTCCCCGTATTTTTTAAGCGCGGTTGGAGCGGGATTCTAGAGATGAACACTCCAATAATTCAAGTTATTCCTTTTAAGCGCGAGGAATGGTCCCACGCAGTATTGGAAGAAAACTATCTTGACTCCGAGGCATCTTGGCAAAATGCTAAGCGTAAACTTACAAACAGATATAAGACTTTCTACAGGACACCTAAGGTATGGCGATGAAGAAAAAACTTAAGAAAGATAAGCCATTAGTCATTGAGTTTTGGGTTCATAACAACGGTACTGAAGAGTTAATTGAGCATCCAGTTCCTGGCTACACTCAAATCCCTAAGTGGTACAAAGAAGTACCAAAGTTTGTTCGCGGGGACAAGGTACAAATTTCAGAAAACGGATCTGTAAATGTTGGAGTTAAGGCTTGTTCTCCATTCTTAGATGCAATTACTGCTGGCTACATTATTAAACTTCACTGCGACATTCTTGTAGAAAAAATTGACGGCCACACTCGTCTTACTTGGTCTAGCGATGTTCCGCCTATATCGCCTCGGCCTAAGGAAGTTGGGGAACAGATGCCTAACGTTCCTGGATTCTCTCCATTTCTACAAGCCTGGGAAATGAAGAGTGGTTTCAAGGTTCCAGATGGTTACAGTGTTCTTGTAACTCAGCCGTTAAACAGGTTAGATTTACCAACATTTGTCACTAGTGGAGTTATGGAAGCAGATCAGTAT
>Ga0247723_1001026_pt1 | contig 17005 bp, 27 predicted proteins | sample MSEWelMarce5H_FC_FD_189079 | JGI IMG/M metagenome (GOLD analysis project Ga0247723, IMG submission 189079) | Subsurface sediment microbial communities from gas well in West Virginia, United States - MSEEL Well Study Marcellus 5H_FC | ecosystem: Environmental > Terrestrial > Deep subsurface >... | reverse complement strand
CCAACTTCCCACTCTGTGCCGGTTTGGGCTGCAATGGTGTAGTAAGTGCTGTTGGCGTTGCCGATGGCTGAAAAGGACTGATACCCAGCCGATGCGCCAGCAAGCGTCACTGTTCCTGTACCAGTCGTAGTGGTAGTTTCTTTTACCCGGTCTGCAAGTACAAAAGCCATGTGTATCCTTAAGCCGTTTCAACCAAAGTCCAGCTTGACGTTTGTGCGCTATTTATTGCCGTCCATGCTGCCGTCTGCGCATCATTGATATTTTGCCAGTTTGCGTCCTGACTGTCATCTATCAATTTCCAATATACGGCAATCACACTTCCAACCGAGCCTGCGGCTTGAACCCCAGACAACGCCACCGTTATTACAGGGCCAACCGTACCGACAAGACCCGCCGTTTCAACTCCCGTCGGGAAGGCAACCTGCACAAACTCTACCGCACTAACCGCGCCGGAAGCTGTGACACTCGTCAAAGCAACCGAAACTACCGGCTCTACCGCGCCAACTTCGCCTATCGCCACATCGCCGGTTGTTGCATCCGACTCGTTGTAGAGCATCGTCCCAGCAAAGCCAGAAGCCTCTACGCCTGCCAGTGCAACCTCTATCCCGCCGTTGGTTACTGTGCCAACCGCCCCCGAAGCTGATACCCCAGACAGAGCAAGCGTTAGAACCGCTGTAGGTGTGCCAACTTCACCGTTGGCGTGAACTCCGGCTATTAACGGGAAGTTGGTTTCGTCTACATTGCCAACATCTGGGTGACATAGAACCCCAGTAAGAGCAACGGAAATATCAAGACCAACCGACCCAACGCTACCTACCGCCTCATCGCCTGTTATTGCCTGTGTCCCTGTGGCAACAACCGTACCTACATCACCAGCCGCTAAAACGCCTGTCAGGGCAACCGTGCTTGCCGCTGTTACAGACCCAACATCCCCAGACGCAGCCACGCCCGTCAGGGCGACAACAACTACATTCTCGCCAAGAGCGGCATAGGGCGACTGGGCGTATGCGGATATACCAAACATGGTCTACGGCCTGCGCCGCCTCCGCTTAGGTTGTAGCCAGACGCAACAACGCTGTAGAAGTGGTGTTTGCAGGCATGGTCAACGTGAAAGTACCCGCTGTGATGGTCTGCGAACCAAACGTGTGAACGCTCACCGCCTTGTTGCTTTGGGATGCGTTGTAAATCAAAACTGCATCAAACGCTGTGGTCAAAGTCACTGAGGTGTAAGTCAAACTGGCGGATGGTGTCCAGTAGGCTACACCGGCAGTTGCCGATGAATTGGTGGCGATTGGGGCTGTTCCGTTGGTTACGACTACACCTCCGGCAGAATAACCCGCGCCGGTCACTTCACCTGTTGACGAATACACAGTGGTTGAGGCGTTGACAGTGGCAGAAGCCAAGTACAAAGCACCCCTGAAGGTATCGGCGGTAGAAGCAGCGCGAACAGGCGCAGTGCCGAAGTTGTGCGTAGCGGTCAGCAACTCGCCCATGAACGAGGTACACATTGATTGAGAATTTGCCATGATTTATCCTTTAAGCAAAAGAAGCTGTTTCACCGCCACCAAAGACGGCTGGTTTTTTTAAGGTCACATGGGCGGAACGGTGGACAAGTTCACCATCCAGCCAGTACTCAGTCCACTTAGTGAACTCGTTGTCGTTGTCCACTTCACCGGAACGATACTCCAACAGAGAGTCGTCCATCTCACCTTTGGTCGTAGTAACAATCAATTTGAACTCCTGATAAGTGCAGTGGTGGAAGTGTTAGCGGGCATGGTGATTGTAAAGGTCGTGGTCGATGTTTTGTCTGCCCCGAAATCAATCACTGCAATGGACTTGTTGCCCTGCGTCACGTTGTAAATCAAAGCGCACCGAGCCGTTATTGCAGCCGTCCAAGACGTGTTTGCAAAATTCACATAGGCTGTGTAGTCAGCAGAATTGATAGTTACCCCAGTCAGCGTATTGCCGCCCGCTGTGTAGCCAGACGCTACAACCTCGTTGGACGTTGTATATACAGTCGTGTCCTCGTTCAAGTTGGCGTTGCCGGTGTAGAGCGCAATCTTGAGGGTGTCCGTGGACAGGTTATGGACGGCCTGATACAACTCCGTCTTGAAGCTGGTGGTCTGCGTCTGGATGATGCTCATGTCACCGCCTGCCTATATTGACCGCTACGGTACGCATCCTGACGCTCCAGACCATCGCCCAGACGTTTAGCAAGCGCCAACGCTTCCTTGTACTTACCTTCATACAACGCAATCATGTCGGCCTCACCCTTCATAAAGGTGTACGCCTCTACCAACGACCCATACAGCAGCACGGTGTCAAAGTTGTCGCCTAGCCAAGTCGTGGATGCAGTCACAATGGACTCGGGGTAATAGTAGTAGTGCAGTTCTGCGGAGTAAGTTGCATCAGGTGTCGGGCCAAGGATGAACGACAACTCGTTGCTGATGGTTGAACCAGAGACAGTCGGGCCAAACAGGGCGTAGTACTTGGGAGTGCCGGTGTCGGTTGGCGTGGGGTACGCCTCGCGCATGAAGTTCACGTCCTTGTTGAGTAGAAATGTGTACGGGCCCGCGCCAGAAAAAATAGCCAAGGAGTACGAAGACAAGAAGTCTTCAGGGCAGGACAAGTACTTATTGCCGGATGTGATTGTCCCCGTCACGTTCTTACGCAACGAGGGGAACTGCACCGAGTTGTAGATGCGCTGCTCTGCCTGCTGGATGAAACGGTTAATCTGAGCCGTAGACGAGACCGTAGACGAATCCGCAAGGGTAATCGTCGGGAAATTGTTCTCCGTGTAGGTCTGTATCGCCGCCGAAAGCTCAGAGTAGTTCATGCCATCGGGCCCCTTGCCATCAGCCCTTTGGTAGCCGCGCCAGTGCCGCGAACCTTGATGCCGCTTGTCTTGGTAGGTTCATTGCCAGCGGACTTGCTGTACGCACCAATTGCAACATCCAGCGTATCAAGTTTGCTTTTGTTGGGCCCCGAAGAACCTTTCAAAGCCTTGCCATCCATCGTATGCGGGGGCGCATAGACACTAGCTGGACCAACTTCCTTGCCACCTTTTTTCATACTGTATGCCATGGTTCACCCCGTTTTCTGGTTAGCTGCACGGGACAGGTTACGACCGACACGCATGCGATCGTCCGTGGTGGGCCCGCCTTTCTTCAGCTTCAAAGTAGTGCCCTTGCCGCCTTTATGCTCTTGAGCATCGTGCTGCTTGAACGCCTTCTTGATCATGGCCTTGTCTTGCGCCTTGTCACTCTTCATGTCTTCTTTAGCCATCATGGACTCCTATGAAACCGTTACTGTTACCGTGCCAACACTTGTGGTTCCGACCAAGTAGTTGGGTGTTAAAACCGTATCAAAACTGCTGGCCCCGCCAATTGGAGCCCAACCCCACTGAATGTCTCTAGACCCCCCAGCAGGGTAGCCATTTATGTCTGTCCCTGACGCTACATAAGACACATCAGGACGTGGCTCACGCACCGCTTGCGGGTCATTTACCGGGTACAAACCTAATGATAGCTGAGGTTGGTCCGGGTCCCAGCAAGTAGGACAGACTTTAATCTGATAGAGCTTTGTCTTAATGACCTCTTTCTTGAGCTCACTAAGTTTGTATCGTTGCCCGCATCGGTCGCATTCCGCAATCGAGTACTTGCCAGAAGCGTATTTAGTAGCCACGCTTCACCTCAATAGAAGAGCATTCTTGGAACAAACCGGTCCGAAGCTTTCTCCCGGTCTTCTTGGGCGGCTAGTAGCCACTGCTGCTCATACTCATCTTTTAAGAAACTCACCCGCATAGGGTCAGCGTCAGGCCGCTTAGCTGCGATGTAGAACGCCAAGCCCGCAACCATGCAAGGAATCAGTCGGAAGGGGATGTCCTCTACGTTCACACCATTCCCAGCATCTTGCAGTCGGCGAAGCCGCCAGTACACGAAAGTGTAGTCACCACCAGCATCAGGAGTGGGCCAGACGTTGATACAGGGCAGGTTCTGGACATAGATTGCCGCCCCAGACGTGTGCGCCGCTGCCGTGGTTCCGTTCTGTCCACGCAGACAGTTGATCAAGCTGTTGCCGCTGACGTTGGTGTACCCGATGGTTTCCGAGTCAATCTTGATAAAGCCGGTAGTGGTTAACCCTGATACGTCGCTGAGCGTGATGGTCGTATCTGTGCTGGTGATCGTGGAGCTTAGGGTTACTGACGTAGCGTTAGTCTGCGCCGTCTGGCGGTTTACCCATACTTGAATAGGCCGACCGTTGGTCAGCTTGTTTGGAATCGTCGAGTAGGTGGACTCGGAGATGCGAGTGATGTTGATGTCTGACTGAGTACTAGGAGTGCCGTTGTTCTGGCGCACAACGTGGTCTAGCAGGTCGATTGTGTCTGCCGGTAGGGGGTAGATAGCCTGACCCGTAACCAAGGCGATAGCGCCCTCTTGGATGGTCCACAGGTTGATACCCCGATTGGCCCACTCAATCGTCATCAGGTTCAAAGACCGCCGTGCTGTACGGAACTCATAGCCCGTACGCACCTCAATACCGGCCCGCTCATAAGCCTCCTCAATCAGATCGTTGAGGTCTAAGTTGAAGCTGGTTGAGCCAGATGTGTAGGCCATTATCTAAAACCTGCGGTTTTCTTTGCTATCTTTTTGGGTTGCGCTACGAACTGTTTGCCTGCTGCTTTACCAGCGCGTTTGGCTTTGGTGGTTGCGGCGTACTCGGCGGGGGACAAGGACTTTATAGCAGCTTCAGGGAGGTATCGCTCACCTGTCTTTGACGAAGGCTTTCCCGACTTGGTACGCCATTTCTGGTCCCCCCAAGCTTTAAGGGATTGCTGCGGTGCTTTAAGTGCCATCGCCGTAACTTCCAAAAGCATCAAGGTATTCTAAAGCACCGCGCAAAACAACGGGACTGTCTTTGAACATCCCTAATGCACGATTACATTGTTTACAAAGCACGCCCCGAAACTCACCTGTTTCATGATTATGGTCAATTGCGCTTTCTACTAACGCAATTTCTACCCTGCAAATTGCGCAACACCCTTCTTGGCGTTCATACCGTTCCACAAGTTGTTCAGGAGTAATCCCCCTACGGGAACAGCGTTTAGCCAAAGTCCACGGGTCTTTTTCGCGGTACTCCGCTACTCGATGTTGGTTAATTTCCACCCAATCCTTATGCCTTTTGTAGAGGCAAGTATTGCAGTGACTCTTGTACAAGTGCGCCATGTTACCGCCGCGACTACGAAATACGGACAATGGTTTTGTCTCGCCACAGTCTGTACAAGTTTTTGTGGCCTCAGTCACGATAACCGCCGCCCGCTGCTTTATATTTTTTTGCTACCAATTGGCTTTTTCTCGCGCTCCACTGCCCTGCACCTGTACCGTGTGTGGCCGCAGCCTTTACCTGAGACACGATGCGCTTACGCAAGCTCGGCTTGGTGTAGTTCCCCGCAGCATTTACCCCGCCACCTTCAGCGTACATGGAGACATCGTTCGGATTGTCCTTGCGGACGACCTTCTTCGCCTTCGGCATTTTCGAAGGAGCAATGTCACCCATGCCGCGTGAGGGTCTCATTTAGCACATCTTCCCACGGGTCTTGCCCTTAGTTGCAATGCCGTCCGCACGGCTAGAAGCGGAACCACCTTTAGCCATCTTCTTCACACCTCGCATGCCTTGCCCTGCACCCGCAGTAGATTTGGGGTTTGCAGGGGTGCTATCGGCAGCGTTGTATGCGGCGTCTTTCTTAGCCTGCATCTTGGCATCCATTACTTCGTCGTAGTTAGAGGGTTTTTTATCGTCAGCCATGATTAGCTCCTTAGCAGGCCATGCCGCCCTTGTTCATCTTCACTTGACGAGCCTTGGTCTTACCCTTGGAGGCAACGCCGTCAGCACTCTTGTGACCGCCAGCCAAGCCGCCAGTAGCCATCTTAGCCATACCACCTTTTTTCATCATGCCCATGGGGGCAGCGGGGGCTGCTGCAGCGCGAGGAGCCGCAGGTGATTTTTTCTTCATCATCATAGCCATCATCTTGGGGTCCATCTTTGTAGCCATATCACCACCTCGTTTAAAAGTTTTGCCTTTGTCGGCGTTGCTGAAATCCTTGCCCACGGATTGTGGGACTCCTACTTTCTTGGCAAACGACGGGTTGTGGGCCACCGCTTCCATGAATTTATGCTGCTTTGCACTACTGCTTGGCATCACTTCCCCGCTTGAATAAGCTGGTCAATTTTTGCTTCAAGCTTGTTAAAGCGCTGGTCAATGTGGTCAGTAATGCGCTGAATTTCTGATTGAGTAACGTAATCACGGGCAATTTCCTCGCGGGTTTTGTTGAGTAATAGGTTAAGCCGGGTCAGTTCAGCAAACTTCTCTTTGAGCAAGAAGCCGACGACTGTCAAAGCCATTGTAAGACCCGAAGACCAAATTGTGTTTAGGTTGTCCATTTAGCACTTCCATCTTGCTAAGGAAGCCGCCTTGCGGGTGGGCTTGCCTTTTTCGTCTTTCATAGGGCCGGGCATGCCACTCATGCGGGCGCAGAATGACTTCTTGCGTGGGCCACCTTCGGGCTGCGGAGCCTTGAGATTGCTGCCTGTTGCAGCGTTGTACTTGGCACGGCCTTTGGCAGTCAAACCCGCCCCTTTGGAGACGGGCAGCTTCTCGCCACGACCAACTGCAAGGGAGGGGTTTTTCTTAGCCATAGAAAGCCGTAATTGCGTTTACGTTGGACAGGTCTGCGTAAATGCTTGTTGGGAAAAGAACGCCTTCGCCGGGAATCAAAACGTAGATGGTGAACGAATCGCTCGTGCCAACATCAAGTTCGCAAAGGATTGCGCCGGAGGAACCGCCGTCACGGAGTCTGACGTATCCGTCGGAAGCGTTGCCCCGATAGGATATGCCTTTTAGCCGCGCTCTACCCGCAGAAATAGCGCCCGATGCGGTTAGGTGAGTACTCTTAACGTCTGTCTGCATCATAACTAATCTCCTGTAAGACGGGGGCCGAAGCCCCCGAGACTAATTACTGCTGGCTGGCAGTTGGGTTAGCAGCGCCGTTGGAGTCACGAACGACGTACACGCATGTAATCGTAGCCGCGCCGCCGCTGGCTGTACCAGCGCAAGCGTAAACTGCTTGGACAACCAAGTCAGTTGTGCCAACATTCAAATACGTACCGATCTGTGCGCCTGTAACAGTTACAGTTGCACGGCCCACAGCCAGAGGAGTCGTAGTGGCTCCGCCAACGGTAGCCAAAGAGTTACCAGCGGCAGTTTGAATGGTGATGGTATTGCCCGTAGTACCAGAGTAGGCGGTGGTAATGTCTACAAAAAATTCCAAAATTTGTGCGCCAGCAGGCAAGACAAATTCTGTAGTAGCCGTGGTGTCGTTAACAGTGGTCGTGCCCGATTGGGTGACAACGGTTGCGCCCATGTTGCGGATAGTGCCAACAGTAGTGCCGGTGGTGTTTTTGACAGTGCCAAGCAGCCAAGGGCCGAGGTGAGTAGCGAATCCCATGATGAGTCCTTACATACAAGTTAGGTACACTGATCGGTATGTCGTCTGCCGGGACAGTTCAGCGCACCGGAAAGCCCGGATAACTGCAATATACACCATTTTTGTGATGCGTCAAGACCATGTCTTACAAAGACCCGAAAGTCAGTAAAGCCAAGCATAAGGAGTGGTCGGCTAACCATTACCAAAAAAACAAAGACGAGGTAAAGGTCAGGTCAAGAAAAACCCGAAAGCAGAAAAAGCAAGAATGGTTAGAGTTTAAACGGGGGTTGTCCTGTACCAAATGTGGGTTCTCCCACCCTGCGGTGATTGACTTCCATCACGTCGGGCCTAAAAAATACAGCGTCAACGAACTTATAGGCAACGGCAGATTTAAGACGGCCTACGAAGAAATAAAGCAGTGCGTAGCACTATGCGCCAACTGCCACCGCATACACCACTACGATGAACACGAACGAAAAAGGGGGCCGAAGCCCCCTTTAGAACCCAACACAAATTAAGCCTCTTCAGCTTCGTCTTCAGCTTCGTCTTCAGTTTCGTCTTCAGCTTCGTCTTCAGCTTCGTCTTCAACCAAGAGCCACTCACCGGCCTCTTCGTCCAGCCAGTACCAAGCATCGTACTCTTCGTCGTACCAGCAATAGCACTCGGCATCCTCGTCATAGACGTACTCTTCGTCTTCGGCAAAGCAGTCAGCAAACGCTTCAAACTCTTCGTCTTCGTCGTCCACTTCTTCAATGTCGGTGTTACCCAACGCTTGAGCAGCTTGCAAAAACTTCAGAATGGACTCAGTAGAGAACTCAAAAAAACCGCCATCGGCGAGGTCAACAGATACAGTAAACAGCATGTTTATACTCCAAAAAATAGTTGCAGCACCGCGCTGCGAGTCATCCTACCACGCCGTCTGTGACAGTTTTTAGACGTAAAAAAGCCCCCTCGTGGGGGGCTCCAAATAAGGGGTTAAACCCTTACTTTAAGCGCCGGGCGAACCGAACATACCCAGAGGGTCAGACCAGCCGAACGAATAACGCTCGCGGGACTTGTAACGGACGTTACCGGTGTCGAAGTCGCCGTCCATGCTGTTAGCCAGCGGAGTACGAACGAAGTGCTTCATGCCGTTAGGAACGTCAGTCGTCAAGTACCAGCCATTGCTATCGGTCAGGTAGTGGTTGACGGTGTAGCCTTCAGGGATCGAACCGTTGTTCTTCAATGCGTTGATGTCGTTGTCGGTAGTGCCAACACGGAGGCTGGTTTCCAACAGACGAGTAGCAACGAACATCAGAGCAGGGGGAACGATCAACTTCTTGGGCTTAGCTGCAATCAGCAAACCGCGCTCGTCGGTCCAAGCAGCGATCTGGATAACGGCGGCTTCCAAAGAAGTCTCGTTCAGGTCAGCGCCAGTGGAAGGACGATTGCTGTTAGTGCCGCCGCTAATCAGCGGGTGAGCAGTGCTGAACAACGAAACGCCATCACCGCCGGTATAAGCCGAGGAGAAGCCGTTGTTCAAGACCGAAGCAGCTTTGACTTGCTTGGTGTACGCCATACCGCGAGCCAGAGCCTTGGTGTAACGAGCGGACAAGCTGTCATACAGATTGTCTTCAATTGCCTCTTCCGTCAGGGAGAAGCCCAAAGCGATGGTTTCGTGGTTGTAGCGAGCAGTCCATGCCTCTTGTGCATTGTCATAAGCGATGGCAGAACCCTCGTTTTTGACTGGTGCAGCGGAGAAGCCAGACAGTTTGGTTTCCTCTTCAAAAGAACGCTCGGAGGTCTCAGTTTCGTAGAGTTCCTTGTGCTCTTCCTGATAGGTAGCGTACTCCAGACCAAACAAAGCGTTCAATCCGGGGAGCAACTCTTTAAGTAGCTGTGCGCGTGAAATAGCCATTTTAAGTTACTCCTTAAGCAATGCTGGTGCCAGCGTAATACTGATGCTGACCAAAGTTAATCTTGACCAAAATCTCTGGGTACTGCATGAACACAATGGTTGAGTTCAGAGTAGCAACAGGGGCTTGGTTCAAAATAAACGAGGTAGCACCGGCAGAAGCAGCGGTGTCAACGAAAGAACCCGCAGAAACGTAGTTTCCGTTTGAGTCCAACGAGCCAACATCAGTGCCAACTGGCAACGCGAACGGCAGAGCCGAACAAGTCACAGTAGCAGTAGAAATGCTGGTGTAGGTTGCAGTCCCCAGAGAAACAGCCGTGTCAGTCACCAAGCCAAGCACGCGAACGGGCAAAGACGAAGTTGTGGCAGGAGTGTCGCTCGGAGCCAAGATAGCGTTCTTGGAGTTGCCGGTTGTGGTGCTACCTGTGTTGTTGATCATGGCCAAATTTTGACCAATCATGGCGCGAGCGCCAGAAGCAACAGCGGTAGTAGCAGAGCAAACAACACCCTTGAACACTTGGTCAGGATCGTCAGCAACAATAGCCACTGCATCACCAGCCGCAGTTGATGCGGGCCAGTATTGCTGAAATTGCTTTTGTTTTGTGACGGGGTTGGTAAACGAGCATCCCAAGAAGATACCAGTTTGATTACCTGCCGTGCCAGTAGACACAGACAAGCGCACGATTTCACCACGAGACAGTCCTACGTAATCACCGTAGAAAATGTTTGTGCTGTAACCGTTAGTGATCGGGTATTCACGAGTAGAACCCGCATATACCTGACCGCCGATCAGGTTGATCGGCTTTAGCCCGTAAGGGGCGTCAATAACCGGATAAGCCATAAAGGACTCCTAAAAATTAAATACCTTTTCCAAAGCTCGTCGTGGACCGGCGTTCTTTAAACATCGGCATCCTCGGGTCGCTTTGGCGCATCATAGTATTGTCCACAGCCTCCACTTGAGCTCGTGCTTGGTCTGCGAAATGCGCGTCCCGTTGCTCGACAAACTCATGCGGCGTCTTGCAGAGCAATAGCCCACCAATCTCAATGTTGTCTTTAAATCGACTAGTTGGATCGGTCATCAACCGAAACTTAGGCTGCTCTTCGACGCCAACCGGCTCCCAGCCTTCTCGGAGTTTGCCCGAGACATTACGGGGGTCGGGGTCATTCAAAGTAGAAACCCGAATCCATCTGTACGCATAGCCCGGTTGTTTGTCAGGTTCAGGCAGCATCTCTGCTGGCATCCACTTCTTAGGGCGTTCGCCCATTTCCCGTGCAGTCATCTCGCGTTGCAATCTGTTCTCAGCCATTTTTAGGCCTCCAATTTACTAATTTCCCGAGCATATTGCTCAAGAGTTATACCAAGTTTTTTAGCCAATCCTGCCTGAGTTTTAGTCAGTTGGATTTGCTTCGGCGCAGTACTGCGTTTAGCTGGTGCTACCACCGTGCTTGGCCTTGTACGCTGGGGCTTATCACCGCCATCGTTTTTAGAAGCTGCAAATTCTTCTGGGAACCTGCGTTGAACCTCTTTGTCAATACTGCTGAAATATTCATCAGTACCTACGAATGCTCTACCATACCGCACTTCTAGCTCTTCGTGAACCCCTTCAGCATACTTACGCATTGCCAGTTTGTCACGGGACACAAACCAAGGGTTTTTGGACACCCAGTTTGCGACCTTGGGGTCCATCTGAGGAGCCGCCTGCGGTTGCGGGGTAGTTTGTACACTATTTTCTTGCGGTTGTACAGTGGGGCGATAATTTTTGGTCTTATCCAACTTCATTTCCGCTTGCGTCAAAGCCCGCTGCGCAGCTAGTAATTTCTCGGAATCCCCCGAGTCATACGCCTCTCGATAGTTTCGTGAAGCCGTTTCGAGCTCCATCTCAGCCGAGCTTTGGTAGGTGGAGATGAGTTCTTTCTCACCACTCTGCACCATAGTTCTCAGCCGACGATTCTCATCCAGAATCTGTTGCGCAGCCGCCAAAGCCTCTTGCTGCTCTCGGAGAGCCGCCTCTTTAGCCCGACGTTCGTCGTGCCAAGCTTTTTTGTATTGCGTAAATTTCTGCTTTACATTCTTAGAATATTCAGCAGATTCATCAGCCTTCTCAAGGTCGTCCTTGATTGACTCCGGCAGCGGGTCAACGTGCCGGTCTTCTTTAGGAGTGTCATCAACGATGTTGACTTCTACGTCATCATCACCTTCAACAGTGATTTCCAGCTTCTGGTCGTCACTTGCTTTGATGTCAACTTCATCAGGAAACTTGTACTCTTCTTCAAATTTAGGCATGTGCGCTCCTATTTGCGTTTGATTCCCCGTGGGTCTTCTACAACGCCTTCGACAGAATCGTCGTTGATGATGCGGAATTCACGGTCGTGGATGAGAAGCCGAGTGCCAGCGTGGGGCCGGACCAAGACAAAATCACCTTTTTTGCACCACGGCCCGGTTGGAAACCGAGTGGGGTCTTTGTAGCAGTCAGGGCCTAGATCAACGACAAACAGAACCGTGGTGAGCAACTCTTCATTGCGCATCATCTCTGCTGACTTGAGAAGGCTAATGCTTGTTCCTTCAATCTCTTTTTCAGCTTCAGGGACAGCGCACAGAATCCGGTAGCCCGAAGGCATGGGTAACTGTTTTGCTTTCTCTTCTGCTGATGTGTTCATCACAGCGGACAGGTCCACTGCTCTGATGTCATAAGCTTCATTCATCGTCAAACTTCTCCAGTTGGTGTGTAAGGTCTGTTAGATAAGAGCGAGCGGTGAGCAGACCTTTGATAACCCCACACATCTCGCAATACTCGTCAAAGCTCTTCGCGGCCTTCGCTGCTAGAGCCTCTTCGATGTGTTTGACGCCTTCGTCAATTCGTTGGTTAATGACGTTAATTAGCTTGCGGCTGTCGTCCATCATTCACCTTTCTTCGCGGACGATGCCGCTTGCATTTCTCGTTGCTGTTGAAGCTGCGCGTTTTGCTTCACCATATCCACCTTGGCCCGGAACCCTTCCGACGTATGCTGGTGGTCGCGCTGCTCCTTGTTGTTCTGAGCCTGTAATGCAAGCTTGGCTCCTTCAGTTTCCTGCTGGGCTTCAATGCGCTTGAGCTCGACATCAATCTGGGCCATCTTGGCCTGCATATCAGTTATGTCTTTCTGAGACTTGCGTTGCAACTCGCCCTGCTTGATCTGCAGTTCTTGCTGTTGGAGCTGGAGTAGCGGATCAGCCGCTGCTTGTGCGTTCTTGGCTTGCTGAGCTTCTTGCTGGTGCTGCTGGAGCAACATCTGGCCTGCCTGCGCTGCCATCTGAGACACCTTGACCTCCATCTCTGGAGACATCATCACCTCATCTTGGTCATCCTCGTAGGCCGGTAGTGTCTGACCCATAGTCTGCTCAAGCTGCTTGCGATACTCCATACCCAAGTGGTCTGCAATGTGGGCCGACATAGCCCCCATCACTCTTTGCTGCAGCGCCGGGTCTTGCCCAACTAGCTCTTGGATGTGCGGGTCTTTTATTGCAGCCATATGCACAACGATGTGTGCCTTGTGGTCTTGGTACAAGAAGGCCTTGACCGGCTTGCCCTTGAGGATGTTCATGTTCTCCGTCACAGGATCGCGCGGCTTCATGTCGTCTTCGATCGGCACAAGCTTCTGGTAGTTCTTGATGCCAAGCACGTCCAACATCTGACGATGCAAGATGGGGAGGTCATACAACTGAGGGGCGGTCTGAGCTAACTGTAGAGCCGCTTGATACTGCACAACCTTCTGCGCCATGGTAGTGGCGTTGGGGTCGCTAACAGGGATGACATCCACCAAGTCGTAGTCAGACTGCTTGGCCTGCCGCCCACCTTCCTCGGGCTCGTAGCTGTAGTCATCAGGGGTATAGTCGCGGATGATGTTCCGCAGAAGCTTGAACTCTTGCTTCATCGCGTAGTGGATGCGTGCTTGGATCGCGCTCATCGTCTTCAAGCTACGCTCAAGAATCGCCAACGTCGTGCCCACGGGAGCCTGTGCGGACATGTCCGACGCCTGCAACTCCATGGAACCAGCGAAGCTGCGACCCTCTTGAATCATCTGCCCCAGCAGGGCCATCAGCACTTGGCTAGGCTCTTTGTATGGGAGCGCCATCAAGTTGTCCTTGATAGTGCCACTCGGTACATCTACGTCCCGGAACTCTCCCGGTGAGATTGGCGTGTCATCACCTTTCGTGCGAAGTCCTCTAGTCTTGAAACCACCGGGTAGATTAGACAAAGTACCAGCATCAACGAGCTGCCGCAGAATACTAGTACTAGATTTAGAGTAAGCGCCAATGAGGTGGATAAGACCGAAAGCATAAAACCCAAAACCAGGGATATACGGGTAATGCACAAAGTGAGCGCGTTTCTGATGGTGGTCATCCTCAGGTCTCCAGTTGCGGCGGATAGAGAGAATCTCGCCAGTGCCCTTCTCAATAGTGATGATGTACGGCAACGCTATGCCCGTTTCTTCACCATTCTCATCCTTGTGCTCATACCCCTTGAGGTCGAGGTCAACCTGCATCTCTAGGAACTTGTACCGGTTGTCTTGAGTAGCACGAAAGCCTAGCTTCTCCGCGATCTTCTTCTCAATGTCATCCATGACATTAACAGGGTCTCCAAGGTCTATATCCCTGTAGAACCCGTCATGCTGAAGTCGGCGTAGCTCGTTCTTTGTTTTACGCATGACATGCGTAACCCGCTCGGAAGACTCTAAGCTAGATGCGCCATACGGCACAACCACGTCCTCTGCTGGCACGTACATAGACACCTGACGATTCAACGCCGGATCGAAGTACACCTTCTTGAACGCATTGCCCGCCAAGCCCAAGCCCCACAACATGCGCTCATGCTCAGGCCGGTACTCGACCATCACATCAGTCATCTGATAGTTCATGTCGTTCTGAACGCGCTCAGCCGCAGCTTTCTTCTCGGGAGTTTCTTTGCCGATGATCTGAGTCTTGACCGGGCCTGATGCCGGGAAGGTCTCCATCATGGTCTCGGCTTGGAACTTAACCACGGCCTCTGCCAACAGCGGGTGGTACACACCACAAGCACCGGGCCACGGCTCCATCCGCTCTTCAAGTTTCAGACCCAACAACTGCAGTCCGTCCACGTACGTCTGCACCCAGTCTTTGCGACTGGCAATGTCGGTGTCGTAGTCTTCAATCAGGTCACCTGCCAACTGGGCTAATTCACCCTCGTCCATGCTCTCTGCTAGGTTGGCGTCAAAGTCATCTTCTTCGTCAACGGGCTCTATGTGCATAGAGAAGCCGGGCCCCTCAATGTCTACCGCCTCCGGGTCGGTAATTGTGATTTCTATGGGCTCTTGATCATCTATGCCCTCTAGTTGGTCAAGTCCTTGAGGGGCAGCATATAGCGCCCTGTCCATATTAGTAGCCATCATCTATCCTTAATAGTACGCCGCTTTTTTGCGGTACTTGTACAGGAAGTCATCCTCCGGCTCATCCGAAGGGAGACGTAAAAACCCACCTTGCCGAAACCTCAAAAGGGCCAGCGTAGTAGAGTCTACCAAGTCGTCGTTAGTGCCACTAGGAAAGTCGTTGCATTCCTCAATAACATCCTTGGCCCATCGGCGGTCCGGGGCCCATACTATCCCAGACGCAAACAGGTCGCTGACCGCATTCACCCGAGCAATCTTGTCCTGCCCTTTGCCGGGAGTGAACTCCCCAACCGGGATACCCATCCGTCTAAACTCTTGGTACAGCGCCGAGCCGTTGGACTTCTTCTCCACCATGAAAGCATCCGGTTGCCACTCCTTATACTCTGCTAGAACTAACTTCTTAAGCTCTGGGTACTCTAGACGTTTCTTAATTGAATTAAGTAGGATGATAGCGAAGTTGTTGGTCTCTTCGTTGAAGAACACGCCCCATGTAGTCAGCGCGTTGAAGTCCGATCGGTTAGAAGCTTCCTGTGCCGCATCCAAACTCATAATAGTGAAGTCGCATACGGGCGGGTCTTCCTTATCCCATATCTGCCACCATTCCCGCTTGATAAGCGCACCCTCTTCCGAGACAGGGTTCTGCATGTACTGGGCATTCCAGTAGCGCACATCTAGCGCGGCCTTCTTAGCAAGCAACTCTTCCACGGGCCAAAACTCAGGCCACAGAGCTTCTCCGTCGTCCTTAATTGCCGGAAACTCAATCACTTCCCACTGGTCAACGCCCTCTTCCTTATTCATCTGGGACACGATTTGCCCAGTCAAGTCGAGCTTTGACCAACGGGTCATAACAACCACAATCGCGCCTCCCGGCATAAGGCGCTGGAGGGGGCCAGACTGAAACCACTCCCAAGCAGGAAGAAACACTTCGGGCTTTCCAGTTTTAGCTTCTTGCTCTGAATGAGGATCATCAATAATAAAAAGGTCAGCACCGCGCCCAGCAAGAGCACCGCCGACACCAATAGCAAAGTACTCGCCATTAAAGTTTGTCCCCCATCGTGAAGCCGACTTCGAGTCAGCCTGCAGTTCTATCTGCGGGAATATGTCCCGGTACGACTCTGAACCCACCAAGTTACGCACGCGCCGACCAAAATTCACAGCCAGATCGGCTGTGTGGGACGACATAATGATCTTTTTCTGGGGGTATTTACCCAAGAACCATGCTGGTGCAAGGTAGGAAATGAGCTCAGACTTGCCGTGGCGCGGGGCGATATTAACAATGACCCGCTTCTTCTTGCCGTTGGCAATATCTTCAAAAATCTGGGCCAGTTTAAGATGGTGGGGGCCGACTTTGTACCCCGGATAGACGTGTTTTACGAAGTCAAGAAAGCTTTCTTTGCCCAAATTCTGGGTTATTTGGGTGTCATAGGTCTTCAAAAGCTCAAGAACACGACGTTTTTGCTTGTCGGGCATCTTTGGCAACGCCTGCCGCAGCTTAAATAGCTGTTCTGGGGTCAGTTTGAGGACTTCACTCATCGACTGGCTGCTCTAGTCGGACAACTTCGCGTGCTTCTACGTCGATCGCGCGGTTTTCCAGTGCCCCGAGGGTCTCAAGTAGCTCTTTTTCGACCTCTTCAATGGTTTGTATCTTGTGCGTGATCTCTGTGCGCTTCTTAAATGCGTCCACCCCATCAACTTCACCTAATTTAGCAATAGCAGAGATGCGTACCTTAGGGTCTCGGGCGTTCTCCACCTCCTGCACCAGCTTATTGACGACGTACATCTTGAAGTCGGAGAGCTCCTCCACTATAGATACGTTCATCTGGGCAACCATGCCCGCTAGTAAGGCAAGTGTTTCGTTGGGGTATTTGGCAAAGTCGGGCCGGTGCTGGGAATCCGTAATCATTTCTCGGGCCAACTGTCTAGCTTGGTCCATGTTGTCACTTGTGGGAGATATGGGTGACCCTGTTAAGTCTGACATGAGCTTAACTACATTGGCGCGCATCTCCAATTCCTGAGCAGGGGTGAGCTCAGGAAAGGCTTCCTTGGAGTTGTCTGGTAGAGGAATGTTCTCCTCGATAGTCGGTACTAACGGAGATGTCATAGCACCAGTATATAGCACTTGGGAATTTTTTGTAAAAAATTTTTTTACACGGGGTTTGGATTTAGTGACGGGGGGTGTTTTGGAAATTGAGGTAATCGTTTGTCTGCTGCTAAGTGTATAGGG
>Ga0247723_1001025_pt1 | contig 17016 bp, 18 predicted proteins | sample MSEWelMarce5H_FC_FD_189079 | JGI IMG/M metagenome (GOLD analysis project Ga0247723, IMG submission 189079) | Subsurface sediment microbial communities from gas well in West Virginia, United States - MSEEL Well Study Marcellus 5H_FC | ecosystem: Environmental > Terrestrial > Deep subsurface >... | reverse complement strand
CCCCCTACCCTCCCCAAAAGATTTGGAGTTGAGCATGGTCTCAGGTTCACTTGAGCATGGTCTCACTGAGCATGGTCTCAGGTTCAGGTTCAGGTTCAGGCTCAGCTCAGAATCTCTGGGGGAGGGGTCGGCCAGAACTTTGCCCTGGTTTAAAACTATTTTAAAATTGGGGGGACATCCCAGCTCCTGGTCGCTAGGTCACGGTCGAGCCGCCGGCTGTTCCTCGAATAGGTCCATAAATAGAGATCAATCCATCACCCAGGGTACGCGTGCACTGTTTCATCATGGCCTGCTCGAAGCTTGCATCCACCATTTCATTTGCGGAGATCGTCAAGGGGCGTGATGCTTCTGTGCGTGTGACGGATGACAGTCTGCTTTACTTGGTGGACCTGGTCATGGTGGCTCATGGCAGTTCTAGGAACAGCGCTTCAGTGGTATCTCTCCTCATACACTTGCAAATTTTCCCAGTACAACATGGTGTTGTATTGGTATTTTCCAATACATCATGGTGTTGTATTGGCTTCATATACCTAATTCTGCTGTGTTTTTAACCAGGTCATCTCCAGGATTCCTGACAGCGATTTCGATTCCAGCAAGATAATCGAGAGGCAGTTGTCAAGTAGGGGTGGTCACAAGACCAAGCTCCTGAGCTTCCAGGACGCAGTGGAGTTCATCATGATTCTTCCTGGATCGTTCGCCAAAGGAGTCCGAAAGCAGTTCGCCGACATCATCACGCGCTATGCTGCTGGCGACAAGTCCCTCCACAAGGAGATCGACGCCAACGCCGAGTCCAGCTCGCCCATCGCCGAAATGGCCAGGGCTGCTGCTGGGATCGAGAAGGAGGACGCTGACACCAGGCGCAAGCGGATGACGCGTGAGGATCTGGAGTTGGTGAGAATGGAAGAGGAAATCCAGCAGATGCGCAGCTCAACTCAAGACAAGCGCATCAAGAACATGGAGAACGCCCTGGGCCTGCTGTCGCGCATCCGCCCTGACTGGCAGCAGACGGACACGCGCTTCCGCCTGCAGACGGAGGACATGATCAAGAACATCATTGCTGTGCCCTCGGGATCCAAAGCACTGACCAACGGGGAACCAGGGCGGCCTGCTTCCCTTTCCATCTCGCAGCTGGCACAGGAGCTGAAACTCAAGCCGCTCAAGCACGGCGACAACTGCCGGATCGGGGCGCTCGCCGCCAAGCGCTACAGGGGCATCCACAACAACGATCCGCCCAAGCACAGGCAGTGGGTCGATGGGGCCGAACGGACTGTCAGCTCGTACACCGAGGAGGACAGGGAGATGCTCATGGAGGTGCTGAGGGATCTGGGCTACCTGCCCAGCTCTGCCAACTCGTCTGTGGCCGGCGATGACGAGCAATAAAGCGTTTTTTTAAACTGTTCTTTGCGTTTTCAATCATCGTACTCTGGGCACCCGCTGGGAAGCAGGCGGAACCCGAACGCGGGCTGGATGGGGTCGGGCGCGGGATCGCACGTCCAGTACGCGAGCACCCAGTTGGCGTTGCGCACGGTGCAGGCGACGCGCTCGACGGACGGGAGGCTCTCCTTGGTGCGAGCGGCGATGGTCGAGCCGTGCAGGTCGGCGAGCACCCCCTGCAGGCTGTCCTGGGCCTTGGCGTGCTTCGCGAACTTGATCCGGTACAGGAGGGCCACCAGCTGGTCCACGGCGCGCTCCTGCACCAGGCAGCCCATCCCGGGGTGGTACGCCGCGGCCAGCGCCGGCCAGATGTCGGGCAGCCACGAGTACACCGACTTGCCCGACATCTGCGGCAGGTTGCGCGAGAAGTCCGTGCCCGTGAGCGCGATGAGCCCGATCAGCATGGACATCTCGTGGCCGGCGTGGGTGGGGATCCGGATCCGCCCGTTGGACTGGGCGATCGCCTGCTTCAGCCCCTCGTACAGGGCGTGCACGTTGACGTACTCGTACTGCCTTGGCGGGGGGCGCTTTTTCGGCTGGTCGTCTCCGCTGGCGGGGCGTTTGCCCAGCTCTCTCCCTGCGCTGTCGAGCTTTCCTGCAGACGCGGAGCCGGCCACGTTGAGCTTGCCCGCGGACGACGACGACGAGGAGGGAACGTTGAGCTGCATGCGGTAGATGGACACCATGGGCGGGGGCGCGGCCCTGCGCAGGCACCGCTCGTGGTGCATGAGCGCGATGGGGATGGAGTCCCCGTCGATCGAGTCCACCATGAGCTTCCCGAACCGGTCCGCGAACCGCGTGAACTTCAGGTCCGCCTCCCCCATCGCGGGGAACTCCTCGATCGGCTGGGCGTGGATCTGGCTGTCGTGCGGGTCGAACCGGTACTCCACGGGGACCTGGTAGTCCACGATCAGCCGGCGCTTCGGGTGGTGCAGCAGGAGGAGCGCCGGCAGCCGCAGCAGCACCAGGTCGATGACGCGGGTCTTGAACACCCGGTTCGCGATGCTCTGGGTCCACCGCTCGCCCTCGGGGACCATGCAGGGCAGTTCCGAGGTGGCCGAAAACGGCAGGACGGGGATGTTCCTGCGCCGCTTGGCCTGCGTCATGCACTTGGCGCGCGGGACGTGCTCGTAGTTGTCAAACGCCAGGATCACGACGTCGCACGACTCGAAAAAACGGGCGAGGTGCCTCACAAACTGCCGGTAAATGAAGTCGTCCCACGTCTGCGGCTCGGGCGGCGGGCCTTGCATCAGCTTGATCTGCCCGTCCACAAACACGGCCGTGCTCTGAAACGGGTTGCGCTGCGTGAACGCGTGCGGCATCTCTTCCTTGAACGCGCACAGCCAGGTCGAATCGATCGTCATTTGCGCGTGCTTTGGGTTTTTATTTTTTTTCGGTGGAAACAGGCAGGCTCGCTTTGGAGCGCCCTTTTTTTTCAGCGGCGGGAGTAGCCGTTGTAGTTGTAGCCCTGCATGTAGCCCCTGTACCCGTCCATTGGCGGGGGCGGGGGTACTCCTCCTCCTCCTTTTCCCTTTCTGGGTTTTCGGGATCCGTCTGGGTTTAGCCTCGGAGGCCTGGGTGCGGAGGGTGCGGTGCGGGGAGTGGTGCTAGGACCCTTGCCCTTTTTCTTGGCCTTTTTCTTTGCATTCTTTCCTGATCCTGCTGGTTTGGGCGGGGGCGGTGCCACGTAAGCAGGATGGAATTTCTGGTATTTCTTTGGGACGTTTTTGATATCAGCATTCTTTCCAGGGTGAAGACTGACCCATTCATCGTACATCCCTTTTGCAATGAACTCGTTCCACAGGTTCATGGCGATTGCGTCCGGGCGCCAGGCGGGGACCTTCTTGTAATGCTTCTTGTGGCGGTCGAGTTCGTCCAGCTCGTTCTTAGCAAGGTGGCTGTGTTCGAGGAAGGCCTGCTGGTCTGCATCTCTGTTTGGAAATCCGCTGATCATGTGTGTGGTAGCAGACATGATCTGGTGCTTGACGGATGTCACGTACTTGATGACAACCGTTAAGTAATAAGTCTGTGTACCTTGATAGGCAGGCGCTGGCATTTGGTTTTGGATTCTGTCCATGACTCTGGCATGAATGATAAATGGCTGGACCGTCGTCTCATATGAGTGATGCCACACATTTGCATTAAATTGTATGGTGTGAGAGTAGAACTCTATATTCCTCTTCTTGTTGACCTCTGCTTTTTGTTGGGCGTTAGCACCAGCTGGGTACGGGTGGCTTGCCTCAATTTGGTTTAGTAGGTTGTTCTTTTCTTGCTTGTACTCGCTTAGTTTGCTTTCAATAGTCCTCATGAACTCATGCACGACACTAGTCCATTCACTATGTCTCATGAAAATCGCCAGAGCCGCCTTGTGATGCTCCGCCACGGACAGGCCCAGCTCCTTGCTCTTGAGCTTCCACGCTGCCTTTGCTGCTTCTCTTTGCTGCTTCTCGGCCTTCTCCTTGGCCTTGCGGGCGGCGACCTCCTCTGACTTGCCCTCTACGTACCCAAAGTCCATGGGGGTCCACGGTGTCCCTTTGACGTGGACGTGTACGCCTCTAGCTGCTTGGTCTGCTGGAATGTTGGAAGCATCCCTGAAAAACTTTTGCTCGTCCATGTACCTGTTTTCCTGATCGTAACCATACTCACCCTTCTTCCATTTCTGGCCGTGGTGATGCCATTGCTTGCCATCAGGAGGGATTGCTACGGGGTGGTTTTTGTCTTGTGTGTAAACCCACGTTTCGGTGTGGCTATCCCACTTGTAATCATCCAGGCGGTTCCCGCGCAAGCCCCTGCCGTGATCTGGCTCAGTCTGATCGTGCCAGCTCCGGCTGGCGTCCGGGTTGTCAAAGTAACTGGCAAGGCTTCTGCGGTCATCGAGCATGGCTTGTAATCGCGCGCCGGAGGGCCAACCTTTAATACTCCCCTGCACGGAGGGAAACAAGATGCCTCATTCGAGCTTGGAAAACAGGTCCGACGCGCGCTGGGTCTCGAGCTGGGTGAAGTAGGCGGCCAGCAGCTGGAGGGAAACAGGATGCCTCATTCGAGCTTGGAAAACAGGTCCGACGCGCGCTGGGTCTCGAGCTGGGTGAAGTAGGCGGCCAGCTGCAGGCAGATGCAGACGTCGTCCTTCATGCCGCCGACCTTGCCCGACAGGGAGACCTTGTCCTTGCCAAAGGTGTCGGGGGCCTGCTTGAACTGCGCGCTGTACGACTCCATCTGCTCGCGCAGCCGGACGCGGACCATGTCGGGCTCCGCCGAGTAGAGCCTGGGCAGGACGTGGATCCGCTTCTCCGCGAGCATCGAGACGACCAGCTGGGCCATGGCGTGCTTCGTGGCCTCGGTGGTGAGCACCCCCACCCTGCTGGCCTTGTGGTCCACGTAGAAGTTGACGCCCGGGATGTAGTCGAGCGCGCGCTTGTGGTGCTCGGCTTCGAATCCAAGGTTCCGCTCGACGAAGATGAAGAACCGGCACGTCTTGCGGCCCGCGTCGAGCCGGATCCGCGTGATGTGCTGGACGACCGTCTCGAACTGGCGCTCCGGGTCTGTTTTTTTGTTTTGGGTGGTTTTTTGTGGTTTGGGGGCAGGGTTGACGAGTTAATTTCCCTATTGAGCTGGCAATGCAGGGCGCGAATCTGGAGGGGCTGGACTGACCTTTGCAGCCGGAGAGAATGTCGATGCCGATGACCTGCCAGGGCAAGCGCGACATGTTATCGCACGTGCTGTACGGGGCGAACATGGACTTCATCGCGCGGCTGATCGAGGAGTCGGTCATCAACGTGGCGCGGGAGTACGCGGGGCACGAGGGGGTATGCGAGGCCCTGCAGCTCCTGCGGCCAGCGGAGGGCGACTCCCTGCACCGGCTGCAGATCAAGTTCTTCCTGCTCCTGAACGAGGACGAGGGCATGCGGCGGAACCTGAGCAACGTCAGGGAGCAGGGGCAGACGGGGATGCTCATGGTGAGCTCGCTCTGCCCGTTCAAGGCCGAGCGCTTCTACGACGCCCTGTGCGACGAGCTCGTCCCCGAGTGGATCAAGGACTGCAGGGTCTCGCACGAGGCCTTTGTGGACTCGCTGCGGCAGGCGTACTTGTGTAGCTAGACGACTCGTGTCTCAGCGTGTTTACCGTGAGCAATCCCTTGTGCCTCGTGACGCTGAGGACGCAGTAGTCGCTCTGGGGCCCGCCGGCAGCGGGGTCGATGAAGGTGTAGACGGCCTCGTTCAGGACGGGGATGGGGGGCGGCTGGTTGAACATGGTCTCCACGTGCGCCGTCTTGAAGATCTGCTGGTTCGAGTCGAACGCCAGGCCCGACAGCTCGCTCTCGATGAGGTCCGGGCGGTCCTGCATGCTCATCGTCCTCAGGTTTGCTGGACAGACGCGCGCCATACACGTACGCGATAAGAAAAACAGCAGCAAGTACCTGCATGATCGTCTTCAGCTTGACGTGGCGGTCCGAGCTCTGCCAGCGCGGCACCAGGTGCAGCATGTGGATGCAGCCCACCGCCTTGCCGTCGTCGATGCACTTTTGGCACGCCAGCTGCACGCTCAGGCTCGTGAACAGCGGGAGCCCCGTGGTCTTGTCGCGCATCCTGAGCAGCCGGGTGTAGAAGTTGTCCCCCGAGGTCAGCGTGGAGATCGCCAGCAGGCTCGTGTTCCCGATGAGCAGGAGGGGCGCGACCGTCTCCTGTTTTTTTTTTGGGTGGTGTTAAAACTCGCACGCCGCTGGAATTCTCAAGAAAAAAACGCACGTAAAAGAAGCCCGGGTCCACGTACGCCGCCTCCTCGAGCACGATGAGGTCCCCTCCCGTGCCCTTGGTGGTGGAGATCTGCGGTTTTTTTGAGGTCAGCACTCGCAAACGAAAATAATCTCGTATATCAGCGTGTTTCCCTCGTGCTCTCTCCTGCGCATGCCGCTGGACTTTCTGGAGAATCTCGGCGCGCCTTCCCACCACCCTTTCCACCGCGAGGCTCTGATGGCCTGGTGGTTTATCCCGCAGTGCCATGAGCCTGGGTATCTCCGGGTGCTTGAGCACGTCTGGACCCACCCGGAGGATCTCCCTCGGGTGCAGTCAAGCATCCTGCTCTACCTCCGGTCCGTCGTGCCCTCTCGGCACTACCACGAGTTCCACAGCCACGTGCGGGCCCTGCTGAAAAGCCGCCAGTTTTTTTTGCGGGAGGAGCCTTGATTTTTTTACGGTGGTTTCCTGAAATAGCCGACAGTCGCAAAAAGTGCAGGCACCTCCACCAGAAACGGGGGCCGCGTGTATATAAAGATGCACTCTCCCGCGGCCCTGCAAAGCATGGGCGACTTCTTCGGCGGCCTGCGCTCGGGCAACATCCAGTTCCCCCAGGTGGTCATGAACCAGGGGCCCCTCCCGTCCTCGGGGGGGCTCCCGCAGCCCCTGCACGAGCAGGCCGACGCGCGCATCAACTACGGCTCCAGCCTGCTGGGCGACCTCACGCCGTACGCGTACGGCGAGCCCGGGTACCTGTCCAGCCAGAACGCGTACCTCAACATCCCCCACAAGATCCAGAAGATCGTGCCCGTGGTCTACCTCCCCGAGGCCAAGCGCCCCGCGAGGGACATTGTGGACCTCTCGCATCCCATCGACGACGGGGACATCGCCTTCGTCCTGCGCCTGAACCGGAGCAGCATGTTCTGCACCGGCCTCAAGAACGGCTCCATGCGCCGGGCGGGCCTCGGGACGGCCATCGACCCCTTCATCAACCTCTGCACGCTCAACTACATCCTGTCGGGCATGCAGCTCGGCGTCGACAACGACGGGGCCAACCTCTGGGTCGAGCTCCTGCAGAACCTCAACGCGACCCGCTTCGGCAAGCAGGGGCCCGCCGGCCGGGACTACGCCGCGGAGCCCATCAACCTGAACGACATCATCCACGTGGTCCGGCACTGCATCAAGCCGTTTGGCGTCACGCGCGGCTCCGAGAAGCAGGGCGGCCAGGACGAGGCCACGAGCTCCCCCGCCACCTGGCCCGTCAGCTTCGTCGTGAGCCTGACCATCGACGGCAAGGAGTCCAACGTGCTCAACGTCTGGCACCACCACGACATGTCGGCGGGCGAGGACCTCGTGCTGCGCCTGAAGCTCATGCCCATCAGGCCGTACACCCTCAACCACTACTACAAGGGCGTCAAGCGCCAGGCGTGGGACAAGAGCACGCTCCCGGCGATGCAGGGCCCCAACGGGATGACCCACGTGTGGCAGCTGGTGCCCGACCTGCTGACGCTCGAGGCGCCGACGGTGAAGGAGAACGATGAGATGCGCGCGATCCTGACGAGGGTGCCTCCTCCGCTGAGGCAGATTCGATCGCTTCCAACGGCCAATTCCCCACATCCTTTTCAAATATTGTACGTGGATAATATAATCTGGCAAGAGCTGGGCTTCTGGCACATTGGCAGGAGCCAGATCATGACGGGCAAGTACGGCGCCGAGGAGTACTGGCACAACGACCTGGCGAACTCGCTCCGGACCAACCACCTCGACATCACGTTCCAGCCCATGTTCCAGGCGTGCACGTACAGCATCCGAAGGGGCCCGGATTTCATGCCCAGAAACCTCGCGGCTGCCCCGACAGTCGAGCCCCCTCGGGGATGGAAGCCCATGCTGGGGCTGGAGCAGCTGGGCGGCCCGCCTGCGCCCTCCTCCTCCCATGCTGCGCCCGACTGGCTCGGACGCCTGGAGTTTGCGGACGACGTGGCGGCTCCTATTCAGGCTCCTCCTCATCCTGCTCCCCAAACGGACGCCGCGGAGGACGCTGGGCCGGACTGGCTGGGGCGCCTGGAGTTTGCGGACGACGACCCCCCTGCTGCTGCCGCTGTCGCCGCGGACAGCGAGCCCCAGCCGGCTGGCGGCAGGAAGACGGGCGCTGGCAGCAGGCCGGCCAAGCGCGGCCGGACCGTCATCGGGGGGTCCCTCCTCAAGGCGGACGGCACTTCCGAGCCGAGCATGGTGGGCATGCTGTGATAATCACGCGGTCCCTGATTATTAAATTGGCCTTGCCCGGTGGACGAGAGAATAGTTACATAGCATGGGGGATCGACAATGCGGGCTCTGCCTCTCGTGCAGCACCCCGTTTCTGAACGCGGCCGATGACGTGGAGGTCTTCAATCGCGACGCCAACCTGAGCATGCTGTATCTCAACTCCGAGTTCAAGAAGAACCCCGATATCCTCCGGACGTACGATTTCGCCAAGTTCTGCTCCGAGCGGCAGTCGGGCCACATGATCCACAAGTCGTTTCACCACACTGCCTTGGATTACATGACCAACAGGCATACACGGGACAGTCACGTGGGCGTTCCTTACGTTTTAGGAGCTGTGGCGCCGCCTCCCCTGATTCCCCGTACCCGGATACAGGATGCCGTCAACGTGCCCATTCTGTATTATCACACAGCCACTGGCAACGCAGGGGCAATGGCGGCCACGTGGCAGCGGCCCTCGCGGGTGGATCGCATTGTTCACGAGGCCATTTTCGATATTTTGGACGAGCTCTGTTACAACGATCTTGCAAACCACATAAGTCAGGACCTGAAGCAGCGCTTCGACGTGTGTTTTGGGTGCAACATGCTGATGACGCAAAAGTCCCACATGCGTTTTTTGCTGGGGGTTCGAGGGGCTGGAGCCAAGAACGGCAGGGGCGCCGTGTTGCCTCGTGGAAAGATTACTCAGTACCAAGTCAAGACAGGCAGAAACACCTTGGATAGTGGGTATGGGCACTGGACCATTTCCGCGGACCCTCCCATTGTAAGTCCCACGAATGCCAAGACTGATAGTGATGCCCCGTGCATAGCCTATTACCTGCACATGTGCTTGCCCTACGATGACGACCCAAACAGAGATCCTTTCGAGGATTTTCATGTCCGACATAAAGCCGATGCACGCGCACTCTACCTCCAGCTGAGCTGGATCGTGCTTGAAATCGCGTGCTTGGCCACGCTGCTGCAGGAAGGCACGGTGACCAAGGCGAACAGCAAACGATCGCATGGCATGCACCAGCACAGGGGGGTCCTGGACTTGTACGTCTCCTATTTCCTCTGGCGCCTGATCCAGTTTGAGCATGGTCCCGCGCTTTTGCTCAACAACATCGATTTCTACAGGTGGCATCAGATCTACTTTAGCGACAGCAGGAACTGCCCTGGCTTTTTGAGCTACGCAGATCGACAGGTGGTCACTGGGCGGCTGATGTTTGGTGCTACCGACGTCGATTCCAAGGTCTTGTTGTTGGATATCAGCACCAGGCTTGTGGGGTATTATCGATCGCATTTCAGCCGCCTGGCCCTTTTTCTCACTTCCCCCGCCGCCGTGCCAGCTTTCCTAAGCGATTACTTCCCGCCGCCTGCCTCGGCGCGCATTCTGGGCGACATGTCTCTGCAGGTCCCTCTCTCTCTCTCTCTCTTCCCGTTTTTTTCCCTCCCTGTTTTTTTCTCGGCCTGATTCATTGGGGTTCTTTATTGTTAGGTGGCGCGCGGGGACTTCCAGTCGGCGGTGGACAAGTTCGGGATCAACGCCATGCTCTTCCGGATCATCGACCTGTGCGAGGGGTACCCCGCGTCGTTTCGGAACAAGCTCGTCGACTTCCGGGCGGGCTGGCAGTGGCGCGAGATCGCCCGCGTCCGCCACGCCAACCCGGAGCTCGATGCCCGCGGCGCCCACCGGCTCTACTACCTCTGCACGCTTCTCAACGCGCCCGACAACATCCCCGACGCCCCGGAGCTCGCCGACGCGGTGCTGGACCTGCACGACTTCTGCTGCCCGTGGAACTCGGTCATCTCGCTCGAGGGCGTCGGCGCGTTCGACGAGCACCCGGGCGAGGTCGACGATTTTCCGGACGAGGGCTAGACCTCGGTGATCTGCCGTTCGTCGAGACGGTCGAGGACCTGCTCCAGGAGGTGCTTCGTGTTCTCCTCCTGGCGGACCCGGCTCAGCCGCGTCTCTAGCGCGTCGATCCTCGTCTGCAGCTGGTGCAGCGCTGCTGTTGGGTCCGCCTGGGAGGCCTTGCGGGCGTTGTTGAGCAGGGAGAATGGGGGGAGGGGGATTTTCAGTCTCCTCGCGTTGAGCCTCGCCTGCATTGTTGGATGCCTTCCGTTTAGTTTTTGAAAGTACCTGTGGGAGAATTCCTTGTAAAGCCTGCACACATCAGGACGAGTGATGATAGTGTCCCATTGATCCAGGTCGGCGGTGTACCAAAAGTGGTCCGGTTCGTATGTGTTTAGATCGTGTCGCTTCATGGTTTCTATGATGTCCTTTGAGATAAAGTCCTGCCAGGAGTCCCGCCACACTTCCCCGATGGTGGCTTCGTCGGTCCCTGGCTCGGTATTCCTGAAGATATTGATGTAAAACGGGTATTGGCTGTCCCAGTTTTGACTGTGTTTGTCTTTAAAGTAGGTTTTGAGCGAGGCCATCTCCTCCTCTGCCTTCTTGTACCGCGTGCCGTTGTCGAGCTCAAACAGAATGAACCGCTTGGATAGGACATACGGGTCCCCAACCACCCCGTCGATGAAAAAGTGCTCCCTGTCCCGCAGGTCGGCGTTCCAAAAGTCCTTTTTCCACCGGCGGGCGCTCAGTTCCTTCCTGGACCTCACCCTGTTATCGTCCTCAAAGTCCCGCCCCTGCTTGTACAGCGGGATCTCCCCGTCCCTCAACGGGGGGCGAGCGCCTCCTGGGATGGGATGGACCCTGGTAACGTGCTCCTCCCGCCCGGGCACAAAGGGCAGGGCTCCTGGTTCGGGAGGGGCGGACACGCGCGTCTTTTTCGCTGCGCCGACCGAGAATTGCGTCCCAAACGGCGGGTACTGCACGACGGAGATCGTGGTGTAGACCTGGTCGGCCACGTGGTACGAGCTGGCCATGACGTCGAGCCTCTCCGCCGACACCCGGGTGGACTTGGCGGGGACCATCTTCTTCCCGAGGCTCGCCTGCTGCTGCTGCACGAGCGACTCCGCCTCGGGGAGCAGCTTCGGGTCGAACCCGTGGGCGAGCAGGCCCTGCGCGTGCACGTAGTTGAGCTGCGCCTCGTTGAGCCGGCTCTTCCGGTGCGCCCCGAGGCAGACGTACGCCCGGATGGGCAGGATCTTCCCCAGGGGGATGGCGTGGATCGCGCCGGGGTCCTGCGCCAGGTTGAGGATGCCGCGCTCGGGCCCGCTGTCGTCGAACACGCTCTGGCGGTACTGCAGGTGCGACACGGTGCAGGACTCGCTGTCCCAAAACGGCCGGAGGTTCAGGACGTGGCACTCGTCGCCGTGGAAGATCCGGGCCTGCATGTACGTCACGTTGGACCACGCGGGGGCCTTGGTCCGCTCGGCCTCCCTCACCGCCTGGTGCGCCGTGTCCAGGATGCTCAGCCGGATCGCCGCGTTGGTCGAGGGGTTCTGCCAGCCCTCGAGCACGTCGAGGTCCAGCGCGCCCCACGTGATCCGGTACAGCGGGCCCTCGCCCAGGCCCTCGACGACCCGCGTGTGGTCCTCCCTGGACGAGTTCAGCCCGACCACGCTCTTCAGGACCAGCCGCTCGGGGGCGGGCAGGCTCAGGACCTCGTGCAGCCCCCGCAGGACGTCCTTCCTCGGCGCGCTCTCCCGGACCAGGTCCAGCAGGCCCTTCACGACGGGCGCGTGGGCCCCGTTGTCCCCGGCCGACAGCAGGTGGAGGATCGGGTCCTCCCCGCCCCGCACGGCCCACGACATGGTCGACTGCATCGGCCCAAGCTCCATCTCCCCCTCGCACCGCATCCGGTCGTACGTCACGCACACCCGCGCGCCCTCGCCGCTCTCCAGGCACGCCCGCGCGCCCTCGCCGCTCTCCAGGCACAGCCGCGCGTCCGGCGCCCTCATCAGCGTGTTGAGCACGTCCACGCGGGCCTTGAGCACGTCCTGCTCGTCGCGCGTCGTCGCCTGCACCATCATCATATCCGCCTGCGCCGACGATGAGCACATCCTGGTGTAGCTCTCCGCGGCCCTGCGCTTGGCCTGCTCGAGGGTCTCGATCTTGTGCATGATCGCGTCGCCGTCGGTGCGCGCCGCGTCGGGGTAAGGCAGCGCGATGGGGGGCGCGGATGTCCAGCTCGGCACGGTGAAGTGGTGGGGCGTGTCTCTCTGTCTGGCTTGCATGGTTTAATCCTCGTTGCCCCTTTGGCACGCATGGCGCCTTTATACTTCGGGCGGCGGGCTATTTCAGGACCGTGTGTCGGCGCAGCGCACGGGCCCGATCATGAACTGCCTCTTGGAAGCGGCAGCCAGCATCTGGCTCAACGTGCGCAGGTGCCCGCCCTTCTATCATTGTTCTTGTTTGTTTTTTTGTTGTTGTTGTTATTTTTTTTTTTGATATATGCCTGGGACAGGAGGGTCGTCACCGAGCCGCCCGAGGAGGAGGTCATGACCGCGCAGGAGGGCCTCGAGCAGTGCCGGCGCAACATGGAGGGCAGGGAGCGCGAGCTGCTCACCCTCTCGGAGCGCCTGACGGAGGACGCCCTCATGAAGAAGCGCCTGGGGGACGTGCTCTCGGCGCGCAGCAAGCTCCTCGAGCGCCGGCGGGTGCAGAAGCGCATGGAGCGCCTGCGGCACGGCCTGGACCTCGTCGACGCCCAGCTCGACGCCATCAAGACCAGCGAGCTCGACAAGGAGATCATGCTCACCCTGAAGGCCTCCAACAGCGTCATGCGCAAGGCCGGCATCACCGTCGGCGTGCAGGAGGCCGAAAACGTCATGTCCGAGATGGACGAGCAGATGCGCGAGGTCCAGGATCTCACCGAGGTCCTCGCCAACCCGCTCAACGGCTCGGCCAACCTCGAGGACGCCGAGCTGGACGCCGAGCTCGACCTGCTCGAGGCCATGGCGACCCCGGACGCCCCGCTCGTCAGCATGCCCCTCGAGCCCTCCCCTGCCCGTCCGCTTCCTGCCGCTCTCGAGCTTCCTGCTCTGGTCGCTCGGGGCGCAGATCAGGCAGCGTTGGGGTGACGGCTGGACGTGGCTGGCGAATCAGGCAGCGTTGGGGTGACGGCTGGACGTGGTTGGCGAATCAGGCAGCGTTAGGACGTCGGGGGGACGTGGATGGCGAACGAGGCGCAGGTGGGCTGGCTCGCGAGCTTCCCCACCAGCAGGGACATGCGCGTCTCCATGGAGTCCAGCACGTCGGCCTTGGTGCTCAGGGGGTCCGCGCGCGCCTTGTCAATGAACCGCGAGCACTCGAGCAGGGCCCCCATGAACGTGGGGGGGTCCGTGTGCACCATGCGCAGATAGCCGGCCATCCCTGTCCTGTTTTCTTGGGGGGCTTGCCCGCCCTTGTGATACGCGCCTCGCTTTAGCGAATCAGGTCAACTCGTTGAATCGCAAGGATAGTGAGCACATCAGGGCAGGCCCACTACGATCGGGATGAGCTCCACGCACCCGTTGTCCCGGTTCCACTGCATGGTCTCCAGCGTCTTGAAGTAGGCCTCGTCGAAGCACATGTACGGCACCGCGGACGCCCTGGCCGACCGCAGGCGGACCAGGTGCGCCGTGTCCTGCACCAGGATCGACTGCTGGCGCTTCACGGGGGGCGAGGCCGTCGGGAACGCCCCGCACGTCCGGTGGTCCCCGAACATGCTCCCGAAGCAGTTGGCGCGGGGAGCCCCTCTGCGCGGGGTGCGTATATAATCAGTTTCGGGAGGGGGGTGACACGACGAGCCAAAATGACACTGGGCCTCATCTTCGGGGTGTCTCTGGTCATGACGGGACTGGTCCTGCTGTGCCACCTGAGCTACACCCATTTGGACAAGATGAAGCCCGTCGACGAGACTGACGTGGAGGATCCCAGCATGGGGAGCCCCAAGGAGCGGCACAACGACTGCCTCCTGCCATTCTGCTTCTTCCAGGTCTCGCAGGTCATGAACCACGAGTCCTGGATCGTCACGTTTCTGCTCTGTGGGGCCACCGTGCTGGTCCTGAGCATGGTGTGATTGTGTCTGGGCATGTGTGTGTGTGTGTGTGGACCTGAACAGCCAGACGCCCTCCGACGGGTGCATGTTGGTCACGACCCCGTTCATGTGCCGGGTCGTGTCCGTGCAGGCGTTGTACACGGCCACCTCGTCCGTGCCGTGCGACAGGATGTCGTGCTCCACCGTGTCGGACGTGAAGGCCGCCAGCTCTCCGGACTGGTGGGCTTGGATGTCCTGCGGTTCACGCGAGCTATTTAGTCGCGAGCGGTCGGCACGCGGCACGGATCCCTCGAAATGCCCTTCATCATGAGCTACCCCTACGTGATCGAGCCCCCTGCTGTCCCGGAAAAGACAGCCTCAAAGAACAGTAAGCAGTCCGTTCCCTACAACGTCTTGGGAGCGTTCCTCCAGGCCTTCACCGTGGACGACGTGTTCGCGCGCAAGATCAAGTAACCCCTCCCATCTTCTCGCCGTAAAAAACCTGCATCGACCGCACGGGGATCTCGAACGCGTCGGCCAGCCCCTTGATCAGCCGGCAGCGCGCGCGTCTGCACCCCTTGCGCAGCCACCAGGCCTCTTGCGAATCGCAGATGTCCTGTTTGGGGCGGGTATAAATTAGTCTGTGTTTGTGTGTGTCGACTTGTAAAATGGAGGGATATGGCAAGCGAACCTGTGCAGACCAGCTCTTGCCCACGTCGATGGCCATGTTGCAAAACGTGTCGCTCGCCCGCGCCATGCCGCCGGAGCACACGATGAATAGCCTGTGCGTCCGGATGTCCCGGTTGAACCCCCGGATGTACGCGTGGTAGATGCCGATCCGCTCGGGCAGCTCGGGCGTCCAGTGCTGGCTGTCCACCGTCAGCAGGCCCGTCGCCTGCACGGTCCCGTGCGTCGTCACCGTGCTCGCGTTCTCCGGCACGCAGTCCAGCGTCGCCGGCACGCACTCCCGCTCCACCTTCTCCAGAAACGCCCGCATCCTCTCGCGATTCTCGGCCGGCTCCGACATGAGCCGCATGATCAGCGCCTCGTCCGCCCCGTGGCACTCCACGAGGGTGTGCCCGTGGAACATGGTGCGCACCACAGGCAGGCAGTTCCCCGTCGCGAACCTGTTGCACGTGAACCGGAACCCCATCAGGTCCCCCAGCTCGTTGATGTGGTGTGTCGGCATCACCAGGACCCTGCTGGACGGCTCCTGTGAGAGCATGCTCTCGCACGTCACCCTCTCGTCGTTGCTCAGCGGGTGCATGGCGAATTGCTCCATCAGGCGTTGCATTTTTTCCAGGGGGTGTTTTGGCCACGTCGTTTGGGTATATATGCCCTCCGAGGGCCCGTGGCGAGAAACATGTCGCTTTGTTGGGAGCTTGTGGTAGGACCGCCCCTGCCTGCAGCCTCCCCGCCTGTACCATCACCATCGTTACCCCCGCCTCGACCCACGCGTTGGGGGGCTCCTCCGTCGAGCGATGGCGATGGGGGGTCTGCGCGAGTTCCAAAATCATCGAAAAAGGATTCACGACCTCCGCCTCAACGGACGCGCTGGGGATCGGTGACTCCGCCGTCGAGTGATGATGGAGAACCATTTCCTTCTGTCAAGCCACCTATTCGTCTACCAGGAAGACCTATTGTGGAACCGCCGACCCCGCCGTCCGACGATGGTGTTGGTCCAGTGCCTCCCCGAAAACCGACTGTCATCCCTTTCGTCCCTATGCGTGACGCCATCGAGCCTGTGAGGGAGATAGTCACGAAACTCTTGGATGGCATGCAGCGGATCGAATCTCTCTGTTACAGTACGTACAGGATCCGCAACCCTCCAGTGCTTCCCCCTGATAGCCGTGAACGGCCTGAGAAACCTCCTGGTGATGATAATGGTGAACCAGCAAGACCCCTCCCAGAATGGAATCCAAGGTTTGATGATTTTGGCGATGATCTGACAATCGAAAAATGGCGAAAGGTTGTAGTCGACTTCAAGAGAAGAGGAAAATCTGCAGCCACGTCTGAATTGGTAGCACATCTTCGAGCTTTGATGCTGTTCAGTGTCCAGTTTGTTAGAAATCATATAAGCTTTCTGGGCGTTTTGATCTATTATTTTGACGGAAAACCTGGTCGCGGTGCTTTGACGGCTGATAGTCTTCGTGCTCAAGTGAATCATTTTAGTGCTGTAGAAAGTGAATGGTCGAGGTTGGCAGAACTGAGAGACATTGTTGATTATTACTCAGGGTTCTTGGTAGAGGCATACAACGAATCCAGAGATATTGTGAAGGGGCTACATGAATATCTAAGAATGTTTGACGATGGCATTGGATTCATTCCTGGTTTCAGCATTTACAAGTCTGCTTTGACACAACAGTATTTGAGAGGGGACTTACTGAAAAATTATTTTTTTAATGAGCACCATCTGCTGAGTTCAGAAGGTACTAGAGCTGTTTTGTGTCTAAGTCTCAACCATCTGTCTGCTCTAGAAGGGATTTCGCCATCTATTCGATTTACGACATTTCAAGACTCTGTAGTGAAAATTTTGCGGGGTTGCCTGGAGGAGTGGGAAAACTACAATCCAGTGGATTTCTATGGGGATGATCAGTCACCAGACCCTCCAGACGACGACGAACCAGCGGGTGGAGGATGGGAGGTAGTGACTGCAAGACGTCCGTTTGTTTCAGAGGAAA
>Ga0247723_1001024_pt1 | contig 17017 bp, 32 predicted proteins | sample MSEWelMarce5H_FC_FD_189079 | JGI IMG/M metagenome (GOLD analysis project Ga0247723, IMG submission 189079) | Subsurface sediment microbial communities from gas well in West Virginia, United States - MSEEL Well Study Marcellus 5H_FC | ecosystem: Environmental > Terrestrial > Deep subsurface >... | reverse complement strand
AATGAGAGAGAGTAAAGAGGTAAGCGGTAAGCAAGCTGTTCACTATCGAAACTACAGACGAGCAAGAGATAGGGCGCTAGTGCGCCTGTCTCACCTGTATCCCAACGTGTATCGGGATCTGCTCGTGGAAGAGAGGGAGAGAGATGAAGACGAGGATAAGAAATGGGTTGGTAGTAACACTAGGGTTAGTGTTACTATGGGTGTTCGTTCCGGACCAACACGTAAGGGTAGAACTACCAAACGATCTAGTAATCGTCGCAAGACACGCAACAATCGAGGAAAAGCGTGAGAACAAGGCACTTATCGTTAGTTACTCAAGAGCACTCGGATACACCAAGCGTGAAACCAAGTGTCTCGTCACCTTATGGACCCGTGAGAGCAGGCTTGACCACCTCGCAGACAACCCCAAATCAACAGCTTTCGGAATTGCTCAACTCCTTAGAGAGCGTAGTCGAGAACCTGAACTACAAATCCTTCACGGTATACGATACATTGAACACCGCTATCGAGGGAGTGCGTGCCGCGCTCTCAGCCATAGCGACAGACGAAACTGGTATTGAAACCTGATAGTCTAAGTTTAATAACCCTCACCGTTACCCTCTTGCGGTGGGGGTTATTTCTTTTTAATCCATACCTGATTGTTAATAGCTAACGTCTCATAGTTACCAAGATGTCTGTGTAAGAATAAATCTATACCTACACGTGGCTCCAAGCGTGGATCTCCTGAGCCTTCACTCCAGGTGTAATCATCAAAGGCCATAATGCCACCGGACTTTAGCCAGTCCCACGATAGCTCAGCATCTATGAGTACACCTACTGTTGTATGGTCTGCATCTATGTAGATAAAATCCATACTATCCTTGAAGGCAAGGTAGTTCAGGCGAAGGTGATCTTTAGTATTGTTAGGTATCTTAAAAATCTGTGGATAGTGGTCAGTCTTAGCGCGGTAGGTATCATAGACACTGGTGAAATCCATAGCCTTGTGTGCTACCTCATCGCTACCTTCCCACGTGTCAACATCATAGAGACGTACGTTCTTACCTGTTAGTACGTTCTCACATAGCCATACACTGGCATCGCCTGTGAATACACCAAGCTGCATAAAGTGTAAATTATCCACGCCCGCTAACGGAATTAGGAACTGCTCAAAGTTTTGTTGTGCGCTACGAATAAACCAGTTAGGAAAATCAACCGCCATTTGAATAGAACCCCTTACCTTTGAACTGGATAGTGGGTGCATCCCACTTACGTATCATAGTTATGTGGCACACAAAGCAGGTAGGAGATAGAGCTTCATCAGTTATCTTACGCTCAATAGTTATCTCACCCTTACACTCAGTGCAGTGATAGTCATAGATCATAACGGTATACCTTCCTCAATCGGTAGGTAACCTACCAACTTACTTACCTTGTTAGAACGAGCAAACTCTGTAGTCGCTGGCATCCAGTGGCTTACCCACTCAGGCTCTGCAAGGTCCATCAGGTCAAAAGAAAAGACACCGTTAGGTGTCGAGTTAATGTAGAACGGGATAAGATCACGCTCTGCTGCTTGCGTTATTAACTTACGGTACTTCATCTCTTCAATCAGTAACGTGGGATAGTGTGTATGTCTACACTTGAGTTCAATGTAATGGCCTGCCTGCTCAGAGATACAGTCAAAGGAGTCAAAGATACCTGGACTCTTAACAAGGTCAGGATACAAACACTCTTTCAGGTAATCAAACAGCTCTGTTTCTTTCATCTGTAAGGTGACCTTCCACCTAAAATGTCAATGAGTTTATGCAAAGCGTTACTACAACGCCTGTCTGCAGTAGATACTGCACACTCAAAGTACTGTGCCAACATCTGCAAGGTATGGTTATCGTGGTATCTAAGGCGCAAGATAGTCTGCTCTTGTACTTCTAATTTCATATAAGCCTTCTTGATATCTAACAGAGTAGCAAGCAGGTTGCCACCTTCTGCTGGGCTAGACTTACCTTTAGGTTGCCCATCTAACTTCATCTCTTGTACTTGTTCTAATACTGTGCCATCTATAGCTGATGCAATAACAAATGGTAGTAACTGTGCAACGGTAGGACTGTCATAGTAAGCCTCATCTGCAGTCTGATAGCCAGACTTAGTTGCTTTCTCCTTGCGTGCATATCGCTCTGCTACACGCCTCATCTGCCACGCTACTTTACGTTCATTATGTACACGCTCTTCAACATCTTCTACATTGAGAAGTTCATTGCAGTATTCAACACGAGTAAAAGCCCACGAGTAACACTCTTGCGTTACATCAATGAGTTCTACATAACTCTTATACCTACGATAGATAGTACTTGCTACCGAAGGTACTAAGTCGTACATAATTGGATGTAGTTTAGTCACAGTCTAGTTCCGGCGACTCAGGCCACGTACCATCTAAGACCATCATCGCTATAGCGGAGTAGTTGAGTAGATCAATGAAGCTATCACGTAAGGATTCGTTGCTTGGCTTTACACCGCTATCTAATAAGTTGTTAATGCGTGCAACCTTGTCCCACATACGCACACGCAAACCATTGAGTGGTCCACCAGGTGATAAGGCTATGTTCTTTGGGCCGTAGTCGTGATGCTTCTTGATAAGCAGATTACCTGCTGCATCTAGGACAGCCCATACATCTGTTACAAATTGATTGGTATCGGCCTTACTGTTATTGTCTCTGTTGACAGGTCGTGCATTAGGATCTGCAAGCCCATATGCTGCAAAGTCAGTAGTAGGTTTTCCCATTCCTGTTGGCTCATACATTAGACTCTCCGATCAATAGTGTTCTTGTGGCCTCTACCCCGTGTGTGAGGTAGTAATCATTTATATCCATACCAGGTGGTAGTGTAACAATTTGTGAGTTCAATACCTCGTTAGCCACGCGCTTTGCAAACTCTTGTCCTGGGTTAGAACCGTCTTCCTTTATGTCATTATCACCTACCACAAAGACAGTCTCATACCCAGTAAATAACTTAGGAAAGTGTGACTTCCAAGCAGCAGTTCCAGGTACCCCTACTGCTGGTATACCTAGCACACCGCTAGTTACCACGCAGTCCAACTCTCCTTCACATACCACAACGTAAGGTGACATAACTGTAATGTCCTCAACGTTATAGAGGTGGGCCTTCTGCCCTGTAGGTGAGCCATACTTAGGCTTACCATTATCTAATCTACGAAACTTAAAGCCCACACAACTGCCACTGGCAGTGATGTATGGAATAGATAGCCAACCTGTATGCATCTCGTGACCGTTCATAGGGTCAGTGATGGTACCTAGTTGAAAGCGTGCTGCTACCTCTTCAGATATCCCACGTTCGCTTAGGACGGCTAGAGCTTGTGGAGTTATTGCTTGGGCGTAGCGTTGCGCCGCTTCCAGTAGCAATTTCTGTTGCGCGTTTGAGGCCATCCTTAAACTCCAAGTTCTCTAGTATGCAGACAAGGTTAACTGCGTTACCACCCTTACCACAGGTCTGACAGTAGTAAAGATTCGTATTAATATTCATTGAAGCAGATCTACGTGAGTCATTGTGCATACAGCATTTGACTCTTATCTCACCTGCTCCTGGTCTTACTTCCCCACCAAAGAATTTAACTATTACATCTATGGGGATTGTGTTTGCATCAACGGAACCTTTGAACCTGCCCGTTTTACGAACCCTGGACCAGTCCTGTGTTGGCATACACACCCCTTAGTATCGCACTTAGCGTGCCAGTGTGAGGCACGTTTGATGTGGTTAGCTTGGTTTTCCTGACCCGCTTTAAGACAATTAGCGCAAATCATTAGTCAATCCATTTTCCAACAAGAAATTCAAAGTTAATTCCTAAAATTCTGATGGTCATACCATATGGAGTTTGATCCCATTCGTAAACAGATACCCACAGGATCTGCTTCCACAATGGTTCCAATGTAGATACATTTATTCCATCAAACTTTAATTTCCATATGCTTTTATTCATTCTTCGACCTCTTCTTTTGTCTCTTCGATAACTTCAATTACTTCTTCAATTGGTGTTACATCTACTGCTCCTGTTGATGTGCTGATTATTCCTTCTGGTGTTGGCATTATTGCTTCTCCTTTATCCATTGCTCTAGGTCTTGGATGACCCAAGACTTTTCAATACCCGCGTTGCGACGCTTAACTATTACATAAGCAGGTGGCACTTCCCCTATACCACGAGCCTTTGCGTAGTTAAGCGCCTCAACTTGGGCTTGCCTCCAGAACTCCGGCAGACTTAACTTAACCGTGTTCTTGAGTTCTAGTACGTACGTCTTGCCAGCTATGATAACTACTATATCTCCTTCGTCATCTTTACCTGCTAAGCGTAAGCGTTCAGCAAGTAGGCCAAGACTACGAAACCATTTCATTACATCTATCTCAAAGGCAGCGCCCTTAGCCTTATTGTACTTCGGGCTTGGCATCATTACCCGTGTCGTAGATAGCCTTACCATTTTCATCTATCTTAATCTTAAATACTTTGAGTTCAATCAAGGCCATCACTAAGTTTGCCATATCAGCTTCTAACTGTTTGATACGGTTCTTAACATAAGCCATCTCTGTATTACTCTTGGACAACGTAGCCTCCTCCATAACCACTGAGTGCATCCCTGCGATACATCCAACCAAGTGCATCTTGGTCACCTATCTGACACGCTGCATAGTTTACTAGCAAGTGTGCATATTTGGAAGCATCAGCAGTGTGTGGTCCGAATCGGTTTTTAACAGGTGCAACAAACAAACTGGCCTGCGCTGGGTCGTAACCTAGAGTCAAGATCAGAGCAGGTAACTGACTGACCTTACCGTGTATAGAACGCCTTGCAGGTGGCTTGATTGTGCTTCCATACTCTGACTGCTCGGAGACGTGGTGTAGCACTAAGACACAAGCCTCTGTCTTACGTGCCATATCGTGTAGCTCCATCATAATTGCTCGCAGTCCTGCCCATTCATTGTCTGTCTCGGCAGCGACGTTCATTAAGTTATCTATCACAATCAACTCAGGTGGCACACCGTAGAGTTCTACGTATGCCCTGATCTCTAACTCAATATCATCTAGCGATGGTGATGAATCAAAGACCCACTTGATATGTGCAGACTTTGCAAAGTGCCTGTCGTAGTAATGACTATCTGTTGCTAGGTTGGCTTCAACAGTCATCTGTGAGTGGCCTGCTGTATGAGCAGCTACTCTCATCATTACAGTAGTTGTGTCAGTATCGGCTGAGAAAAACAAGGTTGGTACCTTTGCCTTAATAGCATAGATAAGTGCAAACATAGACTTACCAGCATTAGGTGCAGCAGCAACCATACATACTTGACCGCGCCGGAACTTGATCTGTTCCTTTACTAACTCTTTCCATACGTCAGGTAATGGTGTTGCTTTGGTAAGCACACCACCCCAAGCACGGGATAAGTCAAGCACTGTTGTCCTCCTGATTTAATCTTATACCTCTTGCTTGTCTTATTTTGCGACGATCATTATCTGCTAGACCGCCCCAGATACCGTGAAGTTCTTTTGCAATACCCCACTCAGCGCACTCAATTTTATGTACGCACAAAGTACAGATAGCTTTAGCAAAGCTAGCCTCTGTTTGAGTAATGCCTCCTTGTTCCTTTTCAGGAAACCAGAAGTCACCACCGACTGTTGCACAACTTGGCGACTCAAAATCTTCGGGTCGCCGTAACATCTATCGGATAAAGATAGGGTCGCACTTATCCGTTGCACCTTTAGGTGTCGGACACATATAACCCTTCCAAGGACCCTTCGTAGAAGTACCTGTTTTGTAGACCATCTCACCGTGAGCACAAGTCTGTGCTCCACCTGATGGTGCAACTGGTGTTGCGTTAAATGATTGAGCAACTGAAGCAACTGATGGTGCAGGTGCTGCTGCTTTAACAGAACCAAGCTCTGCTGCTGTTGCCTTGATGTTCATTGAGTTCATTGCAAGATCTGATAGACCTGTCTCTAACTCTGTAACTGTTGCAGCATATAGATTGATTAACGTTCCATCTGCTGTCTTAAAATTAACTTGGAACTTTGTTCCTTCTGTTGCCATTTAACTACCTCCAGATTGTTTAACTGTCAGACGCTGGCTCTCAGTGCCTGACTTCTTCGGTACAAAGCCAAGAAGTTTTTGTACCTCATCACTGTCTACTGACTCTCGCCCTTTAACAGTTGTCCAACTTACTTCAATACCACTTGCAGTGGTACCAAGTAATCCTTCTAATGAAGCCTTCAATGAATCTTGATGTGCTTCAAGCTCTTTAATCTGCTTGCCTAACTGTAGGTATAGCAGTGCGTTCTTGTCAATATCTGCATCATCAATGACTACATCACTGACTGGTGTACGTTCTTTTTTTAGACCAACGCATCCCATCTCACCTGATGAGTCGTAGTACTTGCAGTAGAACTGACAGTAGTTTGCATCCTTCTCAGGTGCTGGTGCTTCCTTTGCTTCTTTCACAGCCGCTAGCCAACCGAGTGCCTCAAGGGCGATGTCTTCGTCATAGTCCTCAGTGTGAACTTTGACGTCGCGTTCGTCACCATCTCTTGCAATCGCTACAAGAGATACTCGGTTGACCGCATAGCCGTTCTTAGCTAGGAGATAGCCATACAGTTGCACCTGCCACCGTTGCTGTGTTGATGGAAAGTAAGAAAGGTTACGCATCTTGCTTGTCTTCCAGTCAATCACATCACCAGTACCAGGTACGAAACAGTCAATGTGTGCTTTCATTCCGTTGTACTCAACTTCAGTTTCAATGAGTACATCTTCGTTATCTGATAAAGCTCTTTCAATCTCTGCGTGAATAGCAGTACCCATAATTGCAGCAAGTTTTAATTCGTTGTTGTTAGTTTCCGGTTGGTCATTGAGTCTGTACCAAACCTTACGACGACAGCCACCTACTTCTGATGGACCTATCTGTACCTGTGTAGATCGTGAACGCTTTGCATCTCCTGCACGTAGTGCAGTTAGCAATAGTTCTTTAGGATCAGTTACTTTCATTGTTACTTTCTTCGTGTAACTTATAGGCTAAACGACAAGCCATCCAACCCATCTCATAAAAATAATGAGCAGCATATTCATCTGTCATTGATACTGATGCAATTTCCACAGCTCCTCCTAGAACCTGTCTTGAACCACCAACTGTAAGGGCTTGCCAGTATTAGCGTCAAGTACCGACGCGATCTCTACTGCCTTACGGGCGTGTCGCTTAGCGTAGGCTAAATCAATATTAGGTTTGACAACTGAAGTAAGGTAGCCAAGAGCAAACTGCCCACCACTACCAATGCCATACGCTCCGTTATCTGCTTGGAAAAAAGAGAGGTCACAAGCAACACGAAAGATATTACCGTTAAAAGCAAAGAGATAATCGAAACCGCCATCTTTGTCCACCTTATTGAAGTCGTAGTTGTTATCGTTAAAAACTTTAATCAAACTTGGTATTACTTTCTTACCCATAAACTGCACGGGATCGTCACCACGATAGGTAGGTGGTTTCCAATTGTAGGAAAGTATGTCACCTGGTCGTGTGTCACCTGAGATTGCAATGAGAAACTTACCTGCAGGTACGATCTTGGGTGTAGATGTAGCTAAGGTAACGAGGTTGTCTTCTGTTATCTGTGAGTCTGCGACGAGTAACGCAAAGTCAATGCCTTGTATACCTGCGATTGTAGTCACGAGAAGATCCTAACATAGTATCGGCGTGTCGTTGCGTAGCAACATTACCTGTGTCGTTACAATATGAGCGAAGCGAATTAAAAGTACAGTGGCCCTCGCGGGCCTAAGAAAGCGAGGAACAGGGAGTATGCGTTTCCGTCTACCAACCCTGCCGTTCTTTCGTCGCTCCTACGATACCCTTCCTGAGCCTTACGGGGCCGATCTGCGGGGTTTAGGACCTCTCCACGTGTGTACGTGTGGGTCGCAGGTCTTTAACGTTATGGCAGCCTTTAATGATTATGAACTCAGTTGGTACTTCCTTGATGGTACCTGTGTTTCCTGTGGAAATCTAGTGACAGTACCCTGTCCAGTAGATGCCCCAGATTACCACCAGTAAAACAAAGAAAAGCCCCCCACCTTCCCGTTAGGGAAAGCAGGGGGCATAGCCTCGCAGTCAATAATTAATTACTTGGAACCGCGACCAAACTCCTTGGCATTTGGGTCCAACGCCTTTAGCAGTGGACCTGCAATAGCAGCAATACCTGCTGTTGCTAAAGCCTTTGGATCTGTCACGCCTGCAAGATACAAAGCGATTACTGATGCAATACCAGCACGTAGGTACGTAACTGCTATTGCCTTTAACTTGTTCTTATCCATTGTTACTCCTTTGGACTCGTTGGTTCTTTCTTTTTTGGCAAAGGCTTAACTGCTGCCTTAACCTTTGCGACAACCTTTGGCTTACCTAACCAAGGGAACCAAGGGGAAGTGTCGCCTCCACATTCTTCTTTGATTGAGATGTGAAGATGTTTAGTGTGTTTGTTGGCACCTGTGTATTCACGGTCACCTTCTTTAGCACGATCTGCTGACCAGATCTTGCCCTGGAAAATAAGATACTTAACACGCTTGTCTGCTTTTAGTTCTTGAAACAAACTGTAGCAATCAATACCAGCTAACTTATCGTGTGTTAAATCTACACCGTATCCAGTGTTGTGATCTGAATTAGGATTCTGATGGATGTGAGCTGCTGATGGTAGTAACCCATCTGATGCTTTCTTCCGAGAAGGTGATATCGCTGTTGCTTGTCGAAGGACAGCAATGGCAGCAGGTGTGGCTTTCTTTACAACAGGTTTCATTATTCTCCATCTTTCTTTTCTTTTGGCTTAGACTTCAATCCATTTCCTGCAAGTACGCCAGCAAGGGAACCAGTAAGAAACACGCACAAGGTGCTAACAAGATCAATAAACGCAGCATCATTAGGTGCTTGTTCTCCTAGTGGCTGTGTAATAAATAGCAGTGCATAGAGCAGTGCAAATACAGAACCAGCAAATACAATTGCTAGGATGATTCCGATAGTTACAATCAGTCTTGCGTGTAACTCTTCTGGACTTAACTTATTTCTTTGGCTCATCTAATACTCCAGGCAAAATATCTTTGGTACAGGTACCAGTAGGTATACATTGTGGGGGATTACACTCAGGTTTTTCCCAGTTCTCAAACTCTTGACAAGGGTATCTAACCCACCCTTGATATCCGCAACCGCTAAGAGTTATTGCGAGAAAGAAGGATGCGATAAATCTCTTCAACCTGTCGCTCCAATCTTGCAACGGAATCTTTTACACTTGAGCCACCATTGGGGCGAAGTTCATATAGATAATGCTTAACCAACCAACGGATACTAAAAGCAACAGTTCCTGCGATGGTCGTTACGGCAGCGGTAAGTGCAGCCCAGTCTTGGATAGACATAGTTCTCCTATGAGATGGAGCGAATAGTAACGATCATCATCCCGCCATATCCGCTGTAGCGTTTATCAGTTGGTGTTTTGTTAATGAAGTCAATCTCTTCAATGATACCTGTGAACTGTTCATTAGTTCTAAAGTCTGTGATAACCAAGGTATCGCCGTTAGATTCAATTGCTTCAAGAGCTGTTAATCGGTCATAGGCAAAGCCTTCATAGCCTGCCTTGTTACCAAACTTATCTGACTCGCTGTCATAGCAAGATGCTGGGAACTGTATCAATCGTTGACGTGGGATAGCAGCTAACACCTTTAACTGGTAGCCGGTAAACAACGGTCCCTTGCTGCTATCTGTTGTAGATCTAGTGATGTTAAATTGGAAGCCAAGGTATTGCTGTGCTCCAGGTGGGTATGGAATACCGACATCTCCGATAGTACTTCCCTGTGCAAAGGAGCCAATATTAAACTCTTGCCCTGTTGGTGCAATAGATATGATAGATAGTCCACCATCTGCTGTATCAAAGCGTGGTGTTACATACTTAAAGATCTTGTTCTCAAGAGTGTTGTATCGTACAAAACCTGTACGCAAGTATCCGCTAGGTACCTTAACTGATTCATTTTCTGCAAAGATGCTATTGCCTGCACTAAAGGCTGCTCTATCTGATGTGCCATAGAAGGCAACTTGATTAGATGAGACAGATGTACCTGCTGCAACAAGGTCCCAAGCCCAAGGGTAGACCAATGATCCAAGGATAGTAGGTGCTGCTAGGTCAATCTTTACTAGACCTGACTCACCATCAATCTTGGTTGCAACGTATGCGTAACTGTCTCTAAAGGCTACGTTAAAGCACGGTGCATCAGAGAATAGAACTGGCCCATAAGAGATGTCTCCGTTGCCATCTGCAATACCTACTCGTACACCTTTGCTTGTGCATAGGACTGCGTAGGTTCCAAGGTATGTATCAAGAAAATTAACTTGCTCACCTGTAGGCATATCAATAATAACAGTAGGAGTAGTAAGTGTTGGGAAACCTAAAGCGTTAGCTGTTGCTACGTTTAAGCCAATCTTAAAGACAGATGATGAGGTACCGTTAGTATCATAGCCAGATACATAGATAGCCTGTGGTCCCTCTGATATAGATGACCATACCCAGTTAGCGTTAGGGTGTGTATACAAGGCTGTAGGAAGGGCAGCAGCACCTGTAGCGTTAGCGTTTAACTCATAGAGTACGTTGCCAATAGCAACGATTAAACGTTGCTTAACATAGCGAAGTGTTGCACGAGTGACTGCACCTGCAGTATAGATAACACTATCTGCAGGGGTTGCACCGACTGATCCTCTGTGGATTGTTGTACCGTTAATGAAGTAGTAATTATCTCCATCAGTAGTAAGCGACAAGATAGTTGAAGCGGTACCAGCCTGAGTGATGGTGGTTGTAGTACCACCTGTTGTGATCTTCTTTAGCGCAGATCCATCTGTAACAAAGATACAGTTATCTGTACCATCGTTGAGACCAATCATCTGAGCAGGTGCAGACCCTGCATACGCAGAGGCTGTGGTATTAAGCAGAGTAATCTGACCTTTAGTAAATACATCTACACCTTTAGATTTTGTGAACTGAAAGCGCAAAGACTCATCTTGAGCTGGCTCAAAGTATTTAATACCTGCTCCCAAATGGAAAGATGACTGAGATCTAAGCCACCAACCTGTGAGTGTTTGCTCACCAGGCTCACGTGTAGTATCTAACTGTTGCTTACGATACTGAGCAGTCTGCCTACGATAAGGTGTGTTGTCATCGTTGAGCAGGAAGAAAGGTTGACCTGCAATAGAGATATCGTAGGCTACACCAGTGGACTGATAGGTCTGATTGTTAATCGGATTACCAATAGTGGTAACAATCTTTTCCGTAATATTAGCGCCGTAGGCCACTGGCTACTCCTTAGATTGATGTGGAAATTACTTAGTTAAAGCTGCGATCTCTTCAGTAGTCAAGCCAAGTGCTGCTAACTTCTCATTAGCTGATGCACGTGCTGCCTCTACTGCTGCCTGTGCTGCTTCGGCCTCTGCTTGTGCTACAGCGTGTGCCGCTGCATCTGCTTCCATCTGTGCGATTTCAGCATCTGTTAGCTCAATGATTGAAGTTTCACCTGTTGTGCAGTTAACTTCTACTCGTGTTGGTCGTGTCATTGTATTGCTCCTTAGTTAGTTGTTAAGAGGGAAGTAACCCGTATAGATAAAATGATGTTCCTGATACTAAATCTCCAGCTGCAGGGGTAAAAGAGATAGAAGTAATTGCAGAATTATCTCCCCACGAATCCCCAGTGAGTGCAAGACCTGGACCACTTGCACTGTTGTCTTCACTTACCGCAAAAGTAGATAATACTTTTTTAGCGTTTCCAGAATAACTTGGAATATATGTTTCTCCACTTCCAAAAGTATTACTTGTAGCAGTTGCGCCAGGAACGGCATAGGATAAAAAGTGATAACCTACGGCTAATTGTCCTGATCCAGGTGATGTTCCTTGTGCTCTCAAATATATGTCAGTGTAATTTGAAGAAGATCCATTTACTTTTATTTGTCCACTAACCTCAACGCTTGAAGTGTTGCTACGCAAAGACCACCGCAAGATTAAATCTTTATACCCAGCAGGGATACTTGAAAAGGTTACAGAGGCAGCAGTTGTGGTTAAAGTTTGTGAGGAGATCAGTCGTCTTGATGATGGCATTATTTCCCCTTAAAGTATTCCGTAGAGTGTTGCAGTTGTACCAATAGCAAAAGTTCCTGATGATCCATACCTAGGTGCAATTTGAACGCTAGTTATAGCAGCTGTACTGCGCCATAAATTAACAAAGGATGTAACATCTCCATATTGTCCAGACCCACCAGATGTACCTACATCTGCACTTTGTGATAAAAAGGTTTTGAATGTAGTTCCTGCATAACTGAATATATCCACACCAGCAAAAGATGGATTAAAGTTTGCAATTTGTCCTGCAATCAATCCATACTCTTGTGCGGTTGCTCTACTAGAAATAGCGGCAGAACCATCACCTTGTATAAAAGTGCGAGAATAATTTGCTCCTGCGTCACTGTTGAAACGCATTGCTAGGGTATCTCCTGTACCAGCAGTTGTAAGTAAACCGGTAAAGACTATTCTTAAATCAGTATAAGTAGCAGGAATAGAACTGAAAGTAATAGATGATGCAGTTGAACTTAATGTTTGGCTAGCAATTACTACTTCTGTTGAAGTATCTGGCATTATCCCACCATCCCGTATAGTGCAAAAGTTGAAGTAGTTGTAAAACCATCTGGGTCAGGAAGTAATTGAATACTGCTAATAGCAGAAGTTGAAAAATATCCAACCGAACCTAATCTGATTTGACCTGAACCATTACGGTCATTACCAGTAATAAACCTAACAGTTTTATTTTTAGTAGTAGATGCGTAGTCGTGGATATCAATGATTCCAGTTGCCATTACGTTTGCTGTTGCTCCCGAACCTGGTACTGTTTGAGAAATAACTACTTGCCCACCAGCGTATGCACCTGATTGAGCAACTGCAGCAACAGTTGAACCATTACCTTGCAAAAAGTGACCATAATAATTTGCACTTGTTGAATCGTTATTAAATCTAATTCTTAAATCATCATCACTTCTTGATGATGTGTCATAGCCTCTAATGCAATAACGAATTTGAAGATGTTTGTAAGTGCTAGGAATTGATGTAAATTGCAGGGATGCAGCAGTTCCTGTTCCAGCAATACGTTGGATTAACCACGTTGCACCAGGGTCATATCCTGGGTTGCCAGCTAGGAAGTCGTTGTACTTAATCAGGTTGGTGAAAGACGAACCCGTCTTTATACTTGTGATTGCCATAGTTTCCTAACTGTTCTTGATGCCGTATAAGTAAAAACTGGAACCTGATACAAAGTTTCCAGAGGTAGTAGCAACTTGAACGGATGAAATTGCGCTTGTTGTACTTGTTAGGTTAGCACTTGCTATCATCCAATAAGGGTTGGTTGCATTGTTTTCTGCTACACCGAAAAGGCTTGATGGCTTTGCAGTTGAACTTGTGTAATTAGGCAAATACATCTCATAACTATCAAATGTGTTTGAAGTCCATCCAGCAGAAGTAGTATTAAATTCCCACCAAAAATAGCCTGGGTATGAAGTATTCCATCTATTGGAACTTGCTGAACCTGCCAAGTTTTGCAACCAAGTTTGTGATGTAACACTTCCGCTTGATAAACCATTTAGAGTTACTTTTACATTCTGATAACCAGTGCCAGCGGTATCGCTTCTACCAGACCAGCGCAACACTAAATCCGTATAGGTACTTGGAATAGCAGAGAAGGTATAAGATGCAGCCGATGATGCGAGTGTCTCGCCTTTGATTAGTGTGTAAGTACTAGGCAACTGGGTTACCTGCTAACTTCTCTGGTGCGTACTGCTGAAGAATCTCCATAGCGTGTGCCACTTTGTCCTCTACTCTCTGTCCAGCGGGTTGTCCCTTAGACCATAGTTCTAGGTTTTCAATACGGTTATCTGAACGGTTACCGTTTTTGTGATGCACTGATTCATCTGGCAATAAACTACGACCAAGTGATTCTGACATTACTAATCTGTGTTCTAATATGTGACCATTAGTATTTGAGTTTGGATGTTCTGGGTTGTATATCTTTACGTATCCATCTGCATTTACTATTGCGTTACCGCTTCTTAACTTGCCATCTGTCTTATGCGGATCACCATATAAAGCATTTCTACGGTAGTGCATCTGGCACATACCTAAAGCTGTATGTTTCTTATCGCAACCTTCTATGGTGCAATGAGTGTGCTTTAAGTTGTTGCTCTGTGGGGCCTTACCCAATGGGTCACCCCACTTCTTCCACCTAACGTGGTGAGCAGTGCAATACAACTTATAGCGTTTAGGTGTAGTACAACCTTCAACTTGGCAAGGATAGATATTAGAATATGGCATAGTTAATCATACCGTTAAAAGTTTTTTATCCCATACAGAGTAGCGGTTGTGCCAACTCCAAAGTTTCCGCCGAAGGCTTTGTTAATTTTTATAGAATTGATTGCAGCAGTATTACGCCAAAGGCCAGCGATTCTACTTACTATGCCAGTTCCGTTTGCATCGTCAGAGGAAGCAATAAGAACAGTTTTATTTTTAGAACCTGCATAAGAGAAAATGTTAGCTTCAACAAAAAACATCCCATTGGCTGCATTTTGAGCAGTAGAAGCTGAGTAAATACCAGAAATGTTTGTAGTACTACCCGATGATGCTGCTGTTCCATTACCCTCAACATTAGTGTTTGAATAATTCCCTGCAGCATCACCGTTAAATTCTAAAGTAATTGCAGCTGAGTTAGCATCTACAGCAACAGCACTAATTACAACACGAATGTCAGTCCAAGATGATGCAATAGAACTAAAGGTAATTGATGCAGCAGCAGTTCCTAATGTGGAAGTAGCTATCGGTTCATATGTAATTGCCATTGTTATCCCTGAATTCCGTATAGTGAGTAAACTGTTGTCGAATCAAACCCAGCCGCTAAAGTAAAAGTCATACTTGTAATGGCAGAAGTGGAATTAAACAAACCTGACAACATTAAAATTTGTGAACTTGTACTGCCAGTATTTTGATCCAAACCAATAAGTGTTCTAACTGTTTTGTTTCGAGTAGTTGAGGAATAATCTTGTATATCTATAATTCCAACACCATAAGTATTTGCCAAGATTCCGCCACCAGCAATAGTTACATTTTGTATTGATGCTTGGCTTGCAGCCCCTGCTGCGTTTGCTGTGGAGCTATTACCCCATAGACGATGAGAAGCATAAGAAGTTCCAGTTACTCCATTAAATGTTAATTCAACTGCACCTAAAATTCCTGCGCCTGTATTTGCCCTAGCCATATATCTAACCTGCAAGTGTTTATAGGTTTGTGGAATAGAGCTAAAGGTTATGGTAGTTGCACCGCTACCCGTAGCAGTAGCAATAGACTCAAACGAGCTAGGAGTAAACGGTGGGTTTCCCGCAAGCAACGACCTACTCTTTGGGAATCCCTGAAGTACAGATGAAGTTTTTATGCGGGAAACAGCCATAGTTTAGGAAATCTCGCTTCCGAAAGCGGTAAAGGTTAGGTTAGCAGTTGAAGCATATACGGTGACTACATCAGCAGCATCTAGTGTAACACCAAGAGTCAACGCTGTTGAGTCAGATGCACCTACTGTAATGTCATATGCAATGTATTGTGAGTTAGCTAGTGCAGCACCGTTAGGACGAATAGCAATTCTAAACGTTGCTGCTGATGCAGTAAGGTTAGCAATTACAATCGTTGAAACGATAGCTTCAGTTGAAGCTGGTACTGTGTATAGGGTTGTTGCTGTTGTCGCTGCTGGGTTAGATTGACCCAACACCTTGTATACTGTTGGCATTTATTTCTCCTTGTTTGTTGGGTTTACTTATGCTCCCATAAGCATAAAAATATCACCGAGTGAACCACCTGAAGATCCACCGGCATAGGCTAATCCAGTCCACGTTGATGAACCATTACCTATCTTAAACTTACCTGTATCTGTTTCTACTCCAAGTTCACCTGATGCAAGTGTTGGGTTAGTAGATGTCCAGTTAGCTGCAGTACTTCTACGAATTTGAATCTGAGTAGATACCGCACTTGCGCTACCGCCAGAGATAGTTGGTGTAGATCCTGGAGGAGTAGTTGATTGAATTGCTTGGTTAAAATAGTTAAGGTCATCGCTAGATAGTACGTGTCGTACTGTTGCACCTGCTGCGTGTACTACACCAGCAGTTCCTGCTTCTTCTCGGTCAATAGTAAAGACATCACCTGAACGTGCGGTAATGTAAACAACTTCTTCATTAACAGTATCAGGATCAATTGCTACAGTAAAGATATCACCAGCAGAAAGTGTGATGCCACCCATTAAGGTTGTACCAGTGCCTGTTGCCACTGTCATTGTAGTAGCAGTAGCTGAGATACCACCTGCTGCAAGTGTTGTATCTATAGATACCGAGGAGTATTTACGTACGGTCATTTGTTTTCCTTATTTTGTATAATGAACGCGGATTGGGAAGCGGTCTTGTAGCTTGGTTGATTCTTCATTAAGACGCTGTTGGTATAGCGCATATACATATTTGGATGCAGATGCTCCAGCAGTGGATGGTAGTTTGGTGTCGTTGATATCTGCTTCTGCAGATGAAAGGTTGATACGACCTGTATCAAGGTATGATAGAAGCCTAGCTGCAGCCCCAAGGGTAACCACATCTCGTGATGACTCAGGTAGACCAGTAACTGTTGCAAAGTCATCATTAGAGTTAGTCAAAGTATTTGGAATAGTTGAGTAATAAACCTGAACTGTACGACCTGGAACAATCTTGTCATAAAGGCTAAGAGTTCTAGTTGTATTAAATGCTGTAGTGTTAGCCATACGGTCAATACGCCATCTGTTTACCGGTAGCCACTCTCTGGATGGGCCAGGTGTCTGCCAAGATATAAACATAACATCTCGTGCATCATCAGGTAGAGGATAGGTAATCTGTGCTGCGTTAAATGTAAAGGTAGTTGATGCTACCTGAAAGAGTTTAGGATAGAAAGAGTTAA
>Ga0247723_1001022_pt1 | contig 17036 bp, 20 predicted proteins | sample MSEWelMarce5H_FC_FD_189079 | JGI IMG/M metagenome (GOLD analysis project Ga0247723, IMG submission 189079) | Subsurface sediment microbial communities from gas well in West Virginia, United States - MSEEL Well Study Marcellus 5H_FC | ecosystem: Environmental > Terrestrial > Deep subsurface >... | reverse complement strand
GATCTGGACAATCTTCCATTGAGTGAGGTTTCATATTTGGCGTATCTTCATTTGTAATAGCACCATCGTGAGATTTTTTGGCTTGTGTTTCAGCAGCATACAATGCTCTTTGTTGTTCAACTGCTTTTTTACGTGATGGGTGACATCCGTGAGGACCACTTGGGCCAACTACTGCATAACCCTTGCAACCACCATAGTTTCTTTTAATATCATAAGGCATACCTAAATTATACCACCATTGTGTTTATTAATCATATTCTCTACAAAGAACCTTTTATCGTCAGGCAATGTATCCTTTATGGCTACGGTCTCTGGTTTTAGCATTACCATAGGGGTGCCGTCTTTATCAAAAGACATTTCTATTAGCCCCTCGTCCCACATTTTAAATGCTAGTTCGTTAACAAATTTAAAGTGTTCTTGCCATAACTCAGGTACTAGGTGCTCACATTCTGGAGTTATATTATATGTAAATTGTCCAGATATAGAGTCATACCCAGTTAATTCCAAAGCACCTATTTCTAGTAATTTAGCCATTAGTTCGTTATATTCTTCTTCAGTAGGATCCATTATATTAATCTATACCCCCCGCCAAAGTCGCCAACTTTTCCTCTAATCTTTTCTTTTGGAAAACCAAAGTCATCGTCATCGTCATTAATAGTATCTCTATCTACACCACCGCGAGACCATGTATGTATATCTATTTCTTTCATTCTATCTCTTTGAGCATGAACAATTGCGTTATATACAGAGCCACACATAGCGTCTGCTAAGTCTTTAGACTTTTTTCTAGGATGGTCAACCTTATTATTACTCATAATTCTTAGTTCTAACATTTCTTCAAGCAAAATATCAATATGTGGGGCAATTACCCTATCTTCATAAATTAACATAGATAAATCTTCATAATGTTTTTTAGCAACAGATAGTGTATCTGTTTTAATTCCTACCTGTTTTAACTCTTGTTGAATATCAAATGATTGCCAACGATCAAAGGTAACTAATCCTAAATTAAATCCACTTCTTCTTAAGTCAATAATCCAGTTTTTTACTTCACTAAGATCTACTGGTCCTTCTCTTTTAGGTTCCCACCATGCTATTGCGTCAACAACAACAAAAGGAACAATTTGTTCATAGTTATTAAAAGACTGAACACTTACCCACTTATCAACGTGTGCAATAGATACAGCACACTTGTCATGCTTTTGTGCAAGATCAGCATGAACAAAATATTCAACATCTTCTTTAGGTTTAAATGTTAAATCAAATCTTCTATTACTATCTAGCGGATTTCTATTTGATAATGCTCTTTCAACCTTTTCTCTCGACTTAAAAAATGCATCTGATGAAACTGTTGGCATACAGGCAAAACGCATAAGTGCGTCTGCAGCATCTGTAAAGAAAGCAATCTTAAAATCTTCAATTTTTCTTGTTGGATTCATTTCCCAAGTTGGTCTACGAAGGGCGAATACTCCAGGAAATTTATAAGATAGGATAGCATCCTCTTCCCATTCTATTGTAAATTTATTGGATGGATCATCTTCAGACATTAATGGATTAATTACAAATTCATGGTTTCTAATAATTGTCTCTTTTTCTGCAACAACATCTTCATACCTTTGAGAAATAAAATCTCCCTTAAATCTAGGAAAAGATAGTAATATAACTTTTCCATAGTCTGGAAAACGAGAGTCTACAGAGCCTCTAAAGGCCTTATAAAGGTTATCTGCGGTCTTTCCTTGATCGTTACCTCCAGCACCTTCCATTGCAAATCCAGATATTTCATCAAGTACTGCAAGCATTAAGTTTAAACCTTCTGCTGACTCACGTTCAGAGTGTCCTGAATAAACAGTTATTGATTTATTAAACTCAATACTATCTATTTTAGGTTCTTTGTATCTTCCAGCAAACCAGGGGGATCCTTCAATTTTTGATTTAAATCCTTTAAAAAATACATTCTTTGCTTGTTGTGCATTTACTGCAACGTTAATTAAATCTATCGCATCATTCGATGGTTTTCCAAAATATCTAGATGGATCTTTAAGGCACAAAAGTTTATAGACAAGATAGGCACAACCAATGGTAGATGTATGATCTTTACCACTACCTTTTCCACACATAAGAATAACTTCCTGTTTAGTGTATTTTTTGTAATGTTCATTTCCTTTTTCTTTTCCTAGCCATCTTTCAACATCTTCTTTTTTATAAATTTGACTCATGCATTCTACAAGCGTATATTGATATTCAGAAAGTTCTGGCATATTAAGATAGTCTTTACTTCTTACAAAAGTTTTAACATCTACTGGTATTTCTTCAAATGGACTTTCATCTAATGCTTCTAAAAAGTCACTAAAATCAATTGTCAATTACTATCACCTCAGTTTGTACTTCAGAAAGTTTACGCATAATTTCTTCACGTATTTCTGGGTACTTTGTGGCTACCTCTTTCAATATATTAATTAGAATACCTTGTTTACGCTCCATTTCAATAATTTGTTCTGCTATTTCTTTATTATCTAATAATCCTGCTTTTTGCAACATTTCAAGTCTTTTACTTTCAATGTCTGCTATCAATTTGATAGCGGTTGTCTTTGCTGTAAGATTTGCAGTAGAGTCTGCAGCGTCAATAACTTCATATGTTTTTTTAATTAAAGATGAGTAGTGTTGATCAGCACCAGCAAGTGCTTCTTTAGCACGTGCATGAATGGCTTGGTTATTAGAAACCATTGAACGCCAGTCATTTAATAGATTTAAAACCTTTTGACGTGGAATATCTAAATCTTTTGATATTTGAGAAGCATCAGAACCTTTTAAATATTCTGAAGCAACCTGGTTGACCAGGTCTAAATGTTTGACTAAATCATCATTCATTATCTAATGTCCTTAACAATACAAGATATCCTATTAGATCTAGAATAGTATCTTCAGATGCATATTCTTTACCTTTATGTATTCTATTAAGTTTATCATCAATACGAATAAATATTTGTTCTTTTGGGGTAGATTTGCTAAATATATTAATAGGATGACTATATGAACTACCATATGAATTATTCTTATTAATAAGTAGTTCTGCTATATCTAGACATTCATCTAGAATCTTTCTACCCGCAGGTGCTTGAGTTGAAATATCACGAATAAATTTCATTCTATCTTCTAGTTCTTTTTCAAAATTAGGAATCTTATATTCTGCCATTTCTACCTCTTTGACTTTCTAAGGCCAAACTTGGCAAGATATACGTATATAGTTTCAACAGATGATCCACATTCTTTTGCAATTTGTTCAGGACTTTTCTTATCAACTAGATACCTTTTTCTTAGCCATGCTTCACTTGTATATAACTTCATTTTACCACTATCCCCTACCCTTGTCAAGATTATGTGGTTGATCAACTAACTTATGCCAATTCTCAGATGCGTACCAACCAATTGCAATTGAATCAGCAACATCATCATCATTTACTTCTAGGTCAAACTGTATATTTATTTTTTTAATGGTTCTTGCTTTTCTAAATTCTCTTTCTTTTGATTTATAAAAAGAATATGATTTATCTGGTCCATATAAATCTTTAATTGCTAACTTTTCTTCTTTTTTTAATCTACCATTTCCTATCCATGACTGCCAAGATACAGGAGAACATGAAACTATTGGTGCTCTGTGGTACATTTGACTTGCTCCGAGTATTGCACCTTGTACTAAAGATAATGTTATTGCCGTATTTTGAGAATTTGTATATATAGCAGATTCAATAACTATCGCATCAATATCATAATCTTTTAAAAATGCTGATACTTTTTTAGTAGCATCTCCAGTTCTTTCATAAACATGGTTTCCATAAAAATGAACCTTTCCATATTTAACTAATTCTCTTTCTTTAAAAACAGAAAATGCCATAGAGTTTGTAGAAGCATCTATTGCTAAAATAGTTTTTGGATTACCAATATATCTTAATTTATTTTTGCTCATAATCAAAGAATCCTTTTATCTCTTTTAAAAATCTATCTACCCTTTTATTATTAACCAAGCAAGTGTCGCAAAAAGTATTGTCATTATAAATGCTAAGATTGGTACCGCAACCACCAGCACAAATCCTATCTTTACCAATTCGCTCTTTAGACTTAGTAATTTTATATCTTTGTATAATCTTTTGTTTAGTTGCTTCAGACCTACATTTACCAGAGCAATAAATTTGATTTTTACTTTCGGTGTTAAATGAGTCATCGCACCATTGACAATGCTTTATCATTCAAGTTCTTTCCTTCTTTCAATCTTGATAACACCCTTGTCTCTTGAATCGCATACTTTTTCTATGGGACAAGATCCGCAAACCTTTGAATCTTTTCTATATCCTCTTTCTGGAAGTTGTTGATCATCAAATGCTTTTTTAACTTTTCTCATCCAATCAAAAAAGTATTCAATAAAATCAACATGCTTTTGAGTTGCAACAACAGGTATTACTAATATTTCATGAGTATTTTTATTTTCATAAACAATAGCACCTATTTGTTGTTTTAATATTTTCATATAAACTAATAACTGCTCTATATGATAAGAACTTGCAGTACCCTTTGCCTTGTGATATTCAAACGCTTCATTTTTTGTTGTTTTAATTTCAAGAAGAACTAATTTATCTTCTAATTTAACCATTGCATCAGCATAGCCAAAAATTGGTGGGTCGCTGTTTACTATTTGTTGTTCTTTCCACTCTAGTATTCCTTGTGCCTCAAGTGCACCTTGAATTCTTTCATGACTAGAACTACCTGTATTCATATTTGCATAATTAATACCAGTATTTTTTTCTTCCCATTCATTTCCTTCAAATGCAAGATACCAGTAGCGTGCACAATGCCCATTGCCAAAAACTAATGTAGATGGACTAAATGTTTTCTTTTTAATAAAACCAGTTTTACTAGATAACTTCATATGTCCATCATGGATATGATCAGCAATCTTTGATAGGTCTAGCGTTGGCTCTTGTTTTTTTACCATTTTCTTTACTAATCCTTTTGTCATTAGAAGTTCCTTACGCTATATTTAAGTGCATCAACAAGTTTGTCTGTTGCTTCTCTAATTGCATAATACATATTTTTCTTTGACCTATCATCTTTTTTTACATGTGAGTACCATGCAGCCATCATTGCAAATTTTGCAGAGTAGGCCTGTAACTGTGTAATTAATAATGTTGCTTTTGCTGCTGGGACATCTGGGTTTACAATTAATTTTGCAACAATACCCAAGGTCTTTTCAAACTCTTCGTCTTGCATATATTCAGACATCTCATTAAAAGATGTTAGTCTATTTAGTAACTCTACTGTAGATTCCATTATTTTTTCTCTCTTAGTTGTTCAAATACTTCCCACTCAATTATAGCAAGTCTTACCTTTTTATGCCCTGATCCAAGCACTATCATTAATGCTGGATTCTTTTTTCTATCTACCCTCATTGTGTCAGACACAATTTTTGCCCATGAATCCTGACTTACTGAGTATGACTTTGAGTATTCTTTTACATCAACAACAAAATCATCTAGTGACCCATCACCTTTAACTGGACCTCTACCAGAATTGCTATGTGGTTTTGCACCTATACGTTTTAATTCTCCACGTTCACTCATTAGTATCCTCTCTGAGGAAAGGTTACTTTTGACATATGCTTTTTGGTACACATCCAAGTAAGGTCTCCTGTTTCTATATACATTCTTGCTTTTGGAACTTCTTCTTTGCATGTATGACAAATAAATTTGCCAGGATACAAAGTATATTTAGGCGTTGACTGTTGATTCAAGTTCTTTTAATTTCTCTGGATTTTCTTTTAAATATTCAATTACTTTTGCTCTACCTTGTAATCTTTCGCCTAGTACTGTATACCAAGCCCCGCCCTTTTCAATAACTCCCAAAAGTTCTGCGGTATCTACAAGATCTGCTACTTTGTCTACTCCGATTGTATCTCCATCGAAATAAAAATCATATTCACCAGCAAGGAATCCTGGACCAGTCTTGTTAAAGTCAATATGCCAATTAACCTTTCTACCAACTTTTCCTTCAATTAATTTATCTCTTACTGTAATTTTTGACTTTAGTGCATTGTTATCAGAATCACTTGACCATAACTTAACTACCGTACTTGAGAAAAATTTAACTGCTAATCCACCTGTTGGCATATGTGATGCATACATAGCACCAATATTATTTCTTAATTGAGATATTAAGACCAATAAGGTTTGACCATCTTGATTATTTGCATAGTTAAGCATTTTAACAGCATTAGTCATATCTTTAGCCTCTGCACCAATCTGTTTAGTATTCTCTAAAGCCTTTAATTCTTCAGAATCTTTTTCAAAATAAATAGCAGGCAATAAAGCGGAAATAGAATCTACAACTATAATATCTATCTTTGCCTTCATTAATTGAGTAGCAACATCCACCATGTCATTAATAGTTTTAGCAGATGAGTATACTAACTTATCTGTATCTACCCCAAGTTTTTTAGCCCACTCAGGATCAAAGGACTGTTCTGCATCGATCCATGCACAAAGTTTTCCTTCTTTTTGTGCCTCACCAATCATTTGTAAACAGAATGATGATTTACCAGCAGACTTGTTACCCCAAATCATTACCTGTCTTCCATAGGCAAAGCCACCCTTAAGTGCATTATTTAAACTTATACTTGGTGTTTTTTGTTTGTGAACTTCTACATCTGTTGCATTGCTTAGTCTTTTTCTTAAACTAGGATCTAGTTGTGATAAAAACTCTTCAATTTGTATTGACATTATTTAACTACCTCATTCAGTATTAAGGAACCATCGTCTGACTGACCAAATACCATCTTGGTTGCAGTTCCTGGTTCGCATTTCATATAACCCTCAGAAAATTGTCGAGGGAAAACTATTACTGGTTTCATTTCACGATCAGCATTTGCTACAATCATGTGTGCCATCTTCTTTCCAGCCTTAGTAACTCTTGGTTTAAATGATAGCACATAATACTCTTCTCCGCTATACGGCAAAGATTTATAATTTAAAAATTTAACTAAACTATTTGTTGGAAAGTTTTTTATTTCATCTATAATAATCGCTTCACTAATTCTATTAGCACCAACTAAAAACAAATAAGTTTTACCTTGTTCTATTCTTGTTTCTTCGTCATCAAAAACTCCAAGTAATCCAGTTGAATCCATAATTTCTACACGAGACCAGCCTTTTCCTCTTTTAATATTTTTTACAACACCCATTAAAATAAACACACCCTGTTCATCAAAGTCTTCAATATCGTCAATATATGCATAATAGTGTGGTGGAACACTTGTTGTAAACTCTGGAAGATTTAAATATTCATAAAGATTTTCTTTTACAACACTTTCCTGTCTGGGATTATCTGGAAATGCTAATGCACCAATAGCGTTTAGTCCTTGAACGGCTCTACTATTTATACCGCTTCCTTTTCTTGAAGCAATAGCACTAAACTCTTGATAAGACTTGTAAGGTCTTTTAATCATAATCTTGCTTGCAACATTTTCAGAGATCCACTTTACTGAAGACAGTCCCATCCTAATTCCTTTACCTTCAATAGTAAAATCAGAATCTGATTCATTAACATGTGGCAATTTAACAGATATACCCATTCTTTTTGCTTCAATTAAGTATTCTGTTCTTGCATCCTTATCTTGTTCATTCTTTAATAAGCAATACATAAATTCAATTGGGTAGTAGTACTTTAACCAAGCCGTCCAGTAGGAAAGCATTGAGTATGCAACAGCGTGTGACTTATTGAATGAGTAACCAGCATGTGCTTCAAAATCATGCCACAACCCTTCTGCTTTAAAAGGTGTAATATGCTTTGATGCACCAACAACAAATCTATCTTTAAACTCATCAAATTCTTTTGCATCTTTTTTCTTACCGATAATTTTACGTACTTTATCTGCTTCTGCCATTGTCATTCCACCAAGGTGAACGCATGCTTGCATTACTTGTTCTTGATATAAAACACATCCGTATGTATCCATAGTAAACTCTTGCATAATTGGATGAATATATTCAGTAATAGCCTTACCGTGTTTTCTTGCAAGATAAAGTTTTCCAATTGTATTCATAGCACCTGGACGCACTAAAGCGTTGGAGGCAGCAAGTTCATTAAGATTGCTTACGCCCATTTTAACTAAAAGATTTGTATATGGTGTTGCTTCACACTGAAAGACACCCTTAGTTCTTCCATCAGAAAGCATTTCATAAACTTTTTTATCATTAAGATCTATGTCGTTCAATACAATATTTATTTTATGACGTTTTTTAATTGTTTTAATTGTTTCATCAATCACAGTTAATGTTTTTAATCCAAGTACGTCTAATTTTATCAAGCCAATATCTGCTGCTTCATTCATATCAACTGCAACTACTGGAATTCTATCTTTTGTTCCAGGTGCCAATCTTGTTTCCATTGGAGCATATTTAAAAATAGAATCTTTAGCAGTAACTACGCCAGCAGCGTGAATACCAGTGCCACGAATACGACCACGTAATTGTTCGCCATACCTAACTACTTCTGGATATTTTAATCTAAACCATTGTGCTGATTTGCTTGAAGTAAAGTCATCCCAATCATCTACAGTTTTTAATACCTTGTTTACATCGGATAGTGGTATATTAAATGCTCTAGACACATCTCTTACAATTCCTTTTCCTCTAAATTCTAAAAAGGTAGCAATTGATGCAACATTTTTATATTCTTCTTCAAGATATGTTTTTACTTCATCACGTCTTGAATCTGCAATATCTGAATCAATATCTGGAAAGTCATTACGTTCTGGATTAACAAATCTAAAAAATAGCAAGCCGTGCTCAATTGGATCAACATCTGTAATGCCAAGTGCATAACAAACTAAGGATCCTGCTGCAGATCCACGACCTGGACCAACAAGTATTCCCTGTTCTTTAGCCCAATTAAGCATATTGCTTACAATTAAAAAGTATGGAGCAAAATTCTTTTGTTCAATAATACCTAGTTCTTCTAAGGCTCTATCTAGATATTCATCATTGTGTGCAAGTCCTTTATTAATTAAACCTTTAAATACTAATTCTTTTAATTCTTCTTGAGGATTTTCTACCTTTGTAGGCAATAAATCTAGTCCAGACTTAATATCATATTCTTCTATCTTGTCTGCTATTTCAAGTGAGTTAGTATAGATATCCTCTCTTTTTATACCCTGCATATTCATCTGTTGCTTCATCTCTTCATATGAAAGCAAGTGAATATCAAATGATCTAAATGACATTTGTCTATCAGCACCATATAGGTAGTCAAGACGTTTCATCATATCGTCTATTTTTTGAGACTTTTCAAACTTTGCCTCCTTATCTAACTTGGCGTGTGTATTTAAAAGAAGCATAATTTCTTGTACAACTTTTTGATCAATCGTAGAATGATGACAGTCTGGAGTAACAACTGATTTAATATCCATACTATCTGCAATTTCAAGTAATTCATTATTTAACTCTTTAGAGTTATGAGGCATAACCTCTACATAAAAATCATCTTTAAACACATCTTTAAACCACTTTAAAAGTCTTTTAGCCTCTGCATACTCTTTATGTTCTAGTGCTTTGGCAATTAGGCCAGACATGCAAGCAGATAATACAATTAATCCTTCTTTATGTTTTTCTAATACTTCAAAGTCAATTCTAGGTTTTTTATAAAACCCCTCTGTCCAACCTATTTCATTTAATCTATTTAGATTTTCTAAACCTTGTTGATTTTTTGCAAGAATAACAATATGGTTATAAACTAAGTCTAGAGGATTATCTCCTCTTTCTGCTTTATCTCTTCTATCAAATCTATCATGAGTAATATATCCTTCTATACCAAGAATTGGCTTTATACCCTCGGTTTTTGCTGCACGATACATTGGACGGTGTCCAGATAGTGCACCATGATCTGTAATGGCTATGGCTGTCATACCGTTTTCTTTTGCACGTTTGCAATACTCTTCTGGAGTTGCAACACCATCCATTAATGAATAGTGTGTGTGAACGTGTAGTGGAACGTAGTTCAAGCCATAGCCTTTCAGATTATTTTTCTATTACCACTCTGCTGCTGCAGAAGTAGTTGGATTACTGAATCCAAGATAAAATGATTCTTGTTCAGCATATGGAACGTCACGAACAACTTTGTCTAAGTTAAATGCTTCGTGTGATCCCCAGTTAAATGGTTCTAAATCTTGTTTTCCTGGAAGAAGAACATAGTTTGTTTCTGTTCCTTTTCCATTACGTTTTAATTTCCAAACCATATTGCTAATGCTTGCTGAGTCTGCTGCAAATTCACGGATTGTACTAAATGTAGCAGTCTTGCTTACACCCATACTCCATACTGCAACTTTTGGTTCGTCTGTTCCATTGTCAACTAATACGTTGCAATAAAAACGAAGGCGTGCTCTCCAACCGCTTTTAGGTTCTTTGCGATACATTTCACAACCAAAACAACGACCTTGAGTATCTGCAGTACATGCTGCTTTGCGTTTATAGTCTTCTGGGTTTGTATGTTCACTTATTACAATTGCGACTCCACGTTTTTCATCATACGTTGGTGAGTCTGCATCGAGTTCGCTTACAAAGCGAATTTGTGCACTTTCTCCGTCATCTAGTTTTAGCCAGTTGACCTTTGCACCACTATTTTCTGTTTTTGTTTTATCAAGAACTGCTTCAATATTCTTGATACCTTTTATAATTGACATATTTATTTCTCCTTAATATTTGCTCTGTATATGAGCGTCAATCTATTGTAGCATTGTGGCTACTATATTGTCAAACTGAGCCACAAAATCTTTTAACTCCTGATCATTTAAATCAGATACATCCTTTACCATATTTGGAAGTTTGGCAATCACGCATTTATCGTATCCTAGATCAGTTAATAGTTTATTAGACATGTTTTGACCAGCCTCATCATTGTCGCCAAGTGCTATGATTTGATTAAAATATTGTTTAAGAAGTTTTCTTTGTTCTTTTGATATGGTAGCACCAAGTGTTGCAACAGCATGTCCACCAGCCTGCTCTATTCTAATAGCATCAAAAGATGACTCAACAACAAAAATTTTATCAACCCTTTTATTTCTAGATAGGTTAAATAGTGTTTTACTTTTAGGCAAGTCTGTTGAATTTTTAAATCTTTTACCCTCAATTGATCTTCCAACAAATCCTAGGCATATTCCATCTGGAGAGTATACAGGAATTGTAACCATATCTTGACTAGTAGAATATCCTAGTTTATATCTTTCTACACTATCTTTTGTTATACCCCTAGATTTAAAATATTCTATTGCCCTTGTGTTTTCAAAAACGTTTTTATGTAATTTTTCAATCATATCTAAATCATATTGAACAAATGTTGTTACTTTTTCAAGCGTACTAGTAAGTTGATCAACCAAATTTCTTTTATCTGCTTTTGAGTCTATCAATCTCATAGATTCAAAATAAGATCTTTTTGTTGCTTGCATTATAACTTCTACTAATTCTTTTGCTTCTTGACACGAAAAGCACCAAAAGATACCTGTTTCTTTTGAAACTTCTCCTGCTGGAGATCTATAATTATTATGAAAAGGACAAAAAATCATTAAATCATTATCTAATTCAAATTTAATATCTATGCCAGCGGCTATGAGACTTCGCTTGACTTGTTCTTCTGAGTAGTATGTGACATTACTGGCTTGTCTTTGTCTATTCCTAGTATCCACTTTGCCCTATCTTTTCCAACATATACTCCATATACTGATAATTGAAAATCAAATGTCCTACCATTGTACCCAATAGTAAAATCTGTGTCAATATCATATCTTGGTACATATCCATGGCTCCTCATTACTGAGATGATCATAGATATATATTGGTCTTTGAGTCTTGTAATATAGGAGTCATCGTATATTTCGCCTTCAAGACCAAACCGTTTGATAGGTTTGTGGCTATACATACAATAATTATAGCCTTATATTATGATTTATCCTCAAAATCTTTGTATAAAAATCTTCCAGAATCAAAGTCAACATCAACCATAAACTCTCCAGAAAAACCGTGACGGTTCTTTCTAAATGCACACTCAAGAATTGTTGTTCCCTGTGCACGACCTAGTGCTAGAACCCAATCAGCATCATATGCTAACTGTTTAGACCAAGCAACCTGTCCTAGTGATGGAACGCTGTTCATGTCTGTTGCATCATCTGGAGTTGCTGATGCAATTGCAACAATTGGAACTTGTGCAGATATTGCAAGAACTTTTAACTCTCTAGAAATACTTTTAATTTTTACAACTTCATTATCTGTTGGAACATTTGATTGCATTAATTGAATGTAGTCTACAAATACAATGTCAGGTGCATATTGATCTATCTTTCCTCTTAATACAGAAGTAGATAATTCCCCTATACCGTCATTTGATACAATATGAAATGTTGGCATATTATCAAGATGTTGCTTTCCCCACAAGTTAAAAGACTCTTCATCAATTTCTCCAGATGACAATTTTCTATGAGAGAACATTCCTTGACCCATAATTGTATATACACGATTTCTAACCTCAGTCTCTGTCATTTCAAGAGATATAACTAGTGGCTTTCTTCCGTTCTTCCATGCTTGAACAGCCATAAATAATGCCAGCCAAGACTTACCAATAGCAGGATAAGCAAGCAAAATACCAAACTGACCAGGAGTAATACCCGCTGGAAGATAATTGTCAAAACCTGCAAGCCCTGTTTTAATACCGTAATTACCCTTTTCATTTAACTCCTTAATATGTTTAAAATGTGCAACAGCATCTTCTATGTCTGTAGCATCTATATCTCTAATGTTTGCTGTAATCTTTTTTAGTTCAGCAGTTTTACTAATTAAATTATTTAAAGCATCATTTGGTTTATTTTCTTGTAGTTGTTTAGCAGTAGACATTAGCACACCACTAAGACTATCTTGCAAATATGATGTTCTTAATTCTTCAAGATGATACTTTGTATTTCCTATTTCCCCTACTGGGCTAAAGTCTCTAAATTTTTCTATAACTAAAGGTATTGATGGAACTACAGAGTTTTGTTCGCTGTACTGTTTAATAAAATCCCAAACATCTTTATGTGTTTTAAAAAGACTATCTGGATTTGCTTGAAGTAAGACGTGTAGTTGCTTATCTTTTAAAACTGCAGAAAGAACTTTGGCCTCTAATTCTGCAGACATTATTTCTCCAACCATTCTTTTGCTTGTTTACGAAGCAATGCCCTAATTCTATCATCTTCTTTCTTAAGTTGCAATGCCTTATAAAATGTTTCAGAATTTCTTACAAAATGATCCCAGTTTGGAGTGTGGTATGTTTTAAAATAATACTCTACCAACTCTTTAGACTCTTCAACACCATAAGATTGATATAATTCTTTAATAAAAAACTTTGCTTTACCTATACCAAATTTATTATATAGACTACGCTCCTTTAAACGTTTAATAAATAGCCTATATATCTCATCAACATCCCAGATTGGTTTTTCTTCTAGTATGTCTTTAAGTTCTTTTTTCTTTTTTGGTTCTTTTGCTGTAGGCACTACTCTAGTTCTTTCTTAGCCTCATCTACTTTTGCAACAACTTGCTCTTCAACAAACTTATAAACACGTTGCATTGCCATGTCCATAGTTTCACCTTCACGAAGAAAGTCTGTACATCCAAGATCTACTCTTAGACTTTGAAAATTTCCTAGATTTAATGTATAGCCAAGTGTTGCCGATACTGTTGTCTTGTCAGACATAATTCACCACGTTTCTTCTGCCCAGACAGGGACGAATTCCCCATCTTTATTTTGCGTATATAACATTATAGCGTCTCCAATCAAAGAACGCAACTCCCTTTCGGTAGGAATTCCTTTTCTTGGAGTAACTCTTCCATCTCTTCTAGGTCTACCAGCATGTATGCTTGCTAAACCATCTCTTATTTTAAATAAATCATCTTCAGAATAGTATGACATTTTTTGCCAAGTCCTTGTTCCACCGATTGTTGCACCTGTGGGGGCTGGTATTATTTCACTTTTAATAAGTCTTTCAAGTTGCATTCTAGATCTTTTAAATATTTGAAGTGTATTTGTTACGCTATATGCTCTTTTTCTATGTTTTTTAAAGTCAGATAACAATAGTGTTTGATCTTTATTATGTATATAATTATAAATTATTACAATGTTGTTTGCTCTATTAGGATGCACTACCCTGACTAATTCATTATTTAAAAAAAATATAATAGAACTAGGGGCTACAGAGGATTTCCACTCTTTTTTGCCCTGATTCTTTCCTGTGACATTATCCATCTTATTCTTTCATCAAACTTTTCTGGGTTGTGATACATCTCTCTTTTCCCACATCTTAAACAGTATAATTCAAGATGATCGTGTGTCAAAAATACTCTATCCACAAATATTTTAGCAGAACATTTTCTGCATGTCAAGGACTCTTTTATATTCATAGTGAAAAATTATACCAGAATCTAGGCTATTCCAAGTGCTATTAAATTAATCTGCATAGTTACAGAGCCTGTTGATCCAGATGGGAACTTGATAATTCCATCAACACGGTCTTTTGTTACTGATGTTAATACTACAGTTGCAGCGTTACCACCAGAAACAGTGCTTGTAGTGTTTGTTAGCCCTGCTATGGCAACAGGAGTTGTTGTAAAGTTTGGGTATGTAAAGAAGAATTTTTCTTCTGGTGAGGTTGTAATGTTGTTAATTGTAATAGATTTAGTCTCTGAATAAAACTTTAGAGACGTAGTATTTGCAGCAGCACCATTTACTCTAGACTGAGTAGATGTTATTTGGGAGTTTTGAAGATCACTTACTGCTTCTACTAAAGATGAAATAAGAGTAACATCTATAGGTTGACCTCTTGTTGGTGTAATTATCGTTGCCATATTCTCTCCATTATATCATTATAGGGTTATTAGTGGTGTCTGAAAAAGTTTAAATAGGTTACTTTCTTCTGGTGGGGTTGGGTATGAGGGTAGTTGAACCTTGATAACTGCAGTTGAGGCTGTTACTGGAACCATTATGCTCGTTGTATTTCCAGCCTCTCTTCCAATATATTGAAACACAGATGAATAACTCCACTTGACAAATATGTCATGACTATTTTTATCAACACTAGAATGAATATCTTCCCATGTTATATTGATCATCTTTGTTCCAGATGTTGAGGTTGATACGTTATATGAATACCCAGCACTTGCCGATACTACTTGTCCAGAACTATTTAATAGTACTATTGGAGACCATTCAGAAATTTCATTATAGTCCTTTGTTGTAATTCTAAATCTAATTTTATGCTTACCATCTTTTCCTGGGTATGGAAGTTTATCTACAGGAATAATAACTTTTGCCATTAGGAAACCCCTATGCCAAATCTATATTCAATATAGTTATTTGTATTTTCACCCTTTAAAATTGGTAGTCCATCATCTGTTTTAATTATGTTATACCCGACTAGTGAGTATAATGGATTTATTGCTGTAACGTTATCTATTCTCATTCCATCAAGCAAAACAAAGTAGTCGTTGGATGGTACCCCACCTACTAGCGTAGAAACATAAATCCTAACCATATTGATATTAGCCCATGAAAATGATTGGTCGGCAGCAAACTGAGATATTGTTCTGGTTACAACCTGATATCTATTTGATCCTATGTTAGCCGATGTTAAATCTATTTTTGCTGTTGCTGCAGGTGGTGCGGTATTTATACCTGATAAGTTATTTATAAATTGTAAAATAATCTTTACATTATCTGGATTTGTATTGGTTGCTGCCTGTCTACTTAATAAACTAAAAGCAAGTTTTACTTCATCGTCTGGAAGATTTTGACTTAAATCAAAAGATATTGCAGAATTTTCTAAATATTTTGATCCAGTATTTATAGTATATCCTGACCCTATATATGACGAACTACCAGAAACTAATAGTGACCTATTTAAATATCTTGGTGGCTCCTGTCTATTTTGTCTTGATTGATCATTAAATATTGTAGAGTCTGAATTAATAAATAAAAACTTTTCAGTGCTTGCATTTATACTTGCACTTGTATTTCCATTATCAATTGGAATGTTTGGATAAGGAACTGCTGAAGAACTTGAACCATCCGAATATGTCCACGCTTCTGCTGTTGAAAATGTTATAAGTAATTTACTATCATATCTTCCAGCAACAGCATTGTTTGCACCAGGATATACTCCTACTTCAGATATCTTATATCTTTGATCATTTGGCATTTCTGCTTTAAGAACTAGTTTTTCTACACCATCTTCTTTAATAAAACCTTTTGATAAAATTGGAACTCTAAAAACCTCAAAATCTAGTGATTTTTTTGTTAGTGACACAGATGCTGACTCTCCAGTAATTAGAGGCTCTGGACCACATCCTGCTGCTATATAAGAGGCAAAGGTAGGTGCTTGACCAAGCATAAACTTTGCTACGATTTGTTTACCATCATTAGTTATCATTATCTCACCTCTACAATTGTACCATTTGTGTCTATTTCTACTTCTACTAGTTCGTCTGGAGTCATATTGTCTAGTTCAATAATTAGGTTTCCATCTGCATCTATATAGATATAGTTATCTAACGCTCTATCTGCTAAATATTGATCTCCAGGTATTTTATTAGATAGTTTAATAGAAAATGCATTATATAAAGAGGTATCTGATTTTTGAGATGCAACAAGGTTTGAAGGGTCAAACTCTTTCTTAATAGAACTTAAATTAGATACTATATTGTAGTAAGGATTTATTCCTTCTACCGTGTCAGTTCTGGTAAATTTTGTCAACTCTACAGCACCTAGTTTTTCAAAAACCATCGCTATAATTGTTGCCTCATCAACATTGTTATTTGTAAGAGAAATAACATTATCTTTTTCTGGAAGTTTTATAGATGTTGTTCCTGTAGATGAAATGTCTGGAAGCGAAGGAAATGATGGAACTGATACTGTTGCTTCTGCAGTAAGTGCTTTTGTATATTTACTTATCTTTGACTGAATCTTGGCAAGTTCTG
>Ga0247723_1001021_pt1 | contig 17049 bp, 25 predicted proteins | sample MSEWelMarce5H_FC_FD_189079 | JGI IMG/M metagenome (GOLD analysis project Ga0247723, IMG submission 189079) | Subsurface sediment microbial communities from gas well in West Virginia, United States - MSEEL Well Study Marcellus 5H_FC | ecosystem: Environmental > Terrestrial > Deep subsurface >... | reverse complement strand
ACAAAACATTCCGCAGAAACCCGCGCAAAAATGAGTGTTTCAGCTAAGAAAAAAATCTTTACAAAAGAACATAAGTTAAATATATCTAAAGCAAAAAAAGGCGTAAGTACAATTTCAATTGAACAACGCAAACTTTTGTCTGAATTGTGTAAAAATAAAGTTTTTTCTGCTGAGAGCCGAGCCAAAATTTCGGCTTCTTTAAAAGGAAACAAACGCGCAACGGCTAAAAAGTTAAAAAAGGAATGTCTATGAGTACCACTGCGGGAGACCAGATCAACGGCGCTTTGCGCTTACTCGGCGTATTGGCTGAAGGTGAGACACCGTCGGCGGCTACATCGCAAGACGCACTTGTTGCGCTGAACCAAATGATCGACTCGTGGAATACAGAGCGATTGGCTGTGTTTGCGACCCAAGATCAAGTCTTTTCTTGGCCACCTGGTGCTATCTCACGCACGCTTGGTCCAACCGGTGACTTTGTGGGTGAGCGTCCTATTTTGGTCGAGGACTCTACATACTTCCGTGACCCTGCGTCTGGCATCTCCTACGGTCTTAAACTGATTAATCAGCAGCAATACAACGGTATTGCGGTCAAGACCGTGACCTCCACCTACCCACAGGTGATGTGGGTCAACATGGACTACCCAGACATTTTGATGACAGTGTATCCAGTGCCTACTAAGGTGCTGGAGTTCCACATTGTGTCGGTCAAGCCAATAACAGCACCAGCTAATTTAGCGACAAACCTAGCGTTCCCACCAGGCTATCTGCGCGCATTTAAGTACAACTTAGCTTGTGAGTTTGCGCCTGAGTTTGGTGTCGAGCCATCTCCCACAGTCATGCGGGTTGCGATGACCTCTAAGCGTAACTTAAAGCGCATCAACAACCCAGATGACATTATGTCGATTCCTTATTCGATTGTTGGAACGCGTCAGCGCTTTAACATCTTTGCCGGTAATTACTAATGCAGACACCTATCCTTGGCAGCGCATACGTTGCGCGTAGCGTTAACGCAGCGGATAACAGGATGATTAATCTCTTTCCTGAGATTGTCCCTGAAGGCGGGCAGATGCCTGCTTTCCTGAACCGTGCGCCAGGGCTAAGGTTTTTGCAGACTGTGGGCACAGGACCTATTCGTGGGTTGTGGGCGCACCAGACTAACGGCTCAGACTTCTACGTGGCGTCAGGCAATGAGTTTTATAAGCTCAGTAGTGTAACTGGTACTCCCACGCTACTAGGCACCATTTCTGGTACAGGGCAAGTATCCATTGCGGATAACGGCACACAATTGTTTATTGCGTGTAATCCTCGGTCGTATATCTACAACGAAGTCACAAACGGCTTTGCTGAGATTACTGACCCTGACTTTACCGGTGCAGTGACAGTTGGCTACCTTGATGGCTATTTCGTCTACAACGAGCCAAACAGCCAGAAAGTCTGGGTAACTGAGTTGCTTGACGGCACTCAGGTTGACCCATTGTCCTTTGCAAGCGCAGAAGGCTCTCCCGACGGCTTAGTGGCCATTAACGTCAACCACCGTGAAGCATGGTTGTTTGGCACGGATTCAGTCGAAGTCTGGTACAACGCAGGCTTGCCAGACTTCCCTTTGACACGCATTCAAGGCGCGTTTAACGAACTTGGTTGTGCTGCGGCTTTCTCTGTTGCCAAACTAGATAACAGCGTGTTTTGGCTTGGTCAAGATGCGCGAGGCGAGGGCATTGTTTACCGTTCAGAAGGCTACAACGGTAAGCGCATCAGCACCCACGCAGTTGAGTGGCAAATCCAGCAATACGCTGATATGTCTGATGCGGTAGCGTACACCTACCAACAAGACGGTCATGCTTTTTATGTGCTGAACTTTCCTTCTGCTAACCAAACTTGGGTCTACGACGTAGCCACTCAGGGGTGGCATGAGCGCGCAGGGTTGCTAGACAATATCTTTACCCGCAACAGAGGCAATTGCCAGTGTAATTTTGAAGGCACAATTATTGTTGGTGACTTTGAGAACGGCAATATCTACGCTTTAGACTTGACCACTTACGCTGACAATGGCGGTCCTCAGAAGTGGCTGCGCTCATGGCGCGCACTTCCTACTGGTCAAAACAACCTAAAACGTACCGCACAGCATAGCCTTCAATTGGTTTGCGAGACGGGTGTTGGGCTTGTTGTTGGTCAAGGTTCTGACCCTCAAGTCATGTTGCGCTGGTCTGATGACGGCGGTCATACTTGGTCAAATGAGCATTGGGTTTCAATGGGCAAAATCGGCGGGTACGGCACACGCGCCATCTGGCGTCGTCTAGGAATGACTCAGAAGCTGCGTGACAGGGTTTATGAGGTGTCAGGCACCGACCCAGTTAAGATTGACATTATTGGCGCTGAGTTGATTCTAAGCGGCACAAATGGCTAATATTACCCAAATCCCCGCCCCGCGAGTTCCGGTTGTTGATTCAAACACTGGGCTAATTTCGGTGCAATGGTTTCGATATTTTAATAACGTCAACACTATTGTAGGCGACGGCACAGGCGCTATTGCAGTAGCTTCCGGTGGAACAGGCACAAATGTTGCCCCCACAAACGGGCAAATCTTAATTGGTAACTCTAGCGGCACTTATACGGTTGCAAACCTAACGGCAGGCGCAGGGCTGTTTAGAACCAATGGCAGTGGCTCACTTACAGTTGGTATATCCAACACAGGCGTCACTGCTGGATCGTATGGCTCGGCGTCTTCGGTGACCACGGTAACAGTCAACGCTCAGGGTCAATTGACGGTAGCGGGTGATGTGGCGATTGCGATCGCAGCGTCACAGATTACTAGCGGTACAGTGTCTGTTGCCAGAGGCGGGACAGGACTTACAACATTAACTGCTAACCAAATCCCTTATGGAAATGGCACATCAGCGTTTCAATCCTCTGCAAACTTGACTTATGACGGGTCGGTGTTTACTGCAAAAGCAAATATTGTGGTGGACAAGACCATTACTCCGGCTGGCACTACTGGTGCGCAAACCATTAATAAAACAGCAGGATCGGTTAACATTGCTGCGGGTCAGTCAGGTATGGTAGTGACAAACAGCCTAGTAACAACCTCAAGCATTATTTTAGCCACAGTTGCAACTAATGATGCCGCAATAACATCTGTGAAAGCAGTAGCTAGTACTGGTAATTTTTCTATATTTACCAATGCACTAGCAGTAGCTGAAACTAGGATTAACTTTTTGGTGCTGAATTAAATGAAGGTGACATACGATCTTGTTTTGGCAAAACCAGCGTCTGCGGTTAACATTCGTATGTCGGGTTGGAGAATTGTTAAATGAGTCATTTAGAGTCTTTGCGCGGCGCATTTGAGACTACGCTACAACTGCCTACTTTGGCAGTTGAGTGGCTGCTGATGCTGTACGAGACAATTCAATTGCTAGACGATTGCGCTGATGGCGATAAGATTCAACGATCTGACTTAGATTCTGTTATTTGGGCTTCTTTAGTTGCCATGCCGTCAAATGTGTTTTATTTGGCGAATCAAAAAGAATTAGCGTCTGCCGTAGCAAATATGATTTTAAAATGGCAAGCGTCAGATAAAGTAGAACGCGCAGGCAAACATGACGAAGTGTCTTTTGTTTGGCGCGCTGGGTACTACGATGTTGTATTAACTGTTGTTCGGTTGTGCCACGGAGTAGCAATTGCGCACCAATGCGCTGCCGATGTAATGCGATTGTACGGCGAAAAATATAGCGAGTATGTAAAGGAGTTTGAAAATGCCTGATCCAATTAGCGGCATGGCAGCAGCCAGTGTTGTAGGTTCTGTTGTTAGCGCCGGTGCTGCTGGTAGCGCTGCTCGTACACAAGCTGACGCAGCCGACCGCGCTGCTCAACTGCAATATGAGCAATACCTAAAAGGCGTTGAACTGCAAGAACCATTTCGCCAAGCGGGTATGCTCGGTCAAAATAGACTGATGACGTTGCTTGGTTTGGGCGGCGAAGGTCAGTACAATGACACCGCATACAACAAAGCGTTGCAAGACTATAACGCACGTCTATCCGCACTTGATCCGTCGCAATTTATGTCAGGCGGTGGCGGTGGCGGGTATTACTCCAGTAGCGGCGATCAAGAAATTTATCAAGGAGGCACTGGTGGCGGTGGTACGTTTGACCAGGCTGGTTTTGACGCAGCCCGTGCGGGTTTAGTTGCGCCTAACCGTGAACAATTTAGACTGTCTGGCGGCAACGCCAACGATCCAATGTTTGGCAAATACGCAACGGCTGAGTACACGCCTGAGATGTTTGCCAAGGGCATGGATCCAGGCTATCAGTTCCGATTAAAAGAAGGCATGAAAGCACTTGAAAACAGTGCTTCTGCCCGTGGCAACTTGCTGTCCGGTGGTACGCTTAAAGGCATCCAGCGTTACGGTCAAGACATGGCGTCAACGGAATATCAAAACGCTTTTAATCGCTACCAAGCCGAGCGCGCAGGCACATTAAATCCGTATCAATCATTAGCTGGTCAAGGTCAAACTACAGCCAACACGATCGGTAATCTTGGTATGAATTACGCCAACCAAGCCGGCGAGGCGTATCAGGGCGCAGCTAACGCAAGGGCTTCTGGTTATGTTGGTCAAGCTAACGCCCTTAACCAAGGCATTAGCGGCATATCTAACATGTATTTTCAAAATCAATTGCTTAACCGCTTGCCCAAACCTGGATCAACAGCTGGCGGCTGGACCTCAGCGTAAGGATAAGATATGCCAATTAACCCAAATATCGCTTTAGGCATTCAGCCTGTTCAGCAGCCTAATATTCTTGGGCAAATGGCTCAAATAACGGCCATCCGCGCTGCGCAACAAGAAATGGAAGGTAGCGAAGCAACGCAAAATTATTTTGCTAAACCAAAAGAATTACGCGGCGATCCATCACAATTGCTTGGCACAAAGCAAGGGCAAGCAGCGTATAAGGCGCTTAACGAAGGACAAATTAAACAACTTGAAGCTGAACAAAAAAGAATTAATTTGGTCGGCGCGGGTGCAGGCGCAGTGTTGGAGAACCCAACAATTGAAACGTTTACCTCAGTAGTTTCAAACTTGGTTGATAGAGGAATATACACGCCTCAACAACGCGATCAAGCGTTTGCAGCGATCGGTGGTGATCCATCAAAAATTAAAGCATTTGTAACACCAATATTTAATCAAGCAATTTCTGCTGAAAAACGGCTAGCTGATATTACATCGCGCGCTAATGCTGCTACAGCTGCTGCTGCTCCAATGATGAATGCAAGGCTTAATCAAAGACAATACGAAGATAAATTAGCTGCTGGTGGCGATATTATTACGTCTCTTGTGAAAGACCCTGAAACAGGACAAGACGTAGAAATGCAATTTAGACGCAATTTAAGAACTGGTGATTTTGAACCAGTAGTATTACAGCCGCCGTCTATGCGGGTTGAAATTTCACCTAACTCAGCAACCTCGTCGTTTGCACCTTCTGGTGCTGGTGGCGGCGCGCCAAATGTAAATGCTTTAGCACCACAAGGTGCGACTGCGGCTGCACCAAATGTAAATGCTTTAACTCAAGCACCGCAAGCAGCACCGACATTTGGTAGACCCAAAGTGCCATTTACAGCACCTGTCCCTGTTATAGATAAAAGTGGCAATACTGTATTAATGCAAGGTAGAGAAGCAGTCGCAACTGGGGCAACGCCTGCAACGCCAGCAACTGAAGCCCGCGCAATAGCAATAAGAAAACTTCCAGACGCCATAGCGCAATCTAGAGACGCGCTCAATTTAATTGACAAAATGGTTGGCAAAGAAGACGGTTCAACCAAACCAGCCCCTGGGTTTAAAGGTGCTGTTGGTACTGGCATAGGTTTGCGATTTGTGCCAGGCACAAGCGAAAGCGATTTTCAAGCCATGTACGATCAGATATCTGGCGGCGCATTTTTGCAGGCTTTCAACACTCTTAAAGGTGGCGGCGCTATCACTGAGAAAGAAGGTGAAAAAGCAACGGCTGCTATTACCCGCATGAAACTATCTACAAGCGAAAAAGCGTTTATGGAAGCGGCTAGAGAATTTCAAACTGTATTGCGCAGAGGAATTGCGACTGCTCAAAAAGAATTAAATTCTGGCACAGGCGGCGCTCCCGCAGACCCATTGGGAATTAGATAATGGCGACAATTGCTGAAATCCGTGAGAAGTATCCGCAATATTCGGATATGCCTGATGCGGCGTTGGCCGACGCTTTGCACAGTAAATTTTACGCTGATATGCCAAAGCCGGATTTTTACGCAAAAATTGGGTTAAGTGTTGCGCCAAAAGCTGGCGAAGGTATGCCGCAAGAACGCACCACGATGCAGGAGATCATGCAAGCGCCTGCCGGTATCTATCGCGGCTTTAAAGATGTAACAGACACCTTAATCAAAGGCGGCGCAAGCGCTGTCGATTATCTTGCCGGTACAAACACCCGTGCGGCTGTTGATGAAGCCGCTGCACAAAGCGCTAGAGAATACGAAAAAACCTACGGCGAAAGCATGTTGGCTGGTGGTGGTCGCCTCGCCGGTAACATTGTTGCCACTGCACCTGTTGGTGCTGTGGTCGCCGCTCCGTTAAAAGCGGCGGGTGTTGCTGCACCAATTGTTGAGTCTGTTGCGTCATCTGGATTTAGAACTGGTATTGCGCCAAGTTCAATTTCCACACGCGCAATTGACTTAGGTGTGCGCGGTGCCGGCGGTGCTGTAACTGGAGGTGCAAGCGCAGGGTTGGTCAACCCAGAAGATGCGGCGGCAGGCGCAATACTTGGCGCTGCTATCCCAACTGTTGCTGCACCTGTATTAAAACAAGTTGCAAAAGGTCTTGGTTTTGCTAAAGACGTTGTGACCGGACGCGCAGCCGAAGTTCGTGCAGCAGAGATTGTTCGCGGCGCACTTGGAAATCAACTTGAGTCAGCAACTCTTGCATTGTCAAAGGCGCGTCCAAGCATTACGGCTGTGCAAGCATTGCAAGAAGCAGGCATTAACGCTGACCCGTTTATGGCGCTTGGCAAACTTGCTGAGAAAATGGACACAGGTACAGCGTACCGGTTGTTAAGAGAATCGCAAGAACTTGCACAAACTAATCAACTAGCTGCAATGGCTGGTGGTGGTACACAGACTGCTGCGCGTGAGTCACAGAACGTATCTCGTAACGCGCTTACCGAGCGCACAGTTCCAATGATGAATACAGAACTTGGCGCAGCAAATACAGCGCGCGATGTAATGCAGCGGTTAGAGCCGACATTAAATTTACGCCAAGCATCTATGGTTGGTGCTTTGCAGGGGCAGGGGCGTGCAGCTACAGACGCTGCGCAAGCCGGCGTTAGGGCTGAAGCAGGAGCACCAGGTTTTCTTACACAAGGAACCCGTGCAGCAGAGTCTGATGTTTTGGCAGATACGATGGGCACTATTAAAGCGCAACGTGGCGCAGAAGCTGCGTTTATCCAAAGGCAAATTGACAGCTTGGCAGATTACGGACTCAAACCAATTGATACAAGTAACATTGTCTCAGGCATTAAAGCCAAATTAAACGACCCCACGATTGGTCCAAGCGACGTCAACCAAGCCGTGTTGTCAAAGGTTGCCAACAAGATTGAAGAATGGACTGCTAAAGGTGGTGGAATTATTGACGCTAAAGCTCTGTACTCTATTCGTAAAGATGCAGTTGGTGAAGAGATTGCGCGTTTATACCCTAACGCTGACGCCAAACAACAAGCGCGCTTTGCTGCAAAACTATTGACTGAAATAAAACCAGCAATTGACGACGCAATTGTAGATGCGGGTGGTACGGGCTGGAGGAGATATCTTCAGACCTACGAAACAGGCATGAAAGAGATTGACCAGCAAAAGTTGGCAGCGCTTGCTTTGGAAAAGTTTAACGGCTCTAAAGAAGAATTTATTAAATTGGTGCGCGGCAACAATCCAGACGCAGTAGAAGACATCTTTGGTCCTGGTAGCTTTAACATTTTTAAAGAAATGGGGCGCAAGTCTGGTCAACTGGAAGATATTGCAAGCCAGTTAGAGCGCGACATTAAAGTAACTGATCGGGCTGTCGAAGGCGCTGGTGGTTTAGCGCGCATCATGGGTTTGTCTGAAGCAAAAATAAAACGTATTCCTGCGTTTTTTAGCGTTACTGCCACAACATTAAACAAAGCCTTAGACGTATTGGAAGGTAAAGTCAACGATCAAGTTAAGCAACTACTTGTTGATGGCATGAAAGACGGCAAGAGCGTTGCTGAATTGGTTCAAAAACTGCCGTCAAAAGATCGTAATTTTGTGCTGCGTACTCTGATGAAAAGCGAAAAATGGAACCCAGAAGCAATTACTGCTCCTGTACAATTGTTTGTCGACCGCACAAACAACCTAGCACCTGAACAACAAAACCGCAACTCTCTGAGGCCGTAGCATGGACTTTCAATTTATGATCAACCTTGGTGGCGCCACAGCAATTGGCGTTGGTGGCTGGTTTGCCCGTCAATTGTGGGACTCGGTTAAAGAGTTAAAGAACGACGTTGCGTCTATCCGCCTTCACATGAGCGAAAACTATGTCAAGAAGTCCGAAGTCGATGGCTTTCGCGCCGACATGGACAAGCGCTTTGATCGCATTGAAGTGCTGCTAGACAAGCTCTATGAACGTTTAGACGGCAAGGTAGACAAGTGATCGACCGTTGGAAAAACAGGCGCAGGATGGCGTGGCTATCCATGTTGGCTGGTCTGTTGTTTCCCTTGCTGATCTTGACTACAGACGATCCTAATCTAGGCGCAATCGCCATGCCGTTCTATTTGTTTGTCACAGGTATAGTGGGCTCATACATAGGCTTTGCTACGGTTGACGACAATAACTTTAAAAGTCAACAATGATTCTCTACGCCAAGATTGCTGCAATTGCGATTGCTCTAGCCCTCGCCTACTGGTCTGGGTATGATCGAATGCGCGACAAGCACTTGTTGTTCGTCGCTGAGGTTAAGTCTATTGGCGAAGCCGCTGAGGCGGCAAACAAAAGTGCAGTAGAGATTGCTGAGGTTATAACAGAAGGGGTTAAGGATGAGTATGAAGCTAGGATTGCTGCTCTGCGCCGCCAGTATGCTGGTCGGGTGCAGCAGTGTGGTACCAGTAGCGGTCAAGTGTCCACCGTTTCCAAGTCCTCCCCCAGCATTGCTGGAACCGCCGACGACCCTGCCATTGTTGGGCTTTGTGCTGAAGAGACAGCTAAGTTAGTTGCGCTTCAGAAATGGGTAAAGAAACAGAGTGAGGCAAGCAAATGACAGTTGCTGACCGTATAACCATTATTTGCTGTGTATCTCTAGCAATTGTTTTGATGTCTACCGTAATAGTTGTTTTAATTGGTTTGTTTGATCCATTGGTTGATAACGCTGAAATTTTTAAGTTAATCAATCCTGCGTTTAACATGATTGTTGGGGCTTTTGTCGGCACTATTGCCGGAATTAAGATAGGGAAAGATGATGCAAAGTAATTGGAAGCAAGCGTTTGAGCAGATGTTGGCAAGCGAAGGTGGGTTTACAGATGATGAGCGTGACCCAGGCAACAAGCTACCAGACGGTCGCAAGGGCTCAACCATGCTAGGTGTTACCCAATTCAATTGGGAGCAACATACCGGACATCAAGTCACGCATGAGCAGATGCGCAAACTTACGCCTGCTGATGTCGAGCCGCTGTATAAGAAAAAGTATTGGGACGCTGTCCGCGCCGACGAGCTACCAAGTGGCATTGATTATCTAGTCTTTGACATGGGTGTAAACGCCGGTCCTGGACGCGCCATCAAGCTGCTGCAATCTGCCGTAGGCGTTCCTGCTGATGGTGGGCTTGGCCCGATCTCCATGAAAGCAGTCTTGGCAGCTGACCCTGTTGAGTTGATCGACAGTTTTAGTGCAGAGAAAGAAGCCTTTTACCGCAGCCTTAGTACGTTTGAGACATACGGCAAAGGCTGGCTTAATCGTGTGGCTGCGGTCAAGGTTAAAGCCAATTCAATGCTAGCGTAACCCAGGCACCCAGCCGAACTTGCGCCATGTCTTTTGGACGTCGGTGGCAGCGGCTGGGACGTAGACGAATGTTGGGTCGTCAACCAATGGGCATGGCAGCTTCTTCATGCAGCGGTCGTTTACCTCACACAAATTAATGTGTTCGCAAACGCATATTTCATTTTGATTCGTGGTGTACATAGCGTAGTTTCCCTGAGATGGCGATTAGTTCGGGTTGTTCTTTCTTGGCTCTTTCTGCTGCTAACTTGAGTGCCGGTGGCAGTTTGTAAACACCCTGGTCAAACGGCTGTATTTTTTTGTCTTCTTTCAATTTCTTTGTTGACATACCCTTGCCTCCAACTTTCATTTCGTTTTACTCTTCCGATAGTAGCGCGAGTCACGCCAAAACGTAAAGCTAACGTATTTTCTGATTCTTCAGACGCGCGTATTTTCTGAATTTGATCCAACTCTAATTTAGCTGCTGGATTTCTTGCGCCGTTGTAATCAGTGCCATGTTCAACCTTTCTAGCAATGTTTGATTTTCTACTTTCATAAATTAAATTACTAAGTCTGTTGTCGGTATTATTTCCATTTAAATGCGAAACCTCTTTTCCTTCTGGGCATGGGCCTACAAAAGTTTCCATCACCATTCTGTGGGCGTATCGCCCAATTCTCTTGCTGTTAGGAACTGAAAAAATTATTACTTTATAGCCAGCCGGTGTAGTTGATCCTTTACGTACTGCGCGGCCTTTCATCCGCACATTACCGCATTGACTAACTTCATATCGTTCGTCGTTTGGATAATTTTTCCAAATCATTTTTGCTCCTCCAAAGTATTTATAAGTCTATCCAAATACCACCGCGCTTTCTTTAACGACTCAACGCCATCTTTAGCTTTCCAACGATATAGATATTTAATAGCGTTAGCGGTGCACACAGCCTCAATGCCATGCAAATCGCTTACTGCTGATTCAATGGCGTCAATACACTCTACTTTGCCTTTGTTATAGTGTGGCGGATGGTTGACTGTATCAATTTTCATAGGGTGTGCATAGCCTCCTTGTTTGTTTAAATAATCTTCAATTGTTTTTTCATCACTCATGAGCGTTGCTCCCTGGTTGATTAAATAACCATGCCGCCGCAACGTCTGGGTGTGGTTGAAACCGCTTCATAAACTCAAGATGATCATGCTGGCTAACAGACCGATCCCAAGAGTGGATTGTGGAGCGCCAACCGTTGTTGGCCACAATAGGTGCGTAGGGGTCATATGCGTTGCGCTTACTCAGTTCTTTGCGTCTTTCGTTTTGTGACTTCTTTTTACTTACAAGCTCAACAGACTCCCCCTCGCCGAGCTTGTACGCTTTAGTGCGAACACCATGCTTACCTTTGCGCCACTCGCATACATGAATCTCCCCCATCGCCTCCAGTAGTCGTAGGTGCTTAGATACGGCTTTAGTCTCTGACCCTAACTCTGCTGCAATCTCTGCCGCTGTCATATCTTTGATTGCGAGGATGTCGAGCACTTGCTCTTGTTTGGGGGTGATCACGCCTTCTCTCCTTTCAAGCACTTGTCATACAAATCACAACGCTCCGGACTGATGCACTCACACTTGGTTGGTTTGAGCGCCGCGTTCCAGCCAGCGCACCACGCTTTGTATGCAAAGCCCTGCGTCTTGGTGCCTTCCAAACTGTCGTACCACAGGCTGAATAAGATGTCTTTAGTCATTTCTGCCACCTTGCTCTGATTGCTGCGGCGCATTCTTTCACGCCGTACAGGTTTGCTCTTTCACGCTCTTCACACAACTTTGCACACGCTTCACGTTCCATCAGAATGGCCTCTTCAATGGCCAAAACCACTGCGGCTTTGACTTGCTTTTTGCAGTCTTCAAAACCTTTTTCGTATTGATTCATTTTGCCTCCAACGCAGTCTTAATCAAGTGAACAACCTGTCTGCTAATTGAGCGTGTCTGGCTATCGGCCTGCGCCTTCACAACCTTAAATATCTCAATCGGCATACGGATGGTGACAAATCTATCTTTTGGTTCGATCATTTCTATTCTCCAGTATTTGTGCCTTGGCATCCTCAGCACCAAGTCCCACAATAACATGGTAACCAACACTTTGTAAATAATCAATCATGCCTTGTTGCTCAGGCGATATCTTGCCACCCTTGACTTTCTTCATCTCAATCCACAGCTTCCACGCCGGCACAAACAAGTCTGGAATGCCAGGCACCACGCCCTCGACTTTGAGCTTCATGGCTTGTGTCTTGGAGCGCAAGCCCCCGTTGGGGATCGCAAAGATTAATGTATCCGGATAGGTGCGGCGAAACCACATGATTAAATGGGCTTGTTCTAGGTGTTCTGAGACAGTTACCATAATCTTTTCACCACCTTATAGAATTTGCCATCCCGCTGGTAAGAGATCATGCGAGGCGGTGTAGCTTGGTTCATCTGCACCACCAGATAATTGATAGGTGCTTGCGCTTGGTTCATGCCAGACAGCACTGCCTTTGCCTGGTTGCCAATGTCATGCAGCAACTGCCATGATTTCTGCCCAGCAAAGCCTTGGTTAAAGATGGGCAAGTACTCAGTAATTGGCGGGTCAGTCAAGCCACCATAGTAAGTGACAGCAATCATTTCGTTGCCACTGGCACGACTAATGTGTTTGCGCCAGTGCCAATCAGTCAGCGGCATATCCATGCCATCTAGCCCCATGATGTCGTCATGGCGCAGCACTAACTTCTTTTCTTCTGGTGGCGGGAATGCGTGACCACAGTTTGGGCAAACCTTGGCAGAGATATGCACAATCTCATGGCACTCATCGCACACCTTAACCGGTGCCTCGCCCTCACCCGATCCACCCTTCTTTGGCGGCTGCACGTTGGTGATTGGACCATGCGTCTCGACCACGCCCGCAAAGTCAAGCACCAAACAATGATCAGTGTGGCTCTTAGGACGCATACCACGCCCTGCCATCTGGACATAAAGGGACGCGCTCATGGTTGGGCGCAGCATAGCGATCAGGTCTATATCCGGATAGTCAAATCCTGTGGTTAACACATTGGCATTAGTCAACGCACGGATCCGCCCAGCTTTAAACTCAGTCAGTATCCTGTCACGCTCTGCCTTGGGTGTTTCGCCGGTCACACACGCTGCGGTCACGCCCTGCGCAATCAACTCTTGGCACACGTTTTGTGCGTGTTTGACACCAGCGCAAAAGAATAGCCAGGCTTTTCTGTTTTGCGCTAATTTAATCACCTCACGCACAACCACCAAGTTTTTGGCTATGGTATCGACTGCTGCCTGCAACTCGGACTCAATGTACTCGCCACCACGCTTATGCACACCCGACACATCAAAGCGCTCGGCTGTGGTTTTGCTGCGCAGGGTCGCCAAATATTTTTTATAAACTAACTCCTCAATACTGACCGGCTCAATCAACGCATCGAACAATGCCGGTTTATCCGTGATTAAACCGTGCCCAAGGCGATAAGGCGTGGCAGTTAACCCTACCACCCTAAGATTAGGATTAATCGCTTGTAGGTCGTTTAAAAGGGTGCGGTATCCGCCCTCATCCTTGTGGCTCACTAAGTGACACTCATCGACAATCACCAAGTCAATGTGTCCAAGCAGGGCTGCCTTGGCTCTGACTGACTGAATGCCGGCAAAGGTAATGGGTTCACCCAATTGACGCTTGCCAATCCCTGCGCTATAAATACCCAAAGGTGCTCCCTTCCAATGGAGTCTCATTTTCTCTGCATTCTGGACAATCAATTCCTTAACATGCGTCAACATAAGAATTTTTGTTTTTGGCCAAGATTGCAACGCGTCCTTACACAGCGCCGCCACGATGTGGCTCTTCCCCGACCCAGTTGGCAGGACCAAGCACGGGTTGCCGGTTGGGTTCTTGTGAAACCACGCATATAGCTGGTCGATTGTGCGTTGTTGGTAGTCACGGAGCATAACTAACCTTTGGGTATGGTTGAATTTGATATTTCAAATCATTTAAAAACTTTTTCTTTTCTTTGCCTTTTGCATTTATATAAACGTACCGATGCTTTCTTGGACGATCAACAAGACTAAATTTATCGCCATAAATTTCACGCATTTCAACAGCCGTATATTTGTCTGCTAAAGTTTGGCAATGTTTGTTTATGCCCTCTACGGTCCAATTAGTACGCTTTGCTGATAGACCCGTATATAGCCAATTAGTCGCTTGATAAACAACGCCGGTATGACCTTGATCTATCTCTGCGTAAGACACAACAATTGGTTTGCCGCATAACGGTAACGTGCGGCCAATTAAAAAACTTTCGCCGTTGCGTGGTACGCAATCGTCTACCCACAGTCTTGTCAGCTCAATGACGTTGTGCGTGTTTTCTTCGCCAGCAATACCTTTTCTCAATGGTGCGCTGCTTGGCGTTCCATAACAGATAACGCCCAACAACATATTGCATCCGCCACCCATGCCGTGAAACAAGCCAAATGCAATTGAACACGGCGCTTTACGGTGCAAATAGTGTTTTTCAACAATGACGGCCATTGCGGCTTTGTAATCTATTTGTTTTATGAAATAGTTTTCAAGAGCCATCAAAATATCTCCGCACCAAAGTCTTTACGCAAGGTCTTGATGAACTCATCAGGACTCGCACAGGCTTTGTGATTGGCCACAATCTCGCGGCTAGAAAAGACGTCGGCACTTTTGGCGCCATTTTTAATATTGCCTTCTGGCGTAATCCAAGTCACACTTTTTTCTATTACTGTATATGGCCACGGCACTAAGTCAGGGTGCAAAACGTGCGCCTCACAGCCATTTAATTGTTCGTTAAATGCTAAGTTATAACTGTATTCCTCGCATGACCAAACCCCGTCCTCACGCGCCGTACTGTTCGCACAAGTTCTGCAGTTAACTTCCTTAGTCAACTTAGTCTTATGGCAAAACTCATGCGCCGCACAGAAACGGCACTCAAACCATGTGGGGTCAGTGCTTAGTGGTGGTGGCATACGATCAGCTAAAACAATGCGATGCCCACGCTCGACAGCTTTCTGAGCCGCTGCCTTATCCAGCTTAACCCGCTCGGTATAGATACGGTCATCATCTTTGCAAACCGCAACATACAAAGCACGGTCAAGCTTCATACCCGCCATATACATCTGCATCTGCACATAGTGCATAGGTTTTGACTTCTCTACGCCATCTTTGAGTAGGCTTTCAAACGATTTCTTGCCATGTGTCTTAATCTCCAGCACATGGGGTGTCTTGGGTGCTTCTGGCACACCAGATTCAATGATGCCGTCAATACTGCCCGACACATGGCACCCGAAGTCCACCCGACTCTGGTTAGCACCGGTCTTTTGCACACTCATACCAATGGCGCGTAGGTCTGACACAACCTGTGCCTCCTCAGTCTGACCACGTCTAAACAAGCGCAGGATCCGACCTGGGAACTTTTCAATGACTGCCATTCTGAACGATAGCCATAGCCACCGGTCGCAGGGATGCCCCAGTACGCTAGCACCCATGTGGGGTCGAGCACCACCTTGAATTGATTCATGGTGCTTGTCAATCAGTGCTTCAATCGTGTATTCTGACTCTGGTATTTTCATGTACCTCTCCTTGGTTTTTTTTGCCCCCAAACTTATGTTCAGGGGCATTTTTTTTACTTGCTCTTAACCCAAGGTGGGGCTGCTTTAGTGCTTGCCGCCGGTGCTTTGGCTGCTACTGGTGGCGCAGCGCCGTTAGACTTATAGCCCTTGACATCATTAGATGCGCCATACTGCTCTGACTCACGCACATCCAGCTTAATGCTCAACTGTCCACCGATTAATTGATCGGTATCCTGCACAGTTGTCAAGCCAATTGCTCGCATAAGCTCACCAAGCTGCTGGCGACCAATTTCCTCGGCCTTGGGGTTTGGGTTCTTGATGTTCAAGTTACCAAACACCACGCGCCCTTGGTGGGTAGGTCCCGTAATGTCATAGCGCACGGCAATGTACTGACCGGTGCCAGCCTTGGTGTTTTTGATCTCCGCACCATTAACGACCGCTGTGTACCAGCCCGCAGGCAATGGCTCAAAATTGCCAGTGGTAGGTGCTGGGAGCGAATCAACACTGAAAGTCTCAAGAAGTTGTGCCATGATATTTATTCCTTAATGATTGTGAAAGATGGACGACCGTTGGTGGTCGTTATTGCGTCCTGCAAAACTTCGGTAATGCTCACATCTGCTGACTTCCATGCCGAGGCATTGACTTCAGGCTTCCACCGAAACAGGCTGGATAAGTGCTGGGTTAAACCAAACTCTGCTGCTAAGTCTTGAAGCTTGTCACTGTTGACCTTACGATCTAAGCGCCCCACAACCTTGACCTTGTAGCCGTCAGTCTCGATGTTCTGAGTGCCGTCGAGCGTCTTGGCAATGTCTAACTCCATAACCAATTGATCCTCAATGCTGCGACGTAATTCGATCGCTGCTTTCTCGGCTTCTTTGGCGTCGAGCCATTGTTGGTAGAGGTTCATACTTCCTCCCGTGCGCGAATCATTGCGTCTGCCATCTGATAAGCTTCAGTAGCATTCATAAGGTGGGTGTTAAACACATTGTCACGGTGGGCAAAAATGCCCGTTATGATTGCCGCCGCAAAGTAATCCCGCAATGTCATGCCGCGCAACACTTCGCTATTAATAATGGTTGGAAATGCTTGTTGTTGTTTCATATCAACCACCAATCTTATTAATGATGGCACCAAGGTCGGGTGCTTCCCATGTGTCAAGCTTGCCAGAGCGATCCTTGGCTTGCCAGATACCGTCCGAGTCACACATCAGCGCACGTTGCGCATTGCCCTCTTGATCTTTCTCCACACGGAGTGCCAGAACCATGTCAAAGAAATAAGGTAATTGTTGGCCTGTCTTGTTACCAGGCATCGAAGGTGCATAAAGAATTCGACCAGTTTCATCAGTTGCCTTTTCGCACTTGGCGGTAAAGTAAACGTGTTTGTTGGGGATATCACGGAACGCACGGATAATGTCAGACATCTGCTCCTGCATACTGCCGTAGGCTTGGCG
>Ga0247723_1001020_pt1 | contig 17062 bp, 36 predicted proteins | sample MSEWelMarce5H_FC_FD_189079 | JGI IMG/M metagenome (GOLD analysis project Ga0247723, IMG submission 189079) | Subsurface sediment microbial communities from gas well in West Virginia, United States - MSEEL Well Study Marcellus 5H_FC | ecosystem: Environmental > Terrestrial > Deep subsurface >... | reverse complement strand
GCACCAAGAGATGTAGCTATTAGTTCTAATCAAAACACGATTGTAACTACAACTGCTTCTGGCAGACGACAAGCAAGACAAATTGATGGACAGAAATTTAGATTAAGACTTAGATTCCCAGTTATGAGTAGAAGCCAATTTGCACCTATACTTGCTTTTATAATGAAACAAAGATCACAAATGGAATCATTCCAATATACTCCACCAACTATTGATGATGCACAAGGTTCTGCTAGTACAGTTATATCTGTTGCTGGTGCTATTAGTGCTGGTGTTACTTCATGCTCAATAGATGGCATGGGAAATAATTTAACTGGTGTACTTAAAGCTGGAGACTTCTTTAGATTTACTGGACAAGCAAAAGTTTATATGTGTGTAGCTGATGTATCATCTAATGGTTCTGGTGCAGGAACATTAACTTTTGAACCACCATTAAGAGCAAACGTAGCTGACAATGCAGTAATCATTTATGACAATGTAGATTTTACAGTTGGACTTACAGGAGATATTCAAGAATTTACTATCGGTACAGAAAACTATTTCCAATACGAAATTGATTTAATAGAGGTACTGTAATGACAAGATCATTAACTGCTGGAGTAATTGCCGAGATAGCAACTAATAAACTTAATCCAGTAGAACTTATTTATTTAGGCATAAGCACAGGCACATATTACACAGATCATTATAAAGATTTAACCTTTGACGGAAACACTTATACAGCTTCATCATTATTCTTAGGTAGTTCTGAAGTTCAAGAAAACGCAGACGTTGCAGTAAATACATTATCACTTAAATTCTCAGGTGCAGATACAACAATAATTTCTTTATTACTAAATAACAACTACATGAACAAACCTGCAAAAGTTTATAGAGGTTTTTTAAATGATAGTCAGGCACTAATAGCTGACCCATTTCTTTTATTTGATGGAAGAATATCTAGCTTTACTTTAGAAGAAAACGAAACAACATCATCTGTTAATGTAATCATAGCTTCGCATTGGGCAGATTTTGAAAAGACTTCAGGAAGAAGAACTGCTGAAAACTCACAAAAGATATATTTTCCTAATGACAAAGGTATGGAGTTTGCAAGTAAGACTGCACAAAGAATTAAGTGGGGTTCAGCTTAATGAATGACTTATATAGAACAATACATTTATTTAGACAGTTTCCTAAGTACGATAAATTATCTTATGAATTTTTAGCTAAGATGGTTACTCCATCAATTAACTTAGACCAATATCAAATACACAGAATAGGAAATCAAGATGTTGGATTTACTAACTGGGCATATCTAAGTGATAATGTTGAACAAAGATTTGTTTTAACTGGAAAGCTAAAAGACAATGAATGGAATTGTGGAAACAATATTTGGGTTATGAATGTATTGGCTAAAAGTAATTGTTTACAAATTATGAAATGGGTTAAGAATTATTTTAGAGATAAAATTGAAGTAGATGAATCTGTTAAATGGGTAAGACAAGATAATAACTTTCATATTTATAGAAAAGCAGAAAAGTTTAAAAGGGAGTTTCATATCTAATGGCTAAAGGTGCAATAGTATCAGCAATCATTCAATTCGTAATAACAACTGCGATAAGTTATATTATATCGCCTAAACCAAAAGCACCTAGACAATCTTCACAAGACGAAGCTAAAGGAACATTAGTAAATAAAGATTCTAACAACAATCCTATTCCTGTTGTCTATGGAAAAAGACAAGTAGGATTAACTAGAGTATTTGTTGAAAGTTCTGGTGCTGATAATCAATATCTTTATGTAGCAGGAGTATTATGCGAAGGTGGTGGTGCAGGAATAACTGCAATAGATGAAGTTTACGTTGATGATAAACTAGTAACATTTGATGGTTCATTAACTGATGGAACTATAAGAGGAGTATCTAGTGGAGATGCTAATTATTATAAAGGTGGAGAATCTTTAATATCTATTCAAGGATTTTTTGGATTAGACAATCAATCAGCTTCTTCTTTACTTGATGAGACTACTAATTGGACATCAGATCATAAACTATCTGGTCTTGCTTATGTTGCTTTAAGGTTTAAATGGAATCAAGATGCTTTTAGTGGATTACCTGAAGTTAGAGTAACTGTTAGAGGTAAAAAGATTTATGACCCTAGATTAGATTCTACTAAAGGTGGTTCTGGTTCACATAGACAAGACACAGCTTCTACTTGGGCTTATTCTGCAAACTCATCATTAGTTCTTTTAGATTATTTAAGAAATAGCAGATATGGAAAAGGATTACCCAATGATGCCTTTGAAACTAATTACGATACATTTAAGACTTCTGCTAATACTTGCGATACACAAGTTACTCCTTATTCAGGTGCAACTGCTGACATAAACTTATTTGAAACAAATGCAGTTATAGATAGTGAAAAGAAAGTATTAGAGAATGTAAGAGAACTCTTAGTACCTATGAGAGCAATCTTTAATTACACACAAGGTAAATACAAAATTATTATTGAAGGTTCAGGAAGTTCACAATTACTATTAACTAAAGATAATGTTGTAAGCGAAGTTAAATTACAAGGTGAAAGTAAATCTGAAAAGTATAACCGAGTTATAGGAACATTTACAAACCCAGAAAAAGATTACCAATCAGATACAGTTTCTTTCCCACCATTTGATGATTCTGCATTACCAGTAGAAGATCAACACGCAACAATGTTAAGTGATGATAACAATACTTTACTTGAAAGAAGTTTTGATATGTTACAAGTAACTTCTCCATATCAAGCTGAAGAAATTTGCGAGAACATCTTAAAGAGATCAAGAAACAATTTAAAAGCAGAAGTAACAGTTACATCAGAAGCACTTAATTTATCTATTGGAGATATAGTTACAGCTACATACGATACAGCAGGATTTAGTGCTAAACCATTTAGAGTTATGTCTTTAGCTATTAATTCAGATTCAACAGTAACTCTTGGCTTAGAAGAACATCAAGATAATTTTTACACTTGGGAATCAAAATCACTAGCACCTACAATAGCTGATACAATACTTCCTAATCCTTTTTCTGTTACAGCACCAGTATCAGTTACTTTAGATGACCAATTAATTGAATACTCAGATGGAGTTGTTATTACTGCTTTAGATGTAACGATTGGTGCATCACTAGATAACTTTGTAGATTATTACCAAGTAGAATACAAACTAAGTACAGATACAGATTATCTTATATCTGGTCAGGTTACAGGATTGTTTCATAGAATATTAAACGTAAAAGATGGATTTATTTATAACGTAAGAGTTAGAGCATTTAATACATTAGGAGTTAGTTCTACTTATACTTCTGCAACAAGAACTATCATTGGTGGAATTGCACCACCTTCTGATGTAACAGATTTTTCATGTAACATTATTGGTGGAGATGCACATTTATCTTGGCAACAAATTACAGACTTAGATTTAGCTTATTATCAAATAAGATATTCAACACAAACAAGTGGTGCTTCTTGGGCTAACTCAGTTTCTTTAGTTGAAAAAGTTGCAAGACCAGCAACTTCAGTTACAGTTCCAGCAAGAGTAGGTTCATATCTTATAAAAGCAGTAGATAAAAATGGTAACTTTTCTTCTAATGAAACAATCATTGAAACAAATGTATTAGCAATAGGAAACTATAATGCTGTTGCAACACAAACTGAATCACCAACATTCTCAGGAACTAAAACTAACGTAATAGTTTCTGATGGTACATTAAGATTAGATTCATCAGAACTATTTGATAGTGCAACAGGAAACTTTGATTCAGGAACTTCATTCTTTGATTCTGGTGTAACTTCTTATGACTTATATTCTGAAGGAACTTATTTATTCTCAACTCCAATAGATATAGGTGCAGTTTATACTTCAAGAGTAACTGCTTCTATTACACAAACATCTGATAACTTAGATGACTTATTTGATTTAAGAACTGGCGATTTTGATGACGCACAATCAAACTTTGATGGCGATACTCCAGCTAATTGTAATGCACATATTGAGATTGCTTTATCTAATGACAATATAACTTATACTACATTTAGGAACTTTGTTGTTGGCGATTACACAGCTAGATATTATAAATTTAGAGTAACATTAAGATCATTTGATTTAGCTTCCACTCCAGTTATTAGTGCTTTGTCAGTAAGTATAGATATGCCAGATAGAATATTTAGTGGTAATGATATTGTTTCAGGGACAGGAACTTATAATGTTGTATTTACTTTACCTTTTTATTCTAATTCTTATGCAGTTGGAATAACAGCACAAGGATTAAACACAGGAGATTTCTTTACAATTTCAAATAAAACTGTTAATGGTTTTGATGTTGCATTTAAAAATAGTGGCAATTCAGGAGTTACTAAAACTTTTGATTACTTAGCTAAAGGATATTAGATAGAATATGGCACAACACGATTATAATATAGCAAATCAGGGTTTCCCTGCATTTAGAACAGATTTAAACAACGCATTATCGGCAATTCAAACAACAAATTCAGGAACATCAAGACCAACAGGTGCTGTCGCAGGACAACTTTGGTTGGACACAACTTCTGCAACTACACCTACATTAAAATATTATGATGGTGCTGATGATATATCTTTAGCAACTATTGACCATACAGCTAACACAGTTAATTGGTTAGATTCAACAGTATCAATTACTGGACTATCAACAACTGCAACTGGTACAGTTTTAACACTTTCAGATTCAGCAACTACATCAACAGTAAATTTAATTATAGACAATGACAAAGAGATTCGTTTTAGAGAAGCAACAGCTAATGGAACTAATTATGTTTCATTATCAGCACCAGCTTCTTTATCTGCTGACTTAACATTTACACTTCCTTCTACTGACGGAACAAATGGACAAGTATTAAGCACAAATGGTTCTGGGGTATTATCTTTTATAACTCCTTCATCTGGTATTTCTTGGCAATCTTCAGTTAAAACTTCTGGTTTTACTGCTGTTGCTGGAGAAGGATATTTTTGTAATACTACTTCGGCAGGATTTACAGTAACTTTACCTGCAACACCAACTGCTGGACAACAAGTAGCAGTAGTAGATTATGCAGGAACTTTTGATACTAATGCACTTACAATTTCTCCTAATGGAAATAAAATTGAAGGTGCAACAGCTAATTTACAATTATCTGGTGAAAGAGAAGGTGTATTATTAGTTTATATAGATGCAACACAAGGTTGGTTAGCAACATCAGGAATTAATGAAGGAACAGATGCTTTATCACCAGTACCTTATTCAATAGATTTTTTAGTAGTAGCTGGAGGTGGTGCAGGAGGTAGAACCGATGGTGGTGGAGGAGGTGCTGGAGGATATAGAACATCAACTCAAACAGTATTAACTGGAACAGTAATTACAGTAACAGTAGGAGATGGTGGTACAGCAATAGCTATGCCTTCTGTTGGTAGAGGTGGTTCTGGGTCAAACTCATCAATTTCAGGTTCAGGATTAACAACTATAACTTCTACTGGAGGTGGGGGAGGTGGTGGAGGTGGTGGTTTAACAGGTGCTTCAGGTGGTTCAGGTGGAGGTAGTGTTTCAGCAAACACAGGTGGTTCAGGAAACACTCCAAGTACATCACCTAGTCAAGGAAATAATGGTGGTAATGGTGTTACTGGTAATTCTGGTTCTGGTGGTGGTGGTGCTGGTGCAGTTGGTGGTGCTAACTCAGGATCAACTCCAGCAAATTTTGGTGGTAATGGTGGTGCTGGTTCTGCTTCTTCAATAACTGGTTCTTCAGTTACTTATGCTGGTGGTGGAGGAGGTGGTGGTTACACAGCTGGTGGTGGAAGTGGTGGAACAGGTGGAACTGGTGGAGGAGGTGCTGGAAGTGGAGGTACTTCAAACGCAACTGATGGAACTGCAAATACAGGAGGAGGTGGAGGTGGTGGTTCTGCTATTAATCCTTCTAATGGTGGTAATGGTGGAAAAGGAGTTGTTATATTAAGTTTACCAACTGCTAATTATTCATCTACTACAACAGGTTCGCCAACAGTTACAACATCTGGTAGTAATACAATTTTACAATTTAATGGATCGGGGAGTTACACAGCATAATGGCATCATTCGCAAAAATAGGATTAAATTCAAAAGTAATAGAAGTTCTTTCAGTACATAATAACGTATTAAAAGATTCTAATGGAGTTGAACAAGAAGTTAATGGAATTGACTTCTTAACAAAATTAACTGGTTATCCAATATGGAAACAAACATCTTATAATACTCATGGTGGAGTTCATAATAAAAATGGAACACCTTTAAGAAAAAACCATGCAGGAATAGGTATGACTTATGATGAAGATAGAGATGCTTTTATTCCAAAAAAACCTTTTAACTCTTGGATATTAAACGAAGATACTTGTCTTTGGAATGCACCAGTTGCTATGCCAACTGATGGAGAAAAATACACTTGGAACGAATTGACTTTATCTTGGGATTTAGTAGAGTAAATTAAAAAAGGAAGGAACAATGGAAGCAACGATCAATGGGATATTCCCAACACCAATTTATATATCTAAAATAGATAGAAAATTTACATTTTTAGAATTAAAGTTTGTAGATAAGCATAAAAAAGATTTCTATAAAAATGATGGCAATATTACATCAAACAATAATTATATTCTTAATGAAAAACCTTTTGCTAATATTAAAAAAGAATTAGATTTAAGAGTACAAGATTATTTTGATAAAGTTATTTCACCAGCTAATAAAATTACACCATACATAACTCAATCTTGGTTGAATTATACTGAAACAAATCAATATCATCATAAACACGCACACCCAAATTCATTAGTGTCAGGAGTATTCTATATTAACTGCCATGAAGAACATGATAAGATTAAGTTCTTCAATGACACTTATAAAACAATTAGATTGGAAATAAAAGATTGGAATTTATACAATTCAGAAACTTGGTGGTTTGCTGTAAAGACTGGAGATGTAATATTATTCCCTTCTTCATTAACTCACATGGTAGAAACTAAACAAGGAGATAACACTAGAATTAGTTTAGCTTTTAATGTATTTATTAAAGGAACAGTTGGAAACAACAAAAACTTAACTGAATTAATAATATGATAACATTTATACTTGGAACTATCTTAGGAATATTTTTAGGTTGGAAATACGAGTTAGCAATTAACGACTTCATAGAATCAATTAAAATACATTTAAACATCAAGTAGTCTTGATTTTATTGCGTTGCACCATTATATACTTTTAAACTAACGGAGAATAAAATGTTTACATTTAAACTACCGACATACGAAGAATTAAAACAAAACTACGAAACATACTTAAAAGATGTTCAAAAGTTTTATAAAGACTGGTATTCGGATATACAAAAGACTTTTAACAAATAACTTTATTAAAACACAATAGTTTGATAAACACACTGCATAATATTAATTGCATTTACAAACTTTGGATTGGTGGGTGTGTCTTGCTAAAGTCTTGCAAATGCTTAAACGACAATGGCAAGAACTCACAACGAAGAATTAATCAGTCTAAAGGGACATATAACAGGAATCCGTAGAGAAATTAAAATACTAGGTACTTCAGTTTATAAGCTGGAGAAAAGATTAGAAAAACTATTCTGGTCTATCTTTATTGCTCTTGGAACTTTAAGTATGGCACTATTAACTTTATTCCTTGCCAAGTAAAACGAATACAACTAGTAGTTAGTTATGGACACAAGAAGGATTCTGGTTATATCAGATTTGCATTTGCCTTATCATAGGCAAGATTCTTTTGATTTTCTAAAAGCATTAAAAAAGGAATACAAACCTACATTCGTAATGTCTATTGGTGATTTATTAGATCATCACGCACTTAGTTTCCACGATTCAAACCCTGATTTGTTTTCTGCTGGACATGAACTTGTTAAAGCAAAAGATTATGTAAAAGAACTTGAATCAATATTCCCTGAACTTATAGAAATAGATTCTAACCATTCATCAATGGTTTATAGACGAGCATTAAAACATGGTATGCCTAGAGCATATCTAAAAGAATATGGCGAGTTCTTAGGAACTAAGAAATGGAAGTGGGCAGATGACTTGACTATTACTTTACCAAATAAACAAAGATGCTTATTCACTCATGGTCGTTCTGCTGACGTTTTAAAAGTATCACAAACAAATGGAATGAATTGTGTGCAGGGACATTTTCATACTAAGTTTAAAATAGAATACTGGGCTAATCCTGATAATCTTTTTTGGGGTATGCAAGTAGGTTGTTTAATAGATCAAAAGTCTTTAGCTTTTGAATATGCTAAAAATTTTAAAACTAGATTTATAATTGGAACTGGTTTAATAATAGATTCACAACCCAAGTTAGCACCTTGTGTTTTAAATAGAGATGGCAAATGGATAGGCAAGTTAGTTTAAATTTTTCTTTAAGAGAATTAACTTATTCTGATACTTCGGTCAGATTGCAGATAGATAACACTCCAACAAATGAAGTTTTAGTTAATCTACAAAATGTATGCCAGTTTATTTTAGAACCAGTAAGAAATCATTTTGATAAACCAATTACAATTACTTCTGGCTATCGTTCTCCTGAGTTATGCAAAGCAATAGGAAGTTCTGCCACATCACAACATACCAAAGGTGAAGCAGTAGATTTTGAAATCTTAGGAATACCTAACAAAGAAGTTTCTGACTGGATAGTTAATCACTTAGACTATGACCAGTGCATATTAGAATTTTGGAAAGCTGAAGAACCTAATTCTGGTTGGGTACATTGTTCTTACAAACCATCAGGCAATCGTAAAATGTATCTTAGAGCATACAAAGGAAACGGAAGAACTATCTATGAAGTCATTTAAAAAACAAGTTGGTGGAAACCACTACAAGAAATATAAAATCCAACCAGTAGAATTTATCATCAAAAATAATATTGGATTTGTAGAAGGAAACATTATAAAGTACGTGCTACGTTTTAAAGAGAAGGGTGGTGTGCAAGACTTGTTAAAAGCTAAACACTACATAGAACTACTTATAGATTCAACTAAAAGTAGATAATATCATTTAAACCTATTTTAAGGCATAGTGGCTTTAAAATTACGATACACGACAACTAAACCTATAATATCAAAAAAAAGGGGTAATTTGTCGGTTTAAACAGGCAAATTTAAGGAGTTTAACATAAGATATGTCAAATTACATAGTAACTAAGATAGACCCAGATTTTGCACCAGAAACGCATACTGTTGGTTCATCATCAGTACAATCAGGAGTTATTACTACTGGTTCAGGATTAATTAGAATAGCAACGACTACACATTGTCATATTGCATTTGGTGTCAATCCAACAGCAACAGAAGAATCTATGCTTCTCCCAGAACATCACGTTGAAATATTTTCTTTTGTGTCTGGTCAAAAAGTTGCTTTCATAGCACATGGTGGGGGTGCAGGTGAAATTAACATTTGTGCAGTAGATTAATATGCTTCCAGCTTTAAGTGCTTTCGCACCACTTCTTACAACAATATTTAAAACAGTTGATAAAGCTATTCCTGATAAAGATTTAGCTGAAAAATTAAAAGCTGAAATGAATATGCAGTTAATGCAATCAGGCACAGAAGAAATGAAAGCATCTGCAAGTATTATTTTGCAAGAGAGTCGTTCTAATGCCTATGTATCTGGGTGGAGACCAACTTTAATGTACTTGTTAATTGCTATTGTTGCTTGGAATTATATTCTTAGTCCAATTTTATTTCTTGTTCTTAAAATTAAAACACAAGTAGAACTTCCTTCTGATGTTTGGACATTACTCACAGTAGGTTTGGGTGGGTATACTCTTGGAAGATCAGGAGAGCAGATCGCAAGAAGTTTAGCTACAAGACCAATTCATAAAAACGATCAAAATGGATAGTTTAAAGTTAAGCGACCAAACGCAAGTATCATTACCTATTAAAAATATTGTAGCTATTGTATCTGCTATCGTTGTAGCTGTTTGGACTTATTTTGGAATTGTTGAAAGACTTAATAGACTTGAAACTAATGAGAAATTAATGTCGCAAGACTTACTTAAAAAAGCAGAACAAACTCCTAAAAACCAAGAGATGTATATGTTGATTGAGTACCAAGCTAAATCAATAGATAAGCACTCAAAACAATTAGAAGAAAACGTACACACTAAAGTAATTATTAGTCAGTTAGAAAAGAAAATAGATAAACTAGAAAAAGAATTAGATTCATTAAGAGGTAAATAATGTTTGAAGTGGTATTTGCTTTACTGATGTATATGAATGACAAACTAGAAGGTTATTCTCCAAAATTAAATGTCGCAGATTGCTTAGAACAAAAACGCAAAGTTGAACGTGATGGAACTAATGATGTTACTAAATGGTCATGTAAAGAAGTTGAAGCCATTATAGAAACTGATAAACATGGAATTAAGAGAATCAAAGAGATCAAAACTAAATGAACTTTTATCTAGTTACCTATGCAATAAATTTTGTAAAGGTAAATGATGAAAACATTAAAGAAGATGTTGCTCACGTCAGATTTTTTGATAGCCAAAACTTTGCAAATTCAAATTCATTTCTAGCTTCATTAAAACAAGTTAAAAAACTTAGGATTACTTCTGTTGAGTGGGATTTAGAGGAGTGTAACTGGTATGATTACTATGAAGATATTTCAAATACTATTCACTAAATCGGCAGTAGATAATATTCAATACCATCATTCCAAGTTTGAATCTTTGATTGTGGTAACAACTTTAATATTTGATCTACTGATTTAAACTTTAAACCATCTTTAAAAGCAAAGCATATTGTATATTGAGTGTATCTACTATCGCAGAACATTTGTGCGAATGTAATATACTTCTTTAAATCTTTTAGTTTAAGTTTGTTGGAAGCTTTGACTTCCACGAAGAACTGGCTTTTACGTTGTTCGGTTTCTTTGGAGTAAACAAAGTAATCAGGTAAAGCACTAAGAATCCCAAGTTTATGAAAATAAGGGATAGGGGAATTACCAAAATCAGCATCATCATTAAAAAGAAGCTTTTTATAATGAAAAGATTTAGTTTTACAATACTCCTCAAATCTTTGTTCGGCATAGTCAATGTAGTTTTCAACTCGTTCTTTATATCCCAGTTCATTTAATGTTCCTTTTGGTTGGATTATTTTCATCTACTCAAATCTCTTTGAGTTACAAGCCATGATCTATAAAGATCAACCCAGCTTTGTAAGTTAGCATACTTACCTTTTAAAATAGAATAGTTTTTTTCTGCAACTAATAAACCTTCTATTATTGTTGCGTAGTCTTTATCAGAATAAGCCCACTTCTCAGCTTCGGCTACCGAACAATTCTTTTCTAATTTCTTAGTTAAAGTTATTTGACTGAATGTTATTTTCTTAAATTCTTCGCAACGTCTAAAAGTATATAATGCTTCTGACATTTGTTCTGAGATAGAATCTAGTTCTTGTTTTATTTGGTCAGGGTTTTTTAGAGCGAGATCGTGCATACCTTCCTTTACAGTTTATAGTTGTGTACTAACCTAAGCTAGTAATTCTTCAAATTTCAAAACTACTTTTGTTTCTAAAGCATCTTTAAGTCTTTTTGCCTTTTCTAACTTATGCTTTAGTTCAAAGTATTTCATAGAGACTCTATAATGTCTGTCTCTTAGGTTCTGAACTTGAGTTTTCATTTTCTCCATCAGCTATTTTAATATTATTTCTGATGAACTTAGTATTGATTATGTTCACTGAAATAATCTTACCTTCCTTATTTTCTGTTAGAGCATCTTCTGTGTTTTCAAAGAGTTCCTTAACTACAATGCTACACTCAATTAGCTTTTCTCTAACAACCTTCATTATGTTTTTTATATATAATATTTCATTAAATTGCAAGGATATGGCGAGGGAAAACATAAAGGGATTATGCGTGATCGTTGAATCAAAAACCCTCGCCATAAGAATCTTAGTTATGGAAATTCATCTGAAATAAAAACTTATAATCTTTTATTTTCAAATCAATTTCTTCCTTTGTAACACCAATTTTACCAGATTCAATACCTGATTTTAATAAAGCCATAGTGAACATATATTCATCTTTATTAAATGCTTTAGTTGGTACTGGAGAACTAGCCATATCTTTTTCAATAGCTGTTACTGCTTCATTAAAGTTTTCTGATTCAAAATCATCAACATTAAAGCTAGTATCTGGTTTAGCAGTAGCACTAGTTGGTAGTTCTTGTATCATTGGACTTTTATCTTCTTTGGTAAGAACGAATAAACTTCCATTCTTCTTAGAAGCACCACAAGTTACGGAAACAGTTTTTCCCTTAGCTATTGCTGGGTGCAAGATAGATGACCAAAGAACTATCTCTTGTTCGCCTACTTTAAACTTGAAATTTGGAAACTTGTTAGCCATTCCATCTTTACCAAGTCTATTATCGTAAACGTATTTTATTACTCCTTGTACGTTCATTTTACTTCTCCTTATTGTTTAGGTAGCGATACATTTTTAAACAGGCAATCGCCACTTCTTCCTGTGCATCTCCTATTGGAAATTCCTTAATATTTAATTTGCCTTGCTTAGTGCAATTAACAATTACACCTTGCTTAACATCAATTCCAAGTTCTTCCTTAACACAAATCTTATAAAGATAGATTTGCACTAACATAGAATCTCTTATTCCTGATGATGACTTCCAATCATAAATAATATGCTCTCCTGATTTGTTTTTAAATATAGCATCAAGAGTTCCAGTAAATTTATGAATACGACTAAGCACCTTACGTTCAGTAAATACAATCTCTAAACCTTCTTGCTTGTCATACCATTCTTTAAACTTACCAAATGATTTTTTAATCTCAGGGTTTATAATATCAGGATTAATTCCTTTATGAATATAATCTTCAATTAAGTTATGCACTTGAGTTCCAACTAAACCAGCATCACCCATACTTTGATTTGGTGCTTTTTTGATTTGATCTGCAAACTTAGTTATTTCAATCTCGTCATAACTAACTCCTGCTCTAATTAACTTCTTAAACTCCTCACTACAAATCTTCGCTGACCACAAGCCGATCACGTTTGCAGGTGTTAGGATTTTGGTTATTTGTGTGGCACTAGGCAACTGCTCATCATTCCAAAAATACTGGTGAGCAACAACATCAAATAATAGTGTTTCTTTTCCTTCGTATAGTTTTATTTCTTCCATTTAACCTTCCCTTTGTTTTATTAATGCTTATTCAGCATAAATATTCTGCTTAATTGTTTTCTTGTAAACTGATTTGACAAGTTCTGCATCAAATAATTTATCAATAGAAATATCAAATACCTTGCTTACTTTAAATATTTGATAACTGCTCATTATGTTAGTTCCAAGTTCAAACTTAGATACTTGTTGAGTTGCAGAACCCATAAACTCAGCTAAATGTCTTTGACTCATATATTTAACTTTGCCTGTTATTGGTTCTTCAATCTGCGTATTGTGTCGCAAGAATCTTAGATTACTTGCTAGTGTATTTACTATATTGTTTCTTGTGTCCATATTTCCTTCCATTGTTTCATAAATTGTTTCCAATATAATGATTCTGTTTTTTCAACATCATATTGTGGATATAACTTATAGAACTCATCTAAAGTTAAATCGCTATGATCTAAAAGAGTGTAATAATATTCAAAATAAGTTTGAACAATATGTGGGTTCTTTTGAGATTCTAAAAATAGTCGTTCTATTTCTTGTTTTACAGTTATCATATTTCTCCTAGTTAATTACATTGTGGTTGCGTCCAGCTAGACATTTTTTAATGTAATTCTTTTTAGTATCTTCTGCTTTACTTACAACACCAAGACTAGCTGGTCTTAAAATATTATCTATAATCCAAGCTTGTACTTCTGCACTTGTAGATAAATGTTGGTCAGCTAACATAGTGCAGTGCTGAATATCATCTGTGATTTCAACTGCTCTAGCTTCGTTCCAAGTACCAGCACGACCCTTCGTGTCAATAATTGGTTTGTATGTACTGCAATTACTTATTGTTAAAATAAGTATTAAACCTAATAATGTTTTCATTTTTCCCTTTGTTTATTTTAGTTAAGTAATCTTCAGTTTGGATATTAGCAATATCAATTTTCTTTAATATTGGTTTTTGTTTCCAAGCTAAAGTTATGTATTCCAATAAAGTTTCGGTTCTACAATTCTTTACTAAAATTTCTAAGACTCTAGTCGCTAGTTTGTGATCGTTGTTTTTCATTTGCCTTCTCTATTTGTTTTTTTTCTTTTTTTAACTCAGCTTCTTTAAGTGCCTGTTTAAGCTTCTCAGCAAATACTGACTCGCCTAACTTAACACTTAACTTATCGTTTTTTAAAAAGTTCATTTTTCCCTTTACCTTTTATAGCTAGTTTTAATGCGTTGTAAATTGCTTTTTCATAGCTGGATATTTTGCTTCCTGAAAATTCCTGCACAACAAAATACTTTTGCATAATTTCAGCACAACCATTCAGTATATCAATATCAACAGTTCTTTTCATAGCTAATTAATTATCCAGTAGAATAATACTATACTTGAATTAAATAAGATTAATGCTACCACAAATCCTATTCCGTCTTTAGTTTCTCTTGTCATTTATTGTTCTCCCATATTAAATATGCCAAAAACACAGCAAAGCAGAAGTAAGCAAACCCTACATCATTTATTATTTCTAGCATTGTTTTGTCAGCATATTGTTAAGTCTATAAATAAGGTTAAGAATTCCTTTTCTTGTATTAATACCCATAACCTCATTATCTTCAAGTTTATCTGTAAGTACATGAACTAATATTTTCATTTCCATATACGTCATGCTACAAATAACTCCTACGTCTTTTTTTGCCATTACTTTTTTCTTCTTTTGTTACCAAAGCAATCCCATTTCTTATGATATGATTTGAGTAATTTTGCTAGTTGTTTTTTCATATTAATTAATTGTTAAGTTGTAAGTAGCTATTGTTTTATCCTCTTGTTTTGTTTGTCCACGTTTTAATGCTTCTTCTGCTATTATAGGAGAAAAATAATTCATAAGCTTAACAAACAATTCCATGCGTTCTGCGTGTAAATCTTTATTATACTTTAAGCCAGTTTGTTTTGATTCTAAACTTGTTTCATTTTTTTCAAACAACCACCAAAAATACCAAATCTTAAATTCTTCTTGTTTGATATTAATGGTAGTTTCTTTTGGCTTTAAAAGACTATGAGGGTTAAACTCATAAAGATAATTGTTTATTTGTTTTCTAATCTTATATGCTTTTTTATCTTCTTCCATTGATGGTAATGATGAAAGATATTTTAATTCTTCTAGCATATTACCACTAACTTTTACTTGTATTTCTTTTTTCATATTTGCTTTGTTAATTTTGCTACTTTTAATTTTTCTCTTAAAGCTTTAGTTGGAACATAATCTATTAATAAACTAAACATTATGTCAAAACCTTCTGTACTTTCAGAACAGGCACTTTGTAAATTTATTGCAACTTTTTTTCTAGTTTTGTTTTGTTCTATTTTCATATTGATAAATACTCCTTCCAGTTAAGACCAGCATCAATTAATTGTTTTTTTACTTGTTTGCCACACTCAGAACCTAGATAATAACAACCCATGTCAGCACCACGCAATTCTGTTTCTAGTCTTGCATGATCTTTTTTATGAACAAGATCTAATGGATTTCCATAACCTCTTGTAATAAATGCTCTTGCATAGTTTTTAATTCCTTTTCCACAAATGCAACACTGCTCTACATATTTTTCACCACTTTGAGAATAGTGATAATCATTTTTATCAAAATTTCCACCATCTACTTCTGCATGAAAGTACTCTAAATTATTTTCTTTGTTTTTTATTAAAGCCATATTTTCCCTTTATTTATTTAATATAAAATCAATATAATGATTTGTTTTCTTATATCAAGCTTTAAAGTTTAAAAACCTGTGGATAATATAAAATTAATATGATTTAAAAACAATGGGTTATTAGCTTAATCTGTTGCCATTTTGTTCCTTATTTGATACTAGGGATTGTGGTATATTTTGGTGCCTTCCCCAAAGTATGCCACGTTATATAAAACAGGAGAAATAATGCCTATAATCAAAGGTTATTCTAAAAAATCAATAAGCAAGAATATAAGCCGAGAAATGAAAGCTGGTAAATCACGTTCTCAATCTGTGGCTATTGCATTATCGGTTGCTAGAACTGCAAAAAAAAAATCTAAGAAATATAAGTAATGCAAATTGCGAAGGCAAATATAATTCATTCTGTTAAACATCAAAAGTTCGTAGCTTCATTCCCTTGTGTAGTTTGTGGTAATAATACCCAAGTTCAATGCTGTCATATAAGATCAATCCCAAAAGTAGGTAATGTTGGTAAAGGAATAAGAGATGATAGATTTTGTATTCCAATGTGCTTTACTTGCCATACATTACAACATCAAATAGGGGAATTAGAGTTCTTCTATAAATTTAATATAAACCCTATTGCAGTCAGTTTAAAATTGGCTATTATATCTCCTTGTATTAAAATTAACCAAGCAAAACAGGAAGGTGCATACAATGGAAAACTTAACTATCAGGAACATATCCGAAACAACAAAAAAAGTTCTTTGCAATCATAAACTATACAAAGATATAAATTTCTTTGAAGTCCCACATAACAAAGTTTGTCTAGCAGTAATCAGATCAATTACAGAATTATCTTATAATGAAATAGGTAAAGCTTATAATAAATCTTGGTTTACAATTTACGCAAGTGTTAAGGATTGCCAGAAGAATGGTTTGAAATCTTTTACAAATAAAATTATAGATTTAGTAAAGGCAGAAGTTAAATGAATGATGGTTGGATAATACTTCACAGAAAAATTTATAACTCAACAGATTTTAATAATCAGTTAGAAGTTGCTGTTTTTATGTATCTTTTAACAATGGCTTCTCACAAGCCAATTAAAGTTGTGTATAGAAAAAAGAAACTAACTTTAAATAGAGGTGATGTTTCAATAGCTTACAGGGATTTAGCTAAAAAAATTTAATATTTCTAAAG
>Ga0247723_1001019_pt1 | contig 17071 bp, 22 predicted proteins | sample MSEWelMarce5H_FC_FD_189079 | JGI IMG/M metagenome (GOLD analysis project Ga0247723, IMG submission 189079) | Subsurface sediment microbial communities from gas well in West Virginia, United States - MSEEL Well Study Marcellus 5H_FC | ecosystem: Environmental > Terrestrial > Deep subsurface >... | reverse complement strand
AATCCTAATAATATTGTTAGTCTTCAATCAACCTCAGATAAATATTTTGCAAATTTTTCTATAAAACTTGAAAACAAAATTCCTCAGCCTGGAACGGGACCTGATGGGGCACATGTTTATTTAGATCAGAATACAGGAAACATGATTATTGAGGCTATTAATCTTGAAATTGATGAACAAATTCAGGTAGAAATAACTACAAGTGGTACAATATATGAAGCGGAATTTGGAGAAATAACCTCTTGATAACTAACACTGGTAAGACTATTATTGGTAAGTATATGCTTGGTCAAGCCCCTGCCTATGCTTCATTTTTGGCTGTTGGCTGTGGTCCTACCCCGCTAGAAACTGGCGATGTAGCGGATAACTTTGCAACAAAAGAAAACCTTGATTTTGAAATGTTTCGTGTTCCAATTTCATCTAGAGGTTTTGTAAATGAGGGCGGTATAAATAAAATTGTATTAACAGCAGAACTACCAACAGAAGAAAGATACGAGATATCTGAAGTAGGTTTATATTCTGCAGGCTCAAACCCATCTGCTGGCGCTTATGACAGCAAGACAGTGTTTGCATTTACTACTGGAGAAAACTGGCAACATCATACCGCTTCCGCAGCAACAGCAATTGATACTGTTACCGCACCGTTAGATGATCCAGAAGATGATAATGTGATTGCAATAGCAGATTCTGTTTTTCAAACAAATGCTGATAACTCAATTTTTTATAAATCTTCTCGTGCAAACAGGTATGAAAGATGCAGATTTTTAAATAACGTAATTTTAATTCAAGGAGATGACTCAGATCTTACAGTAAGCGAAGATAGTGGTCCGACTCTTGATCACTTTGTAATTGAAGAAGGATCAAACCATATTCATTTAACTGGAGCGAATATTGATTTTACAAGAAACTCTCCAATAGATGAACTTAGGTTGGCATTTTCTTTAATAAGTAAAAATGGAAACTCCAGTGCAATTCCAGAAACAATTAGAATTTTAGTTGACTTTGCATCAACAGATACTACTACTGGAGAGTTTGCAAGGTTTGAAGCAGAAATTAATCATGGAAGTTCTGGTAATCTAGAAAACTCTATTGCAGATTTTGAAACAAACAGATATTTTGTAATATCAAAGCAACTACAAGAACTTTATACAAGTGCAAATTTTACTTGGGATGCCGTAACTGTAGTTAAAATATATGCATGTGTTATTGATAGTGGAGTACCTTCAGAAAATTACTACATAGCCTTAGATGCAATGAGACTAGAAAATATTGCTACAGTTAATCCGCTTTATGGCTTAACTGGATATTCAATTATTAAAAATGACAATGCAGAAACAATTGTTAAGTCTCCTAATACTAGCAACTATGTTGAGTTTAGATTTTCAATTGGTGTAACCTAATGGCTGTTAAAAAAGCAATTGTTCCAAAAGAATCTTTGCCACCAGTTGACTCAGAAACCGCAGGGTATGTTGTAAGATATAGAATTATTTCTGAAGATAAAAACAGAACTTCTCATTGGTCTCCAACATTTGTTACAAATGCAGTGCCTACAGAAACAGTTATTGGTGCTTTATCTATAACATCATCTATCATTACCGCTGCTTGGGATGATGAACTAAATAGACCAGCATATGACATATTTGTAAAATTTGATGCTGGATCTTTTTTTTATCATGGAACAAGCCCAATACACACATATTCATTTTTAAATACAGGAACAACGTCAGTTCATGTAAAAGTACAAATAGCGTCATCAGTAAAAGAAGTAAAAGAATCGTTAGTTATCTTCGACTCTGGCGTAGAGTCTTTGGTATAATTAAATAGGAGGAATAAATGGCAAAAGTACCGTTACCAGAGCGTGGTCAACCTTTAGATGTTCCATACATCTATAAGTTAGTTGATACAGTAAATCAGTTATCTACAGAGGTTTCTTCAGCAACCTATAACTATACAACAGTTGATACAGTTAGTGCTGGAAAACAAAGCGTAAAGACATCTGAGGTCCGTATGATAGGTGGCTATGTAGAAGTAGCAAACAACTCTACTGTTACCGCAGCATCTGAAAAATCTTTTTCCTATGACTTTCCTAGTGATTTTAAATATCAACCAATAGCAACAGCAACTCCAGTAAATATAGGAAACACTCCTGCTGGACAAAATGTAAGCGTTATTTTAAAAACAGTAACAACATCAAAGGTAGAGGGAGTTGTTAGATTCGGTGCTTCTGGTGACTTATCTTTAGCCGTTAATTTAATAATTATTGGCATTCCAAATTAAAAATAAGGACGGGGTATGATTTTTTGTAAAAAATGTAATGGTCGTATGTTTGTTGACAGACAATATAGCAGTGTAGATCATTTAGAAACATTTTGTATGTTGTGCGGTTCACGTAATTTTTTTCATCCTCCATCAGAAAGTGGGCAAGGTAGATGGATACTGCAAAGGGAAAAATCCAGAGCCAACAATACAATAACGACCCTGTAATAAAGGGTAGTAAAAAACTCTGGTTTTTAAACGGAGATTTGGTGCGCTTATATCATAGTTCTCGTTCTACTGGAATGGTTACGTTTTATAATATTACTAAGGATAGACTTGAAACTTGTCTTCGTACAGATTTTAGAAAAAACAGACAAAGAGCATATACAGTTGCAGAGACTGCTAAATTAGTTAATCGTCATAGAAAGTATATGCCCAAATTAATTAAAAATGGAATTATACCACCACCAATTGGAGCAAAGGTAAATGGTCAAAGAGGTTGGCAAATAAGATCTTATTACTCAGAAGAGCACATAAAAGAGATACGTGCTATACTGGGATCTAGACATATGGGGCAACCCAGAAAAGACGGATTAATAACAAATAATAGTATTCCTACAAGCCAAGAGTTGACAAGGCGAATGGGTGACGGTATACTTACATATACGAAGACTGAAGATGGAAGATTTATTCCTGTTTGGTCAGAGAATATTTAAATTCAAGAATAGGTGGGGTAATGGAAAACGAAAATACAAAAGTATCAATAACACTTGGCTATACTCTTAACTTAGGCAATTTCCAGTCATTAAGACTTGATCTTGGCGTAGTTGACTCTAAGCGTGAAGGTGAAAACACAGAGCAGGCTTTTGAGAGAGTATATAAGTTTGTTGAAGATAAACTAACAGAAAAAATTAAAGAGGCTCAATCAGAGGCTGCTGAACTAGAGTAATGGCTGAACGCAAAGACCGTATGGCTTTGCTTAGCAGATATAGCAAGTTGCATACCGCAAAGTATGAGAAAAAGCCATCTTTAAATTTAAACGTAGAGCAGTGGTCCGCTGACTCCCTTATACAGTCGTATGGTATTTCTGCTTGTTATGATTTACTTGAATATTATTTTAGTATTGCACAAGAACCTAGTTGGAACTATTTTGCTTATAATGCAGAAAAAATTCTTAATGGTAAACTAGATGTAGAAAAAGATATTAAAGAAAGAACTGAGAGAAGAACACTAGCAAGAAGGTGGTTAAGTGAATAATACAGAAGCAAGAGTTATTTCAGCGGTATTACAAGATAAACAAATGCATGTATTATTACAAGCCAACGTAGAAAACCTTCTTAGAACCCATAACGATGTATGGAACTTTATTCGTTTATATTTTGATAATAATGGATCTATTCCACCAGCATCTTTAGTTGTAGAAAAATTTAGAGACTTTGTTCCAGTAGAAGGTGTTGGAGCAACAAAACATCACCTTGAAGAATTACAAACCGAATATTTAAATGATAGTCTAAAAGACATCTTAAGAACAGCAGCAGGTGAAGTGCAAGGTGGCAATGGCACAGAAGCACTTAATGGACTTATTACAAAAACCTCTGAATTAAAGAAAAATACTTCTGCTATTCGTGATATTGATGCTACGGATCTTGATTCTGCCCTTGCATATTTTGAAAAGATTCAGGAACAAAAATTAACTGGTCAGGTTGGAATTAAAACAGGTTTACCAGGATTTGATAATTATCTTCCTTCTGGAATTATGCCAGGACAACTTGGTGTGTTTCTTGCATATCCAGGAATTGGAAAGTCTTGGCTTGCTCTTTATTTTGCAGTTCAAGCATGGAAGCAGGGTAAGTCTCCATTAGTAATATCTTTAGAAATGTCTGAGACTGAAGTTCGTAATCGTGTATTTGCAATTATGGGTGAGGGCATTTGGTCTCATCGCAAACTAAGCAATGGTGAAGTAGAACTTGATATGCTTAAGAGTTGGCATGCTAACAAAGTGGCAGGCAAGCCAGAGTTTCATATTATTTCAAATGACAATGGTGGTGAAGTTAACCCATCCGTAGTTCGTGGAAAGATAGACCAATACAAACCAGACTTTGTTATTGTTGACTATCTACAACTTATGTCTCCAAATCAAAAGTCTGAAAATGAAACGGTACGTATGAAGAACCTTTCAAGAGAACTTAAACTAATGGCTATTGGCGAAGAAGTTCCTATCATTGCTATTTCATCTGCTACTCCTGATGATGTAAAAGATTTAAGCAGTGCTCCAACACTTGGACAAACTGCGTGGTCTAGACAGATTGCTTACGATGCTGACTGGGTTATGGCATTAGGTCGTGCAACTAATAGTGATATTATTGAGTGCGTATTTAGAAAAAATAGAAATGGTTTTATGGGAGACTTTTTAGTACAAGTAGATTTCGATAAAGGTTACTATAGGTATAAGGATTACGAAGATGGCAAGTAACATTTATAGTAAAGAACAAATTCAAAGAGTTTTAAATGGTGCAGGAGTTGATATAGAGGCAGAGTTTGGCAATGACTTTATTATTTATTGTCCATATCACAATAATACAAGAACGCCTGCTGCTGAGGTTGCAAAAGATAGTGGGCTATTCTTTTGTTTTGGTTGCCAAACCACAAAAAATCTTGAAGAATTTGTTATGTTTATAACTGGTAGAACATACTTTGAAGCAGCACGGTATATAAAAAGTAAAGAAACAGAAACAAACATTGAGAGTGTAATAAACAAGGCTATGTATGCCCCACCAGACTTTATTCAATACGACGAGGTATTAATTAAAAGATTAAACAACCAAGCATTAGAATCTCCAAGAGCAATGAGATATTATTCTAATAGGCTTATAACAGAAGATTCAGTAAAGAAGTTTTCTTTAGGATACTCTGAAAAACAAGATATGGTTACTATACCAGTTCATTCTCCAGACGGAATGACTCTTGGGTTTGTTGGTAGATCAGTTGAAGGCAAAGAGTTTAAAAATACTCCAGGACTTCCAAAAGGTAAAATATTATTTAATTTACATAGAGTTAAAACATCTAGTCTAGTATATGTTGTTGAATCATCTTTTGATGCAATCAGACTAGACCAAGTAGGATTCCCAGCAGTTGCAACACTGGGGGCTAACGTATCTGCGTCACAGATTAAGTTGTTAGAAAAGTACTTCAATAGCGTTGTACTTGTTGCAGACAATGATGATGCTGGATCAATAATGAGAGATAAGTTAATTGAAAAACTTGGCTCATTGGTTAGCGTAATCAACATAGATAAAAAATATAAAGACATAGGAGATATGGATGATGATGCAATTAAAAGCATTGAGTTTCAGTTTGACAAATCTATATCATCTATGCTAAACTAAAATAACAAACAGAAGGAGAAAAATATGAGCGTAGTAAAGGGACTCAAAAATATTAATGCCCTGCTCGACAAGCCAAAGTATGATGAAAACTCTCCAAAGGTAAGATGGTTAAAACTTGCCGATGGTCAATCAGTAAAAATCCGTTTCATTGAGGAACTAGATGAAGACTCTGCAAACTATAATGCAGATCGTGGTCTTGCTCTAGTTGTAAAAGAACACACAAATCCAAAGGACTACAAGCGCAAGGCTGTAGACACAATGGAAACAGAAGGTCGTGACTGGGCAGAAGAGATGCACCGCAAGGATCCAAAGGCTGGCTGGAGAGCACGTCTTCGTTTCTATTGCAATGTTCTAGTTGACGATGGCATTGAGGCACCTTATGTGGCTATTTGGTCAATGGGTGTAAGCAAGCAATCAGCATTTAACACAATTCGTGAGTATGCACTTGAAACAGGTAGCATATCAAACGTAATCTGGAAAGTAAAGCGTAATGGTCAGGGTACTGAAACAAGTTACACAACCATTCCAGGCGCACCAGACACAGAACCATTTGACTGGGCAGCAATTAAGCCTTATCCACTTGAGTTAGCACTAAAGAAAATTCCTTATGCTGAACAAGAGGCATTTTATTTAGGCTTTGACGGTCCAACATCTTCATCTGCTACCAACACAGACTGGTAAGATGAATTACGTAGGCTTACATTTACATACACACTATTCATTATTTGATGGTGTTGCTACTCCAGAAGAATATGTGCACCGTGCAGTTGAGTTAGGGATGCCAGCAATAGCAATCACTGACCACGGTACTTTATCTGGGCATAGGGAACTGCACCGTATTGCAAAAGCAAATAATGTAAAGCCTATCCTTGGTCTAGAAGGATACATGTGTGCAGACATATCTGATAAAAGAGATAAGTCTGAAAGAGAAGGTCAACAAGATCTTGTCTATAACCACATTATCCTTCTAGCCAAGAACCAAAAGGGTTTAGAAAATCTTAACAAAATTAGTGAAATTGCATGGACTGATGGATTCTTTAAAAAACCAAGGTTTGACTTTGCAATACTACAAAAATATAAAGAAGGCATTATTGTTACATCTGCCTGTCCAAGTAGCGTTCTTGTTAAGGCATTAGAGGAACAAGAGTTTGCACTTGCAAAGAAGCACCTTCAATGGTTTAAGGACAACTTTGGTAGCGATTACTATGTTGAAGTTATGCCACACAATGCCCCTGAAATAAATAAATATTTGATTGAACTTGCAGACGAGTTTGAAATAAAGGTAGTTGTTACGCCAGATTGTCATCATGTTGATCCCTCACAAAAAGAAGTTCAAGAGTTTAAACTTTTATTAAACACGCATGCCAAGGTTCAAAAAGACATAACTTATTCAAAATCTACAAAGCACTCTTTTATGATGGATAGACTTGATTATCTTTATGGCAAAGATAGAGACATCACTTTTAATAAATTTGATATCCACTTATTATCTTATGATGAAATCAAGGCTGCTATGGAAAAGCAGGGTATTGATAGAGAAGACATATACTCAAACACATTATTACTAGCAGACACAGTAGAAGACTATGATATTAAAGATGGTCTTGACTTACTTCCAGTTCAATATAAAAATCCAGATCAAGAGTTATCAAACCTAGCATTTGCTGCTTTAGAAGAAAAAAGATTAAATCCTAATTGGCTAGGTAATGATATTTATGAAGTTCGTTTAATGGAAGAACTTGAAATTATTCGTAATAAAAAGTTTGCACCTTATTTTCTTGTAGTAAGTAATATGATTAATTGGGCAAAGAAAGAAAATATTTTAGTTGGTCCAGGACGTGGATCTTCTGCTGGTTCTTTGGTTTGCTATCTACTTGGCATTACAACAATTGACCCAATAGAGCATGGTCTTTTATTTTTCCGTTTTATTAATCCAGACCGTAATGACTTTCCAGATATTGACACAGATATTCAAGATACACGTCGTGATGAAGTAAAAGATTATTTAGTTAGACAGTATAGACACGTTGCATCTATTGCTACATTTTTACAGTTTAAAGATAAAGGTGTGGTAAGAGACGTTGCACGAGTATTAGACATTCCTCTTACAGATGTTAATAAAGTTTTAAAACTAGTTGATACATGGGATGAATATTGCACTTCAAAAACAACACTAGAGTTTCGTGAGAAATATCCAGAAGTAGAAATATATGGAGAACAACTGCGTGGTCGTATCAGAGGAACTGGTATCCATGCTGCTGGTGTTGTTACTAGTAAAAATCCAATCTTTAGGTACGCTCCATTAGAAACTCGCTCTTCTCCTGGCTCAGATGAAAGAATTCCAGTTGTTGGAGTTGATATGGAAGAGGCTGAAAAAATTGGTCTTATTAAAATTGATGCGCTTGGGTTAAAAACTCTTAGCGTAATTCAAGATGCAGTTGCAATGATTAAAGAAAACCACTATCAAGAAATTGATTTACTATCTCTTGATATGGCAGATCCAAAAGTTTATGAGATGCTTTCTGACGGGTACACAAAGGGTGTATTTCAATGTGAAGCAACACCATATACAAATCTTTTAGTTAAGATGGGCGTAAAGAACTTTAACGAACTTGCAGCCTCTAACGCTCTAGTACGTCCAGGAGCCATGAATACTATTGGTAAAGACTACATTGCTCGTAAACATGGAAAGCAGAATGTTTCCTATACCCACCAAATTATGAAAGAATTCACAGATGATACATATGGGTGTATTCTATATCAAGAACAGGTTATGCAGGCTTGCGTTCACTTAGGTGGTATGTCAATGTCTGATGCTGACAAGGTTCGTAAAATCATTGGAAAGAAGAAAGATGCGAAAGAGTTCGACGTTTATAAAGAACAGTTTATTGCTGGTGCTTCTGCCTATATTGCTCCCAATCAGGCTCGTGATTTATGGCATGACTTTGAAGCGCATGCGGGATATTCGTTCAACAAGAGTCATGCGGTTGCTTATTCTACGCTCTCGTATTGGACGGCGTGGTTAAAATACTACTATCCACTTGAATTTATGTTTGCTCTTCTTAAAAATGAAAAAGATAAAGATGGTCGTACAGAATATCTCATTGAAGCAAAGCGTATGGGCATTTCAGTTAAACTGCCACACATTAACGATTCAGACTTTGATTTTAAAATTGAAGGTAAAGGAATTCGTTTTGGCTTAACTGGCATTAAGTATATTTCAAATAATATTGCAGCAAAATACATTGCAGCAAGACCATTTAATTCTTATAAAGAACTTGAAGAGTTTACTTTTACAAAAGGTAATGGAGTTAATAGTCGTGCATTGCAAGCCTTAAGAGTTATAGGTGCTGCTACCTTTTCAGATAATCCTAGAAATGATTCTGAAATTAAAGAAAATATTTATGAATACTTAAACCTTCCAGAGTTTAATATAACAATTCCCTCTCATTACTATGCATTTATTCAAGACATAGATTCATTTGAAGAAAAGGGATCTTTTATTCTTTTGGGTATGGTTAAAGCAATCAAACGAGGAAAGGGATGGTCAAGAGTTGAAATTTTGGACAAGACTGGGTCTGTTGGTATATTTGATGAAGAAGGAACGACTATTGAGACAGGTCGTACTTACTTGGTTCTTGCTAATGATAATAGGATTGTCTCTGCAGTTCCTGTTGACGAAATAAAAGCATCTTCAAATGCTTTAGTTAAATTTTTAAGTTACAAGCAATTGCCTTATACAGAAGACGAAATGTTTGTTGTTTCATTCAAGCCAAGAATTACAAAGGCTGGTAAAAAAATGGCTTCACTTACATTAGCAGATACCGCAAGAGACTTGCATTCTGTTACAGTATTTCCAACGGCATTTCCAAAAGCATACATGCATATAGAAGAAGGTAAGGCATATAAGTTTAGTTTTGGTAAAACTAAAGACGGAACAGTTATAATGGAGGATGTAAATGTCAGTTAGTATAGAAGATGTATTGTCACAATTAGACCCAAGAATACGCAAGCGTTTAGGTACTGGAGAAGGTATTACTTTTGAATACCAGCCAACACCAAGTTATGGATTAAACCGTGCACTAGGTGGAGGACTTCCATATGGAAGACAGGTACTTATCTGGGGAAGTAAATCTTCTGCTAAGTCATCAATGTGTTTACAAATGATTGCTCTAGCACAAAAAGAAGGCAAGGTTTGTGCTTGGATTGATTCAGAAATGTCATACTCTGAAGATTGGGCTAGACAACTTGGGGTAGATCCAACAAAACTTATCTATTCACAGGCACGTACTATTAGCGATATGGTAGACGTAGGCGTTGGCTTAATGAATGCTGGAGTTGATTTAATTGTTGTTGACTCTATCACTTCTATGCTACCAGCAATTTATTTTGAAAAAGATACAGATGAGATGAAGGCTCTTGAAAATACTAAACAAATTGGTGCAGAGTCTAGAGACTTTAGTAATGCTTGGAAGATGCTTAACTATGCCAATAATAAAGTAAAGCCTACTTTACTTGTTCTTATTTCACAATCAAGAAATAATATTAGCGCTATGTATACTAGCCAGCAACCATCTGGTGGGCAGGCTACCAAGTTTTATTCATCTTGTATTGTTAAATTATTTTCATCAGAATCTGATAACCAAGCAATCAAAGGTAAAATAAAAATTGGAGATAAGTTAATCGAAGAAAAAATAGGAAGAAAGATTCGCTGGGAACTCCAATTTTCTAAAACATCTCCAGGTTTCCAATCAGGAGAATATGATTTTTATTTCCGTGGAGACAACATTGGTATTGATGCTATTGGTGATCTTGTAGATACAGCAGAGTCTGTTGGTTTATTAAGTAGAACTGGTGCATGGTATCAACTTGATGATGGGACAAAGGTTCAAGGCAGAGACGGAATAGTTAATAGGATTAAGGAAGATTTAGATTTACAACAACAACTAAAAGATAAGTTGAGTAATGTCTAAAGAATTTACTGTTTACCCAGGAAAATTTCCATGCAAAACTTGTCAAGAAGAAGTTTTATCTTTAAGATATTGGAGAGAAACTGGAGATGCAACTTGGATGTGTTCTAAAAAACATATATCAAAGGTTGGATTAATACCACTTAAAAAAAAGAAAAAGGATTTTATAGATGAGTGAAAGAAGCGAATCAAAAAGGATTGGGGCAAAGCAGCATAAAAACTCTGGTCGCAATAATAAAAAAGGGGATGCAACTTGGAGAAATTTTATTGTTGACTTTAAAGAAGTTGGTAAATCTTTTACATTAAATAAAGATGTTTGGGCTAAGGCTGTAACAGATTCAATAAAATCAGGGACAGATAAGTCTCCTGCTATTATTGTTATTTTAGGCGAAGGCAACACAAAGGTAAGACTTGCTATAATTGAAATGGATCTTTTAGAACAATTAACAGAGGGGGAATAAAATGACAGAACAAGTTCAGCCAGCAGGAACAACTATAGACATGGTCAATGGTTTAACTGAAATTGCTGACTACATGAAAGATGAGGAGTTAACAATTGCCTTAACAATGATTGCTAAACTAATCATAAAGCCAGATGTGCCACTTAATGTTGCCACTGTAGAAATCGTTAGACTACAGGCTATTGCAGCAAAGATGTCATTTAGAGCAACCTGGATGGCTAATGTAGACAAAAGTGACAGAGCAAAGAAAAACATATATTTCACGGCAGCAGAATCAATTAACGACCTGGTATCAGCACTCAAGTACATAATCCGCTAACCTGGTATACTTATATAAAACAAGGGATAAAAATGACTAAAAACTTACTAAAACAAATTATGATTAAAAAAGATGAACCAATACACAATGACGATACTGGGTATACAGAAGGTTTGGTAGATGCCATTCAGCAAGGATATATTGCTGACATTAAGCCAAAGTTTACTAAGAAGTATTCTTTCTCACCATCTGGATTGGCTTGGGGTTCTGGAGAGTGTGCTCGTTTCTGGTATCTTGCATTTGATGGAGCAGTGTTTTATGACAATGCAGATCCGTATGGTGTAGCAAATAGAAACAGTGGTACGTTAAGCCACGATAGAATTCAGGATGCAATGATTAGTGCAGACATCCTTGATAAAACTATGGAGTTTGAGACAGAAAGAAAATATGGCAAACAAAAACATCCTGCATTAGAGTTTACAGTTAAAGCAGATGATCCGCCAATCTTTGGTTATGGCGATGTCATGCTTGACTATAAAGGACAGTCTATTCTTGGTGAAATTAAAACAATGCCAAACGATGGTTTTGAATATAAAAAAGCAAGCAGGAAACCTAAAGGTGGACACTTAATGCAGTTGCTTATTTATATGAAAATATTAAAGAAAGACAAAGGCGTTTTAATTTATGAAAACAAAAACAATCACGAACTATTAACTTTGCCAGTACATGTTAATGATGAATATCGTAAATGGATTGATTACGCATTTGACTGGATGAGACAAGTTCGCAAGGCTTGGACAGATAGGGACATTCCAGTTAAAACATATAGGTCTAACTCTAAAATCTGTAAAGGTTGTCCTATTCAAAAAGCCTGTGCAGAGGCAGAAGTAGGGGTTCTTAAAATAAAACCACTTGAGGGGCTTAGTGAAACTTTGTGAAAAGTGTAATAGTGCTTTTACCCCCAACGTAAGTTATCAAATTTACTGCGGGGCAGAGTGTAGAGACGCTGCCACAAAAGATAAAATTGTAGAACGATATCAAATAACAAAAAGACAAAAACGAATTGGCAAAGTTAGAAAATGTTTTGGTGGATGCGGTCAGCAGTTGTCTATCTATAATGATTCTGGATTTTGCTCTAACTGCAATGTAAGTAAAAAAGAAGTAGACAAAATGTTAAAACAAATAAAAGGATTTTTTGACTATGAGCAAGAATAAATGGGGCGTAGAGGTTCAGCCTAAAAATATTTGTGCTATTGATGCTAGCACTAACAGTCTTGCTTTTGCTTTTTATGTAAACAAAAACCTTGGAGATATTGGTAAAATAAAATTTGAAGGTAACGATATTTATGACAAAGTTGCTGATGCTTGTAAAAAATCTAAGGCTTTATTTGAATATTTTAAATCAGTAGATGCTATTGTTATTGAACATACTGTCTATATGAACAGCCCTAAAACTGCTGCTGATTTAGCATTAGTTCAGGGTGCACTGCTTGGGGCTGCTAGTTTGTCTGGCATTGAGTCTTTTGGAAAAGTTTCACCAATTACCTGGCAAAATTATTTAGGTAATAAAAAGTTAACAAAAGAAGAGCAGTTAGTCCTTAGATCACAAAATCCTGGCAAGTCAGATTCTTGGTATAAAACATTTGAACGGCAGTTTAGAAAAGAAAGGACAATGAAACTAATTGAAATCATTTATGATAAAACTATTAACGACAATGACGTTGCTGATGCTTGTGGTATCGGTCATTGGGCTATCAATAATTGGAATAAAGCAATAGGGGTTGACAAATAGTACTATGAGTGGTAAACTGTATAAGTCAGAGGTTTGGCTTCGTAAGAGATATCTTATGGATAAAAAATCTCCAGAAGATATTGCCAAAGAGTGCGGGGCAAGCGTAGAAACAATCTATGTTTATCTTGCTAAATTTGGATTAAGGAAATCAAGAAGATGAAGTTAAAACCAGTATACAAAGATGTAAAAAACTTTAAGTGTGAAGACTTATACCTTCACTCTATTAGTGCGCCCTCTGGGACAGAAATTTGGTCAACCTGTCATGGAATTGCACAAATGCTCATTGATAAAAATATTGCATATGGGGATTCTGCTTTAGATCCTGTTAGAATTTTTAGCAAGGCAGATCCAGTAGAACAACTTAGAGTTAGAATTGATGACAAGTTAAGCAGACTTATGAAAGGGACAGATTATGTTGGAGACAATGACATAGATGACCTTATTGGATATTTAGTATTGCTTAAAATAGCAAAGGAAAAAAATGACAACTGAAGCAGATCTAATACAACATCTTGATGAAGTAAATAAAGTTGTAGCAGAGTATCTTAAAGGTCAAGATCCAACAAAAATATCTAAAGAATTAGACATTCCACGTACTCGTGTTGTCGCATTAATTAATGAGTGGAAGGTTATGGCATCTGCCAATGATGCAATTCGTGCTCGTGCTAAAGAGGCTCTTGCCGCTGCAGATACACATTATAGTAAACTTATCTCTAAGTCCTATGAGGTTATTGATGAAGCATCAATGACAAATAATCTTAGCGCAAAGACTCAAGCAATTAAGTTGGTTATGGATATTGAAAAATCTAGAATTGAAATGTTGCAAAAGGCTGGTTTGTTAGAAAACAAAGAACTTGCAGAAGAGATGGTTCAAATTGAAAGACGGCAAGAAGTCCTAGTTGAAATTCTTAGAGAGATTGCTTCAACACACCCAGAGGTTCGTGATTTAATTATGCAACGCCTTTCTCAGATTGCTAAAGAAGGAGAGGTGATTACAATTGTCCACGATGTTCAATGACTTTCTTGAAGTACTAAAAGAAAATCACTTTGAAGAAAAGCCAGTAGATGCTAAGACATTTGTAGAGTCTTCTGACTATTTAGGGCAACCACCCCTATCTTCAATTCAATATGACATTGTAGAGGCAATGAGCCAGGTATACAAAAAAGAAGACTTACAAGAACTGTATGGATCTGTAGAAGGAGCAAGATACTATGAAAAATACACAAAAAACGAAATCATCCTACAATTGGGCAAAGGTTCTGGTAAAGATTTCACCTCTACTGTTGCTTGCGCTTATATTGTTTATAAGTTATTATGTCTCAAAGATCCTGCAAGATATTTCGGAAAACCAAGTGGAGATGCAATAGATTTAATTAACGTTGCTATTAACGCTCAACAAGCAAAGAATGTTTTCTTTAAAGGTTTTAAAACAAAGATTGAAAAATCACCATGGTTTGCAGGTAAGTATAATGCTAAGGCAGACTCAGTAGAGTTTGATAAATCAATTACTGTTTATTCTGGACACTCAGAAAGAGAATCACATGAAGGTTTAAATTTATTACTTGCAGTCCTTGATGAAATTTCTGGTTTTGCTAGTGAGGTTGGCACTGGTAATGAACAGGGCAAGACTGCAGAAAATATTTATAAAGCATTTCGTGGCTCTGTAGATTCTCGTTTCCCAGATCTTGGTAAAGTTGTATTGCTTTCATTTCCTCGCTATCAAGGAGACTTTATTTCTAAAAGATATGATGATGTGATTGCAGAAAAAGAAACTATTGAAAAAAAACACGTTTTTATTATGAATGAAAATTTACCACACGATGATCCAAACAATCAGTTTGAGATTAATTGGGAAGAAGACGACATAGTTTCATACAAAGTTCCAAAAATCTTAGCCCTTAAAAGACCTACTTGGGAAGTAAACCCTACTCGTAAAATAGATGATTTTAAACTAGCATTTTATACAGACTTGGGTGATGCAATGATGCGCTTTGCTTGCGTTCCAACTTTTGCATCTGATGCATTTTTTAAACAAAAAGAAAAATTAGAAAAATGTATGAACACTAGAAACCCACTAGACTCTTTTAGAAGATTTGATGAAACCTTTAAAACAGATCCAGAAAAAGTATATTATATTCATGCTGACCTTGCACAAAAACATGACAAGTGTGCCGTTGCTATTGCACATGTTGACAAATGGGTTAACATTCAAGTTATAAAAGATTATGAGCAGGTAGCCCCAATTGTAGTTGTTGATGCCGTTGCCTGGTGGGAGCCAAGAGCAGAAGGACCAGTTAATTTATCAGAAGTAAAGCAATGGATTATTAATCTTCGTAGAGAAGGTTTTAATATTGGCATGGTTTCTTTTGACCGTTGGCAATCATTTGATATTCAAAATGAACTACAAGCCGTTGGAATTAGAACAGAAACTGTATCTGTTGCTAAAAAACATTATGAAGATTTGGCTATGATGATTTATGAAGAGCGTGTTGCGATACCTATGATTCCAATTCTGCTAGAAGAAATGTCAGAATTAAAAATAATGAAAGGCAATAGGGTTGACCACCCTCGCAAAAAATCAAAAGATCTAGCCGATGCCGTTTGTGGGGCGGTATTCGGAGCAATATCTCATACACAAAAGACTAATAATACAGAGATAGATGTCCATACTTGGAGTTCTTCAACTCGACTTGCGGAGAAACAGCAACGTATGGTAGAATTAGATAATCGAGAAATGCCTGACGACGTTAAGGATTTCTTAGATAAACTTAACTTAATATAAAACAAACAAGGAGAAAAATGAATTCATTCAAGAGAATAGCACTTGTTACGGCTGCAGCAGTAGCAAGCACGTTCTTTGTTGCAATTCCACAGGCTCAAGCGGCAGTAACTAACGGATATGTATTATCCGATTCGTTGGCTGCAGGTGCTCGTGGTGTAACAGTATTAGCAGACACAACCAAAGCAGAGGCTGGAGTAAATGCAGTAGTTGCATTAACAACTAGCGAATCTTTGGCTGCTACAGCAGACGACAATGTCTCACTAGAGATTTCTGGACCTGCTACATTTACTGATTACACAGCAGCAGGATCAAACCCTACAGGGGTTACACTTACCAATTTAGGTAAATTATTTACATTTACAGCAACAACTTCAACAGCGGTTGTATTGCCTACAAATGTTAAGTTAACTGTTAACGGTGCAGGCACTGTAACAGTAACTCAAAAGAAGAAGGTTGGATCAGCCACTTCTACAGTTGATATCAAAACAATTTATGCTGGAACTGTTGCAAAGACAAACGTTTTGTCTGTAGCAGATTCTTATGTTCGTGTACAAGATACATCAACACAAGGAACTCTAACATCTAATGCAGATGTTGCTGGATCCACAACCGTTGTTAACGCTAGCACAGGATATGTAAATGTTCGTGCAATGGATGCTTATGCAGCAGCGCTATCAACTAATGGCGTAATTCAGGCAACTGCAACAAATGGCGCAGTAGTATCATGGGATGGGGCACCAACTACACAAGTTAATGCAGCAGCAAAGACTGGTGTGGCAGGAGTTCTTTATGTAACTCAAGGTACTGCTAATGCTAACAAGCCAGTAGCAACTACAATTACTGTTACATTTAATGGCACAACTCTAGCAACTAAGTCAATTACATTTACTGGTCAGGCTGCATCTATTGTAGTTTCTGGTGAAGACATTGCACAGGCTGGTGGAACACGTACAGGCACCTATGATTTCGTAGTCAAGGATGCTGCTGGTAATCAATTGGCTGGAGTTACTCCAACCGCTGATACTACAAAGTATAGTGCACAGGTAACTGCTGTTTCTGTTGCTGGAGCATCATCTGCTACAGCAGTACAAACTGGTGGTTGGACATGCGCTGCTACATCAGGATCAACAAAGGTACGCATTCAACATACACTTTCAGATCTAA
>Ga0247723_1001018_pt1 | contig 17099 bp, 12 predicted proteins | sample MSEWelMarce5H_FC_FD_189079 | JGI IMG/M metagenome (GOLD analysis project Ga0247723, IMG submission 189079) | Subsurface sediment microbial communities from gas well in West Virginia, United States - MSEEL Well Study Marcellus 5H_FC | ecosystem: Environmental > Terrestrial > Deep subsurface >... | reverse complement strand
CATTTGCTTGAAATAGCCAGGAGGGACGGTGCGCCAGATTGTGAGTCCGATCTCGTTTGCTGCGCCAGAGCCACCGCAACCCAACGCGCCGAAGCCCTCGGCCTAACCCTCAATCTATGGAAATGAAAACCACACTATTGTCTGAGCGCCTTACGAACGCCCTTTTGGAACCTTCATTGGCAGCATTAAGCGACCAAGAAAAAACAGTGCAGTTAACTGAAAGGTTCTGGAAAGAAGATAACCCTGACACTTTACGAGAGCCGCCATCAATAGCTTATGAAATTATAGAAGGTCTGATCGAAGCTCAAAAACGCAACAAATGAAAACCTACCCTTACCAAACGCCAGACGGCATCATCGAACTCGTTGAGAAGCGAGAGTATGACGGCATGGAATTACTTGCTCATGAACTGGCGACTTTGCGCGCTGAAGACTTAGTAACGATCAACGAGCTACGCAAAGAGCTTCAAGAGGTGGTGAAGCGGATGGAGTCCGTAAGCGCTCAAGAGTTGAACATTTTACTTTGGAATAACGCTTTTCATGGCATTGAAGCCGTCCGCACCCGTCTAATCCAAGCCGCGAAAGGAGGGTCATGAGCGATACACCTGAAACAGATGCCATTGAACGAGCTTCAACGGATGATACCGGAGCAGTGACACGCATGGAGCCAATTTGGGAAGGACTGCAAAAGCTAGAACGCGAACGAGACGCACTGTGTAAAGCTTTAGAACTCATCGAAGACCGTTTCGTTGACGGTGAGAGCACACACGACGACTGGCTTTACATGGGAGTAACGGCACGTCAGGCATTAGCTAAAATTAAAAACCATCACAAATGACGCCAACACCTAAAACCATTCGACCCCTCATCACACCATGAGAAACGTAAACTGCCCAAAAACAAAAGTCTTCATCCGCTGTGATGCGTTTGGTGGGCCTCACACAGAATTTGAACCTGCATGGCTTGTCTCAGTGCGAGCAATGCGTAACCGACCCTTCGCCTTCCAAGCTTGGATTGAGAAGTATGCGGCTTGCTTCGACAAGATCCCTCCGCAGTGCCTCTATTGGTATGAACCGGAGGCGGACCACAAAGCCCTTCCGCTGCACAAGGTGCAGATGTGGGAGTGCCTCTCTGGTTCAATCGAGGTCTGGCGCAAAGACCAACTCAATGACGTGCCCGTCTTGGTGAACCTCGGCAAGGGAATGCCCCCGATCAACGGGCACTACTGGTTCACCATTGACTACATGCCCGAAGGTCAGGCTCAGGGCATCCTCGACGTTGGCGACTCTGAGCTTCTCGAAGAACACAAGGAGGGCAACGTCCTGAAACTTGAGAACGGCCAGATTGCAATCTACCCCAACAACCGAATCAAGTGGCTACCTGTATCCCTCACTGGCAAAGAAGCCGCTGCCACTATTCCTGATTGGGATGTTGCGACTAATACCAAATGGGACGAATGGTGGTCTGATTCCGACGAGATCCTCGGAGACTCCAAATGGGCCTACTAGGCTCCGCATAACACCCTTAAACTATGACCCCACTACAGCCATCGCAGATACCTGATAAATACAAGCGCGTAAAATATGGTATCACATGGTTGCCCATGATGGACAGTCGTAACCGTCCAGCTTTGCCCATGCCCGATGTCCGCATTGAGATGGACATCCTACGCAAGTACAGCTTCTACAAGCGAGTATCAGGAAACCAAATCCTAGACTGGGAGGAGCATTTCAAGAATTTTGTATCTTTGATCTGGGGCAGGAAAGAATGCACCTACAAGTTCACCTGGAACCCCTACGCAGAAGAGATGCTGCGACAGGCACGCCAGCACAAACTCTACGCGGCTTCTGGGCATGCCTCCAGCGGTAAGACGCAGTTTGGGGCGATCTGGGCAATTGCGATGTTCCTGATTGATCCTAGCCACACCAAAGTGCTCATCACTTCAACCTCTCTTACCGAGTCACGCATGAGGGCTTGGGGTGTTGTCGAGAAGTACTGGGGTGAAGCGGACACGTATTTCTCTGTCTTTGGGGGGCTTCCCGGCAAGCTCGTATCCTCATCAGGAAAAATCACCGGATATCTCAAGGGCAAGCCAGACGATCTCGTTGGTATTGCCCTTATTGCTGGTGGTAAAGGCAACGACGGAGACGCATCAACAAAGATCGGGTTTAAGGCTGGCAGACTGATCCTTATTGCCGATGAGCTTCCTCTGCTCACACACAAGCTCTACGATGCGGTGACTAACTTGTTGGCCAATGATGGTTTCCAGATGATTGGGACAGGAAACTTAACCTCAATCTTCGACCCCTTTGGGTTATTCACAGAGCCAAAGAACGGCTGGGATAGTGTGACCGAAGACATGACAGGATGGGAGACAAAAGTGGGAGGATACTGTTCTCGCTTTGACGGGGAAAAATCGCCGAACGTGATCGCGCAGCAGACCCTCTACCCCGGACTTCTCACTCAGGAAGGTCTTCGCGAGATCCGCGAAAAGTTCGGTCTTCGTTCACCAGGGTACTACCGGATGGTGAAAAGCTTCCCTTGTCCTACAGGGGCAATCGACACCGTCTATTCCGAACCCGAACTCACCAAGAATCTAGCAGGTCAAACAGGCACCCCTTGGCTGGAAAGGCCAACCCCAATCGCTTTCTTAGACCCGTCCTTTTCCAAAGGAGGAGATGCCGCTGCTGCGGCTTTCGGCCTTTTGGGCGTTGCTCAGATCAACGGGAAGACGATGAAGGTGTTGGAGAAGACCGAGACAATCGATCTCATGCAGCAGGTAAATGCACGGCACCGCACAAAGGACAGGAACGAACAGCTTGCCGAACTCTACATCGAGGAGTGTGTGAAGCGCAACGTAGCCGTGCAAGACCGTGGCGTTGATGCGACTGGTGGAGGTGACCCCTTCGCGACCATTCTCGCCATGAAGATGGGGCAGGGCTTCCAGATGGTCAGCTTTGCTGGATCCGCTTCGGACATGTTGGTAAGCTCAACGGATAAGCGAAAAGGCAAAGATCGTTTTGCTAACCGAGTTTCGGAGCTTTGGTATATAGGCAAAGAGTTCATGGCGGCAGGGCAAATCAGAGGGCTTGACCCAGCAACAATGATTGAGCTTTGCGCCAGAACCTACTCAGAGCGAGGTAACAAGGTAGTCGTCGAGCCAAAGGACGAGATGAAGAAACGGACAAGCGGAAGGAGTCCAGATAGAGCCGACGCATGGGTGGGTTTGATCGAAGTTTCTCGTCGTAGGCACCAGTTTGTAGCAGCTTCCAGATCGGCAAAAATACCTGCCGCTTCAGCAAAGACGTTCAACTGGTTCGATCCACCACCCGTGAAAAAACCCACCTACAAAGATGACTTCGGAGGAGACTTCGGTTTCGGAGGAAAAGGTAGCGGATGGGGAGAAAGTTGGGGTTGACTCACACGGGGGCTTTCGGTAATATGAAAATACATGGACAACATTTTTTTCTTTGCGGAAGGCTTTATCTCCGCCTCAGTCTTGGCCGGATTGATCATTTGGCGCAGTGAGCAACGCTGCGTCACCTATATCCACGCAGCTAGGAGAGCAGGTAAGGCCGAAGGTTTTGCCGAAGGGTATAACCAAAGGGCAAAAATTGCCGTGATCGAAAAGGAGAAGCAATAATGAACGAGCAAACAAAATCTCACAACGCTCGTTTCCGAAACCAAGATTACCTTTTCCTGACGGGAAAAGTATTGGATATCGGATGTGGGGGAGACCCAATCAAACTTCCCTCTCCTGCGATAGTCCAAGGCTGGGATCAGCCTGATGGTGATGCCCAATACCTGGAGAGCTTAGAAGACAATACCTTCGATACAGTCGTGTCCTCGCACTGTCTTGAGCACATGGTCGATGTCCCAACGTCCTTGAAAAATTGGGCAAGAGTTCTCAAACCAAAGGGCCACATGCTTATCTACGTGCCGAGCTGGACGTTCTACGAACGTCGTAGGTGGCCTTCCCGATACAACCCCGACCACAAGGCTTCTTTCGATCTGCTCGACCCTGAGAATCGCCCAGACACTCACCCCTTCTATGGTTTCAAGGACATGAGAGCTTTGGGGCTGACACATAGCCTTGAGTTGATTGACGCACGTCTTGAGCTAGACGGTTATGACCTTGCTCAGACATGGAACCTTTCTCTTGACCAGACGCTCGGTAAGGCCCAAGCGCAAGTAGCCTTTTTGTTCAGGAAACTCGCATGACCCTTCCCGTCTACGCCTACGTGCCAGAAACCCAGCGGGGAGCCTACGATCGACTTGCCAAGCATTGTCTAGACCTTGATGGTACTAAGATCATTCTGGTCAACAAGCCGGAGCCAAAGCTCTCTTATCCAGCAGTGTGCAACTACTCTTTTGTGGAAGTGTGCCGAGAGGCAAAAGGGAACCCCTTTATATGGTTGGAAGCCGACGCTATACCATTAAAAGCCGGGTGGGCCGAAGCTCTTACCCAAGAGTGGCTACTTGCCAAAAGCTACGGGAAGCAGATCGTATGGTCGTCCGATTCTACTATACCTTTTGACATGTGCGGCGGCATCGGGGTTTATGGCGAGGACATACTTGAGCTTATCCCAGACAGCATTTACCAAGCAGGGTTTAGCGACGGCTTTGACGGTTACTTGCTCAAAAACCATGCTGAGAAGATACACAAGACGCGCATCATCCATCACTCCTATGGGGAGTTTGCCGATAACGGGAGAGCGATACTGCATAAAAGGCCAAAGCCACGGGCAGAAGCCGTCGTATTTCACAAAGATCAGTGCCAGACGTTGATCAACCCGAAGGCAAACCATTTCGGTTCTTCCGGCGATTTAGGAGATATCATCTATCTTCTGCCCATCATTCAACAGATGGAGGGAGAGAACTGCTTGTGGTTATACGACCGTCCGTGGACCCGCCCTCTCAAGCCTTATTTTGACTCTATAGCTCCCCTATTACGCGCTCAACCTTATATCAGTATGGTGAGCTTTGGCGGAGAGGGTGTTCTAGACCTTTCGCCTTTTCGGAGTGTCCACACAAATCCAAACACTCTGCTCTACAGCCAAGCATTGTGGGCCAATAAAAAATACGGTCTTGATATCCCCTTGGGAGATAAGCAATGGCTTTACGCAGAGCCTGTCAAGGAGTCCTCGGGGAAGGTGATCTTTTCTAGAAGCGCAAGATACCACAACCCCTACTTCCCGTGGAAAGGATTAGTGGAGCACTATGGATCGAAGGCTATATTCATTGGCTTACCCGACGATCACAAAGATTTTTGCGCTCGTTTCGGTGAGGTAAAGCATTTCCCCACCCAGAATTTTCTTCAAATAGCCGAGATCATCGCGGGATCAGAACTTTTTATCGGAAACCAGTCCAGTCCTTTCGCTGTCGCTGAAGGCTTGAAGCATCCAAGAATACTAGAAGCTTCGATGGTATACCCAGACTGTGTGTATCCTCAAGCCGCTAACTTGCCATCAGTTCAGCATATCCTGAATGGGGACGTAGTCTTGCCAGCAACGGATGGTATTCCTTCGACGGTTATTCCCAGCCTCGGGCCGAAGTTTCAATCGATCAATCGATCCCTCGTTCCTCCTGGCTCCTGGCAATACCCCAATGAAAAACCAGAAAACATTCTCCGAACAATCGTGTCACGTGTAGCCAAGAAAGAGGGTATCAGTCATGCCGAAGCCGAGAAGAAGGTCTATGATTACCAGTGCAAAAGACTGCCTGATCACTTTCGGGGAGACACTATTGATCTAACTCTCTTCAACAAAGCTTTGGCCAACGCCCAAAAACACTAATACCTATGCTTGTTATTATCCCTATCGGAGCAAAATCCGATGAAACTAATCTGGACTTACTCTCCTCCGCTATCGTGTCCCTCGGCAACGTGGGAAAGCACGCTATCAAATTGGTGTCTGTCCCCTCTCTACTAGAGCAGGCACAGAAAGCCGCAGAGAATCTACGGAGTGTTTGCGATGAGGTCACCTGCGTATCCACCGAAGATGAGTTTTCAGGCGGATGGTTCATTGGCTGCAACCGTATGTGGCGCTGGACTGTTATGCACCTTGACAACGTGGAGAATACTTCGTCTTGGCTTTGGATGGAGCCAGACTGTTGTCCGGTAAAAGCAGGATGGCTTGATGATCTCGCTAGGGCTTATCAGGCAAGCGGGAAGGCTTTCATGGGGCATGTCCGACCTACCAAGTGGAAGAACCCCGATGGCAGCATTTTCACGAAAGAGGGCGACAACATGCTTCTTGGGAATGCCGTGTATCCGCCAATGCTTTCTCGAGACCAGAACATATCCCCGCTATTGACCGATTTAGGTTACGCAGACCCTCGCAGCCATGCGCCAGAGCCTTGGGACATGTATCTGCGTTGGCTGATGTTTAGGCGCGGCGTAGCGGACTCTTCTCTGTTCCGTGACCATTGGAAAACGCAGAGATATGAGCGAAAAGAAAACGGACAAATCGTCTTCCAAAGTTGCGACGATGAAGACGAGATAGGAGTTATAGAACCCGAAGCAGTTCTTATTCATGGATGCAAAGACGGGTCGTTGCACCGTCTGATTATCGCCGTAGCCGAGAAGCCCAAAAAGCTGGTTGTTGCTGTTCCGGCACCTGCACCTGCGGCTGTTCCTGTCCCTGTTCCTGTTCCTGTTCCTGTTCTTGTTCCTGTTCCTGCACCTGTGGTCAAAAGCACGCCAAGGCCGATCCCACAAGACCCTGTTCCTCCGCTAAACGACCTGCACACCAACTATCAAAAGGTGCTGCAATTCTTGTTGTCTTCGGGCAATGTTAGGATTAGCGATATCGTCTCGGCTACAAAGGTGCCGAAAAAGGAAATTCAGTCTATACTACCAAAACTAGGATACAAAATCAAATCCGCCGGATGGGTAGATAAAATGTAAAACCACTATGCAAAACACACAATTCTTGGAGGTGCTACAACCAAAGCACAAAGACCTAATCGCTCGTAAGGCCCAGAACTTTATGGCTGAGAAAAAATTTGCTCAGGCTATTGAGGATGCGCTCAACAGCTTGAATCCGTTCCCCGGTGTCGTCGGCCATCTCAAGTTCACCATCTCTGTCGACGCGACAGGGATTAACGTGAGCGCCGAGCAGGTAGAGGCTCCTCAGACTTCGGTCATCCAGCAGCCTTCGGCGTAGTCAGGAGACGCGCCAAGCTTCTCATCGACCTTCTTTAGCAGGTCGAGGGAAATAGCCGTCTTGGAAGGGATGTCACATCCACAGGCCATGCAGGAGTGCTTAAACACTTCTGGTGCTCTGTGGATTTTTCTTCCGCCCATGATCTCCGTAACCTTTGATGCTAACCACCCGCACCATTTGCAGCCGATCACACCCTTCTTTGGGCAGGCAGCGCAGATGTCGATCCGCCTAGCTTGTTCCTCAGGGCTGACCAGCTTCTCGCCTCCGCGCATCTCCATCATGGTCGAGATAAACCGATGCACATCATCGGCGTTGTAGTATCGAGCGACCACACCAATCTCTTCGTGGGGGATATCTGGGTTAGCCGCGATCATCGCTTCTTGGACTTCTGCAGTCCATCCTCCGGACATAGGAATATCGCAGGCGCTACGGTGGGCGCTGATGCGGGTTATAAGCGCAGAGTAGCTCCATGCGGAGAACACCACACCTGTTTCAGGCTGAGTGTATGTCCACATGCCGCCAACGGGTCGGGAAGTATCTAGTATTCGTCTCATCTCTTTTTAGTTTCGTCGTAGGTTTGGACTCCCATGCCAAACAATGCAAGCGTAGATAGGACCATCCCTTTCGGAACTCCCTGCTCTTCCATGACCTTACCGACTTCCCCGAAGGACATCGGCACCACCATACGTTCTAACTCGCCAAAGGGAGTAACTTTTTCACCGATCACGTTCTCGCCTTGAACCATGTTCGTGATCGAACCAATCACAGGGCTAAACTTTGACCGAGCAAACTTAGCCACGATGTTGACCGGAGTCGCACCACCATAAGGGACATTCTCCCCTCGGATATCTACGATCTTGCCCGTTGAAGTTTTCGTCTGTCCAGAAACCAGACGGGCAAGAAGAACAGTCACCTGTTGCAGACCAGACAGCGGGTCGACACGCGAGTTACCAAGACGGATCTTTCCAAAATTTGTAGAGCGCGGATCGGTTTCAATGGGTTTGTCTTCATCCTCTTGCGCGAGCATCCCGAGCATGTAGACAACAGCTACGCCTGTGAGAAACTTGGCGTACTCTTGGAGGATAAGATTTTTAGTCCGCCCAGTTGCCGAAAAGTAGGGCATACCGAGCAGGAGTTGGAATCGACTAGCCACAAGACGCGGAGCAAAGAACACGGTATTAAGACCTTCAGCTGCTTGGCTGAACTTGCCTAGATCGCCACGTCCAGTTGCGATATTGATGTAGTCAACAATAGCCTTTGATTCCTCTTGAGTAACCGCTGGGCCTTTGCGGAAAGCAAGTACCATCGCATCATAACTATCTGCTCGCAGGTTGTTCAAGAAAGTCACATATCCACGCTGAGAACCACGAACAAGCCCACCGAGCATCCACCACGGGATTTTATCGACCCATCGTGAGGCATAAGCCTCTTCCTGTTTTGCCATAGAGGAAGTTGCGTCCATGTCGGCAAGGAACAATTTGTCGCGTTGATACAAGGCAAAGTTTGGGCGTTTTTGTAGCGCGAGCTTCGCTTTAGTCTCAGCTTCTTTTGAGGCAAAGGCCGCAAACATAGGACGAAGGTTTTTGATCGCACGAAGGGGATTTCCCAAAACGATAAAGCCACCTTGACGAAGAACTCCACTAAAGTCAAAACTGGTTAGGACAGCACGGGCGGTATTCAACGTCTGACTTACCCCACCAAGAAGTTTCTGTGTAGTGGTTCGGTTAGCGAGCTTCTCCTCAAACAAGATTCTTGTCCAATCTGACTTGAGCATACTAAGCTTGGCTTCCAGATCTTGCTTTTCCTGATCGGTCGTACGAGCGATCTTTGTTGGCTTGCTGAAATCTCTGTCTGCAATCCTCTTCCGCAGCTTCTCAATCTGGCGAGTGATGTTCTTTTTATCCCTAGCCAACTGCTTTGCCACGGGGTCAGCAAGAGCATCTTTGACTGCTTTACGCATGCCGTCACGCACCTTTTTAAGGGTATCGCGTTGAGCGCGTTTTGCTTTAAGCTCGGGAGTTTGGATAGGCGCAACCTTTGGTTTCACACCAATATTTCCCGTGTCAATCTGGCGCTGAAGCTCATCAATGGATTTATTCAAAGCTTTGTCCGCCATGTCTATTTTCTGCTGATCGGTCTTCTCGCGTTTACCTTCGATGGTCTCACGCAAGATATTATATTGCTCACGTAGCGCCTTTTGTTGAGCGCGGAGCTGGTCGATGATGGGACCAGTTGCCTGCTTACCCTCTTTTCTGGAAAAGTCCTTTTCGTTGATACGGCGATCAAGGTCGTCCATGTTCCTTTCGATTGCCTTTATAGCTCGTTCATTCACCTGCTCTTGAGTCAAAGACGGCTCGCCTTCGATCTCAACACGGATAACATGGAGTTGCTCAAGCAGCGCAGCCTTTTGGTCCTTGAGAACTTGGATAAGCTGAGTCTCTGGAACAGGTTGTGTAGCTGGTTTGGTAATGTCCCGCGTTGCTACTCTCTTCTCCAAGTCTGTGATTTCCTTTTGAAGTTGGTTCACTTTTTGGCGAATACGCTGAGAAGGAGAAGGCTGAGAAGGGCCGACAAGGTTGTTAAGGACTTCTTGAAGGCGATTACGCTCCGCTCTGAGGTTGTTTGCCTCTTGGTCATACACCACTCCTGCTTTTTTCGGTGCTTTTTCCTTCTTCTTAATCTGAGCGTTAAGGTCCACAATCTCGTTCCTCAGACGTGTTTTGATGCTGTCCAAGGTAGACTTAAGCTGCTTCGACGTGGTGGACCGAACCAGATTGTTTTCCTGCATGACCCGTGCGATCTCTTTCTGAAGATTACGGATAGCCTCAGTTACGGCTGCACGTTGCTGCCCTGATTTTAGCGGGATGATAAACATCTTCGCGTCTTCAAGAGCCGAGGTAAGTTGGGAAAGTCTGCGAAGCTCACGAAGCGCCTTTGCTAAATCTTCTCCTGAAGGGAATATAGGTTTGCCATAGCCAGAGAAAATATCGCGAATCTCACGTTCGGTCATCAAAGGAAACTCCTCTTGGAGATCTTTAGTGACCGCTTTGAAGACATTCTCAACTCCAGAAATACCCTCTTGCAGCTTTTGCTTTACCAGTTCGTAAACTAGTTTCGGACTAAGCTCTTTGCCTTCCTTGGCATCTGCTTTGATGCGATCCATCGGTGAAGCCTTAAGCTTCTTCTCCTTGGGCGCTTTCTCTGCTGGTGCGGCTTTCGGAGCCTTCGGAGCCTTCGCGGCTGGAGCGGCAGCTACCGGGGTTTTTGAGTTCTCATACAGAGGCTCAAGATAATCTGTGATATCTTCGCCAAACTCTGCGATCATCTTCTCAGACCAGCTTTCCAAGGTAGTTGCTCCCTCGGCAATATAGCTTTTTCCGACAAGGGTAAGATCGGCAATATCCTGGGCAGACAGACCCACAATACCTGTGTCAGCAATACTGAATTGGATGTCTGCAATCCCTTCTTGGATCACCTCTGGTGCCTTTGCGCCAAAGAGTCCTTTGCGTGCTCGTAGACGTGCCCTAGCAGCGTCCACGCTGTCTTCTAGCACCTTAGCTGGATCGGCACCTTTCTTCACGGCGGAAGCTCGCGCAGCTTCTTCGGCTTTCAAAATAGCAGCAGCCTCTTCAAGAAGCTTGGCTTCTTTCTGAGCTTCAAGTTTACCCTCTTCACGGGCACTCGCCAAAAGGTCTTCGAGGCGAGCTTCTTCACCAGATGTCTTCCCTGACTTTTCAAGATCAGCCAGTTTCTTCTGGAGATCGTCGATCTTTGCAAAAAGCTCTTCGGTCTGAGCACGCTGCTCGTCGCTAAGAGGACGTTCAGCTGCAGCAGTTCTCATGGACACCATCTTCGCTAGGGTATAATCCAAGGCTGCAAGCATCTTTCGAGCGTTCAAAGAGCGACCTTGTTCCGTTCCCGAAACGTCGCTAGCATTCCACGCTTCTTGGAGCTTGGTCATAGCTCTGTCATAATCTTCGCGAGCAGTCTCTTTTTCGCTCTCTGTAGCGTTGTTTAACGCTTCAGTAGCATTATCAAATTTGAGCGTCCTAGTGACTAGTTCGTGCGTTAAAATAGCTGTTTCTAAAGCACTGATTTCCCGCGACTTTTTATTTAAGTCCTCAACAAGCTCTTTGCCTTTATCGGTGTTCATGGCAATCGCACGTAAAGCTTGATCCCACAGAGCGCCAAAAGATTGACGGATAGGAGCAAACACTGGAGGAAGACCAAGCTTTGCTCGGGCTGCGTCTACAACGGCATTGGCAACACCAATAGGGTTTTCCGCTTCCGCAGGCACGAGGGCGGGAGCTGCCTTTTTGCGAACCCGTGCAGGCGGCAGAACAAGCTTTTTCTTAGCCGCAGGAGCAACCTCAGCAGCAGCCTCTTCGGGTTTGACAACTTGTGGCTCAGCCTTATTGTCTGGTAACAACACCTCCGACGCCTCTGATTCAAGCGCACCAGCGGGGGTTTCTTTTTGTGTTTGGGCAGTCTCAACCGCAGGCGCAACCTTCGCTGCCGGAGCAGGAGCCGCTGGCAGAGCAGTAATACCTGCTGCGGCGTTGACGGCATTTGTGTAGAACCAATTAAGGGTCAGGTCATCGAAGGCGGCGATATTTACGTTGAGCCGTTGAATGATACCACCCAGCCATGCTTTGAGTTCACGCCACAAGGCTTTCATACCCGAAGGCAAGGAGGCAAAATCTGCAGCTTGGTATTGCTCAGAAAACTTGGCTATCACTTCTCTCGCGATACCCGCATCGTTCAGATTTGGGTACCTTGCTTTGACCTGATTAACCAGATCGGGAACTCGGCGCTCAAGAATCTTGAGGACTCTGGAAATGTCCGCTTCGGACGCAAAGGCATCTACGCCCGCGTGGCCGATGATCTCATGGATGAGAACCTCGCGAATGCGGGCTGCGCTAGAGAAGCTGTCAGCAACGACGACTACTGTCTGCGTGCGACCATCAACCCACGCTTCGGTAAACCGAGCATCGGCTCCTTGCCTATCAAGGGCATCACGGGCAGATTGAAATTCGGGTGCGTTTTCCAACTCGCTTCGGGTAATAACTCTGACCTGAAGCGGTGACTTGTTCTTCGCCATCACTTGGTCGACTACGGTCGTCACCTTTTCGACTGGAAGACCAGTCGGTGTTTGTGGAGCTTGGCTGAAACGGATGTCGGCTTTCTCAGGGTTGAACCGCTGATCTAAGGGAACTCCAGTGAAGGTTTCGGCGGACTTAATTTGGTTAGGCTCAAAGGCGATATAGTGGATGGTGCCACTATGCATCCCAGCCATTGGTTTGCCTTTTGACTTTGATCCGAACTTGGCGTTTACATTTTTGTCGATGATACCGTCGTAGCCAAGAGCCTCAAAAACTTGACGAATAAGCTCTCCAACTGCCGAGTCTCCACTCTCACTGTCTGTGGCATACGCTGTGCCTTCGTTCTCGCGTAGGAGTTGCTCGAGACGGTATGCGGGAAGACTCTCTTCTCCAGAAAGCTCTTCAGATACCCGACCCCAATCGGTGCCTTCAAAGGAGTCCACAACACCACGGATTTTCTCCATCGGGCCGTTAGGGTCATAGTCCTCGCTTTGGAGTTCATACATCGCGTCCTGCACCTCGTCAGAATAATCATCGATATTCTCGTCGGTAACATCGGGATTGTTCTCCTTCACTCGCTCAACGGCCTCTGCGCGATATTGCTCAATATCTGGAGTTAGCTCAATGATGGTACCGCTTGGGCGAACACCGTTTCCATCAAGTATAACTGGGTTGGTGAAGCGAACTTTGGCCGATATGACCCGCTGTTTTCCACCAGACAGTTCTTTAGCAGCTTTCTTCTTAGCCGCCTCCATCTTCTTTTTATACGCCGAGGTGCCGTAGGCAGGTTGGTCTTCCTGATCGTTTAGAATCTGTTCCGCTCTTTTCTCGATACGGTTGGTTAGGTCAGGACCAACTCCGGCATAGTTTTCGGTGACGTCATCTTCCGTATTGCTCAGATAGAACCCAGCCCCGAGGTTGTTTTTGATGTTAGCGTTGGCCTTTGTAAACTCAAAGAAGTTGTGGGTTGTGCCGTGTTTTGCGTCAATGTCCCAACCGCCTTTTTTAGATCGCTCCGCCACTAGCTTCTCAGCTTCTGCAGTCTCTTCAGGAGTGATCGTGCCATCGTTGAACTTAGCCTCCAACTCTGCGTGACGCAGGGATTCGGGGCTTTGGTTTTGCGTGCCTGCCTGACCACCTTGACTGAACTGCGGACCTTGTCCGGCAGGTGCTACTTCTTGACCTTCACCTTCCCGCTGTGGAGTTCCCTGCGGAGCTTGGCGATTTGCGCCTTGGTCAGCGGGCTGGCCTTGGACAGGAGGAGTCCCACTTGGGCTTTCGATTTCACGTTCTTGGGTAGGGGCATTTTCTTGAGGGGTCGGGGGTGGATTGAGTGCTCCCGGAGTATCGTTTAAAAGAGCAGCGGTAAGCGGAAGACTGGCATTAGGATCGTTTGCCGCGTTGATCGCGTTCTGCGCGATGGGATTGGGGGCCGGAGCCGCGAGCAACTGATCTCGGATACTCGTTATTGCGACTTCATCGGTCATTGGGCGAGTAGTCTCGATACCGTTGGAACCTTCAAATTGTTTGGAGGTCAACGTCCACCCAGTGGGGGCTTTCTCCCACACGTCGCCTCTATTATCTGTAAACTGTGCTCCTACAGGTTGGGACTTGGCTAGAGTGAGGGGGTCTTGTGTGGGGTCCACAGATGCGGGGGCGAGGGTATCGAGATCTGCTAATCCCTGCGTGTTCCGCCTGATGGTCTCTTCAAGATTAACTATGTCCTGCTTCAGGGCATCTACTTCGGCAAGCATGCCCTCATCTACCGAGGACATATCAACGGTTTCGTTAACCTTAGAAAGGGTATCTTTTGCGCGAGTTAATAGCTCATTAGCTTGGGCAGAAGAGCGGATAAGGCGTTCACGTGTCTGACTGATGAGATTGGTGTCAACTTCTTCAACCACAGGCTGTGCGATACGCAGGTTATACATATCGGCCAAACCTGCGAAATCGATATTCGCTGGATCGGCGAAAGCCGCTGTTAAGACTTCCATCTCGTCCGCTTCTTCCTGTGTGAGAGGAGTCGTTTGGTCGGCAGCTTTATCTTGGAGAACGTCAAAACGACCTTGAGCCGCTTGGACAAGATCATCCACGGATACTTCTTCGCCAGTGTTATCGTCTGTAGCTGCCATCGCAGCACGAGCTTGTGCGACTAACGGATCTACTGGAATCTCCTCTACGGGAGTTCCCTCTACGGTAGGAGCTTCAGGGGCAGGCTCGGCTTTCTTATCAAGGCCAAGAGCCATTTTGCCTCCTTTGTATGCACCACCAGCGCCGAGCATTAGGCCACCCAAGGCAAGGGTCTGTGGTCCTACGTCTTTGAGGGCTTGGACGGCTCCTTCCATTCCGGGCGCATAGCGTCCTTTTGCTTGAGCCATGTCCTCTCCACGGTTGAAGGCTTCAGCCTTTGCTTGTGGAAGATCTTGTCCAAGCTGTGTCACGGTCTCCGTAGCTAGCTCAGTCGCTTGAGCACCTACGCCGAGGCCAACTTTTCCGAGAGCGCTTTTTGCCAGACGTTTGACGGTGTTTTTACCAAGTCCTAAAATGACCTTGCCTGCACCCATTGTCACCGCATTGCCGATAGCTTCTGGTCCAGCTTCCCAAAGCGCAGACTCTTGAGCCAAGGGGAGAAGCTCTTGGTATGCGGCTTCTTTTTCCGCTTCGCTGATGTTCGGATTATTCTGGAGATAGGTGTTGTAGGCATCGTCAAGAAACTGTGAGCCTGCCATACGGTAGGCCGCAGCCGCACTTGCAGCCATACCAGCCGATACCCCACCAATCGTTCCACCGACAGGACCGCCTAAAGCTGTTCCTGCGGCACCCCCAGCTAAAGTAGCAGGTATAGCTGCTCCCACAGAGCCAGCAGTAAAACCTAAAGAACCACCTGCTTTTCGCATGGATTCGCCAGCGCTCCCAAGATCGCCCGTCAAAAGACGGTACGTGTTTTCTCGAGCAAGTTGATCGGTATACTCTTTTTCTGCCTCGAAGGCTTTTTTAGCTCCTTCTGGATAGGTGTCTGGGCGGTCAAAACCCACGCGCATTCTCTGCACAGCCGCTGGCCCTGTTTTTGTAAGACCACTGAGGGCGCTTCCGATGCCCGAAGCTAAATCAGTGACATCCAAGAAGGGTTTGTTCTGCTCTGCTTCAAAGGCCCTCTGATCATACCTCTCTGTTTCTTTTGCGATCTCTTCATCAGATAAATCGCGGGCCGATTTTACTCGATAACTGCGTCCGGTGCTCTCACTGAATAAGTCATATATAGGCATGGCATCAATTTGGTAACAGTTCTGTAAGAGGCTCGTTATTCTCTTCAGCCTTCTTATCGTACTGTCCACCACTTGGGGGCGTTTGTCCAGAGTTCTCACGAACATACTGCTCTGCCCATGCTCGAAGCAATTCACCTTGGCTTACGTCTTGAGTTCCCCAGCGCCTATTCTGTGGCTCTTTAAAAGCCGTTTTCGACAGAAAATCTTTAGGAGAATCAGGGTTAATCTTTTTTAAGACCGTCTCAATATAGGGAATAGGTCCTTCTTCAGAACGAATTGTCGCGCTCCTCTGGATACCTTTAGCCACGCTTAACAGGTCTTTTTTGCCGTAAATACCTTCAAGCCCCTTTTGAATGCTGCTCTTGTTTTTGTCCCATTCAGCAGTAATCTCGCGGCTGATCTTATCCTCTTGCTCGGCTTGAATCCTAGCTTGTTCAGCTTGAGCCTTAAACTGCTCGCGTTCTTCCGGAACAATGTCCGGATTGTCCTCTATCAGAGGAGCGGACCATCCTTTTGCCCTAGCTTGAATAACCCCGTCTTTGCTAACCGCTTTGGTAGAAAGAGCAGAAGCAGCTTCTGGCGGATAGCCACCAGAAGACTTAGCCGCTTCAGCAGCACGTTTAAGGGACAGAGCATTCAGCTTCTCTGTCTGTGCTGCCTCAAGACGCGAGGTGTAGTTACCGATAAGTGGGTCGGCGGATATGTCTTCCGGAGCTTTACCCATGTCCTTGAGCATTTTTATGCGGTCCGATAGGGCTTTAGGCAAGATACTGATCTCTTGATCTGCAACGCTTTTTCGTGCTTCGATATCTTCCTTCGCTTGTCTAATACGGCGAGTCGCAGCCTCTGGTTTGATCAAGCCTTTTTCATCTCGGAGTTTATCATACTCTTCTTCAGGAACACCCGCTGCGGCTAGTTCTAGAGTATACTTATCGTTGAACATGTCATTGCGATAAGCCTCATACGCATCGTTTGCAGACACACCACTCTGGATGCGTTCTTGGAAAGCTGCACGATGACGCGGATCTTCGATATTCTTGAGCATCTGAGGAGCCAAGACTTTGTCTGCCGCAGGGGTGACCGATTGACGGAACTTGAGATAGTTAAGAGTGTTCTGCCCCTGTTGGGTCTGTAGGTAGGCAGGGTTTTGCACGAACTGTTGATTGATCTGCTCGTCGGTCATTTGCGGTGCTTCGCCAAACGCCTGTGAAGCCACTCGCTCGGCTTCCTGTTGCTGCTTTTGCCTTTGGTAAGCCTCTTCCTGTGCTTGTCTTTGACGCTGGATAGCTTCTTGCTGATACTGGTAGTTCTCACCTTGCTGGAGCATTGCTCGAGCAGTCGGAGAGAACATAGTATTCTGTGAACCTCCTTCGGGGGCACCAAAATAGCTAGTTAGTGGCACGCTGCCAAAGCCAAACATTTCCTCGGGGGTTGGGGTGCGGGGGGCTGGCATATTTAGGCTCCGATATGGACTCCTCTGGAGAGTTCTGAATGGATGTTGAGAGAAGGAATAGCTCCACCTCTGGATGCTTTTGCCTCCTGATTGAGGTAGGAAATGGCTGTAGT
>Ga0247723_1001017_pt1 | contig 17103 bp, 30 predicted proteins | sample MSEWelMarce5H_FC_FD_189079 | JGI IMG/M metagenome (GOLD analysis project Ga0247723, IMG submission 189079) | Subsurface sediment microbial communities from gas well in West Virginia, United States - MSEEL Well Study Marcellus 5H_FC | ecosystem: Environmental > Terrestrial > Deep subsurface >... | reverse complement strand
CTGGAAGAAACTTAAGAGCAGGAAAGCCAAATCGGTAAGAACTATATTTGAAAACGATACTTTATATGAGAACATCATGATCTCTGGCTATGAAATGGAGATTGAAACCCCTTATAAAGAAGCGATTAAGGAATAATGAAATTTAGACTAGAGGCATTGAAGGATTTTCGTAATTTAGTAAGAGAGCTTGCTCTGGGCTTACGAAACCTTACATTTGGTGATAATTTCAGGTCTTTCGAGACCTCCGTAACAATTTCAGCTACTTCCTCATCTGTAATACGTAACCAATTGACTACAATACCAAGTAAGTATATGATAGTAGACCAGACAGGTAATGGGTTAGTCACCCGAGACATAAACAATACATGGACAGTAAATAATCTATATCTTTATAACCACGGAGCTAGTGAGGTCACGATCACGGTTCTTTTTTTAGCGTAGGAACTTTATGGCAGAACAATCAATTAGTCAAAAAATTAAAGAGCAGATTCAAGCCTCAATGAGTGGTATGGCAGATTTAAAACATAAGACCGCCATGGACGCTAAGAAATTAGAGACATTAAATCCAAACTCTACAGAATACCAAACACTACGTTCTCAAATTAGAGCCGATGACGTTTCCCTACGAAATATGGACAATAATCCTGAGGTAAATAAACTCAGAGAGATGCAAACAGGCGCACAATTTGGTGAAAACGTACTTGGTGATGGACTTGGTCGTGCTGCCGGTAATGCAGATATTGAGTCCCTACGTGGTCAGTATAATCAAATGGCACAAGGATACAGTGGAGCAGAAGCCACAGCAAGACAGGAACAGGCATACCAAGGCATAAACCAAGCAACTCAGACTGCCTCTCGTGCATTGCAAGCCTCCCTAGCTAAGGCTGGTGTGAGGGGTGGTATGGCAGGATCACAATTACGGGATGTGCAAGTCCAAGGCATGCAGCAAAAAGCCAATACTCAACGAGACTTATTTATCGCAGGAGAAGAGGCTAAGAGAACTGGTGTAAACCAATTGGCAGACTTTACCACTGGAATATTAAAATACGATCAAGACCAATCCGCTAAAGAAAAGGACCTTGTATTGCAATCTGCCATGGGATTTGCTGGTATGGGTGTTGCCGAAAGAGGTGCGTCTGCTGCTGCTTCAGCATCTGCAGCTGCTGCCGCTGCTCAGAAATCATGCTTCGTAGATGGCTCTATGGTAGAGATGGAGGGCGGAGCTAAGAAGAACATAAGTACCTTAAAAATAGGTGATTTAACAGCCCTAGGTGGTAGGGTTACGGCTACTGGAGTAATGGAAGTAGATACGGAACTATTTAAGTTTAATAATTCTGTTGCTACCGCTACGCATGTTATATTTGAAGAAGGTCAGTGGATCACCCTTGGTGATAGTAAGTATGCAGTATCATTAGGACTACATAAAACTCTCGTATATCCTTTAAATGTTGAAAACAATATATATTTAGTGGATAATAGAATACATAGAAACTTCACCGAGTGCGAAGGTGCCTATGACCAAGAAGATGCCCTAAATAAACTAAACAATGATTTCTCGGAACTTACATGCCTATCCGTATTAGAAAGTACACTACAAGCGACTATGCCATACTCGAAGCCCTATTCAAATCTAGAGATTGGACATGGGAGAGAGGAGCTATCAGTCCCTTCACGTATTTGGCGTTTCGTGACGAAGTATTGGTCGGAGCCAGTAGTCTTTTCTGGGGATTCGGGACGAATCTAGGCATTATGGGCTTTACCCTAACCCGTCCAAATGAGAGCCTCAGGACGGTTAACGCAGTAGTAGAGAGAGTGTTGGAAGAGGCGGATAAATGGGGAATACAACACATTGTCTATAACACCCATGGTTACTGTGAAGAAATGGTTAAATTTATGGAAAAGAAAGGGTTTAAGGTTTACGATAGACAGGGCATTTTAACAGTAAGATCATTAGGCAATAGTAAATTTTTAGAGGACTAATATGGCGATGACAGAGCGGCAAAAAAGAGAGATGGAGAGGATCAATAAACTCGCTGCTGAGGCAGGTCTGGGTGAATTGGAGCCTAATGAAAAGACCGCTATGCGTACGGCTAAAGAACAGAATAAAATGTATAGAAAAGGTGCGTCTAAAATAGACGGTTACAGACAGGTTGGACCTCATCAAAGAGGTACGGCTATTGATGCGTATTTCAAAGACACGCCAATTACATCTCCAGAACAAGTACAGAAATTAAGAGAATTAAAGAGCTTAGCTAAGGATCGCGGAAGCGACTATACCGAAATTGACTGGGATATGGGTCATTTCGAGTTTCCCCCTACTAAAGAAGAAGTGATAGAAGGTAAACAGTTATATCAGTTTGGTGCCTCAAACAATGGTTCTATGCCTCAAACAGACGAAGAGCCAATAATTAAGGGTCCTAAATCAGATCGTAAACAGACCCGTCCCGGTCTTAAAGAGTACCTTAATCAAGGTCTTGGTGCTGCACTAAACATGGTATTTCCTAATGTAAATGCTGGTGAAATACCTGCCGAGTCATCTGTCGAGACCACTTCTGGTAGTTATAAGCCTGCCATAACAGGTCCTGTCATGATGGCTACGCAGACAATGGATGCGGAAAAGAAGAAAAGGGAACAATCGTTCGCATTAATGAAACAAAGACCAGAGGTCGTGGCTCAGTTAGTGCAGGATGCAGATATTGATCCCGAGACTAAAGATCAGGCAATGGCAATTTTAGCAACCCCTGAGGCTATGGATGATGTTAAGAATAATCTCTTAGCAGAAAAGGAACAACCCTCTCTATCTGCTCAATTTATCGAGTCCATCTCCTTCTTTCTACCTCAAATGATTGGCATGGCAGTTGGTGGTGCAATAGCTGGTACTGAGGGCGCGGTTGCAGGTGGTGAACAAGCCATGAAGAACCAATCTCTATATCTTGATTATATGAGTAAGAAAGAGGCGTTGGAACTAAAAAGACAAGAAGCTAAGAAGAAAGGTACGCAGATACGGTTCCAGCAATCTCAATATGAAGACGCTAATGGTCAGCCACTAATATTCGACCCATCTAGTGGATTATATAAGAGTATGAATGGCTCCATTGCCAATCCCGGAAAAGTACGCAGTCGTACAGGCATGACTGAGGCAGGAAAGAACGCTCGTTTTGGCGAATCCATGGGGTTTCGTAAAGAAAAAGAAAATTCAGATGTTCGTCAAAAAGCCATTAAAGCCTTCACCTCAGATAAAGAGGTTGTGGCAAGTAGGGAGGCACAGGGGCATGCCGAAAGAGCCATTTATCTACTAGATAGTAAATCGCCATTTGCAAAGGCGTTTTCTGAACGTGCGTTAGCACGACTTGCTGGTGAAGTTGGTGTTTTGACAGAGAAAGACGTTACCGCTTTCGCGGACCCGCGTATTGTGGAACAAATTAAGAACTCTATCTTGCAAGGTACTGAGGGTTCCTTATCTGAAAATACTAAGAAAGTGTTGAAAGAAGCCCTAACTGCCCTAGCTTCAAAACGTACCGAGAAGATTAAAGAAGTTGGTAAGAGAACTGCTAAACAATTCTCTAAGGCTACGTCAATACCAGAAGATGAGTTAGAGAGTATTTTATTGGATAGTAAAGAAGATGTAACGGACGAAGACGACCTAGATGCTAAAATTAAGAAACTCGAAGAGGAGTTAGCTAATGACTAATGAAGAAAAACAAGCCAAGTTACAACAACTACAGCAATTAAAGGCTTTAAAAGCTGAGAGAGATGCTAAGAAAGGTGTCACGGTGCCTGAGGGGCAGGCGGCATTTAGACAACAAACTACCGAAGGTCTCGAGCCTCAAGTAGCCGCCTTAAAACAATTATCACCCGCCCAGCAGAAAATAAGCGAAGTAAATGCCATGGTAACAGGAATGATGCAATCAATTCCATTTTCACGCGAATTAGGCGCTGGAGTAGAGGCAGTGAGGCAAGCTACTAGTGGCGAGACCGAGTTATCGCTTGATGCGATAAGCGAGAATTACAAACGTAATAAAGAAACCTACGACTACTCTGTTCAAAGAGTTAAAGATGCCCATCCATTGATTCATGAAGCCTCCGACATGGCTTTTTCAGTAGTTCGTGGAGTGGTGCAACCACAATCTCTTGGTGCCGATATGGTATCAGGAGCCGTAGAAGGGGTCTCTCGTGATCCTGATCGTAGTGCAGAGGATGCTTATGCAGGTGCTATATCTGGCTTTGTATTTAATCGCCTTGGTATGGGTATTGGAAAAGGTATTCAAAAAGTAGGTTCATTGGCACGAAAGTTCTCAGAAGAAGGCACTCAGTCTGCCGTAGGCGCAATTAGTAAGGCAGAGACTAGAAAGTTAAATGTACATTTGCTTAAGAGTGGTCAGACCACCAAGGACTTTGCCAATAACCTATATAGTCAGAAACTTACGTTTCAGTCCCCAGATGGGACGATAAGCGATGAAATCCCCTTATTTGAACTAGGACAAGCCTTTGACGAGACCCTCGATAAGGTCAAGGTTTTAAAAGACCGTAGTGGCAAAGCCATTGGCTCCATCATATCTCAAATAGACGAAACGCTGCCGGCAGGCAGCATTGATCCTGCACAAATTCATGCTAAGTTAAAGGACGATATTCTTGCTCCATTGGCAAATTCAGATTCACCAGACCATCAAATCCTCGCTAAGAAGGTCTCATCGTACCTAGAAGACATGTTCATGGAGCCTACAATAACAACAAAAGTTATTGATGGTGTTCCAGAGATGGAAGTGTCCAAGGTCTATAAGAAGGATTGGTCCTTAAGACGGATTCAAGACTTAAAGGTCGATATTGCCAATAAGGTTAGTAGAGAGTTTTCTAAACTATCCGGTGCCGATGAAATTGCCACATCTGCTCAGAAGAGGGATATTGTAAGTAAGTTAACGGATTATATGGAAGAAGTGGTTGATAATGCGCCCTCAACGGACCCGAAATTGCTACAAACCTTTAAAGGCTGGAAGAAAGAGTACGGGAATCTCTCAATGGCAGAAGAACTGTTAGAGACAAAGGTAATGGAACAAAATGGTGGTTTTCTTGCTCAAGTACAGAAATCGCTAAAAGTACGTGGTCTTGTCGTAGGCTTAACCTCTCACGCCATGGGCGGTATAAACCCAATCGCTGCCGTGGGTGTTGCTGCTACCATTAACCAAATGCTTGAAAGCCCTGCCGCGCCTGCCACAGTTGCTGTTGGTATGAAACGTCTAGCGGATTACATACAGGCAAATCCAAACTCTCCCATGACTCAGAGGGTTGTTGTAGGAGCAGGACAGAGTTTAGACACCTTTAGAAACGCAATCTCAAGCTCCATAGCCGAGATGGATTTAAGAGACAATCCAATTAAACGCTCAACAGATGATTTAATTAACAGACAGTCTACAGTCTCTTCGTTACTTCAGTACCACGCCCCAGATGCCGCGAAGAAGTTCCGTCAATTAGCAGAAGAGGGAGATGAGACTGCCCTAGCTACATTCCTATCAGAACTCTCCAATGATCCTCGTGCTAGTAAGTTTATTGAACCCGGCAGGGGAGTTAATGGTAAGGCATGGACTGAGCAAGATATGAAAACTACTGAGGACAATATCAGGGCATGGAACCCTCCTGCTCATGTACGTTTTAAGATGTTGGAACAACTACGATCAAATAAGATTATTCCAGAACAAGATTGGGTTGCTACGCCCCCTAAAGAATACCAACCAAGGGATAAGAAGCAGCCGCGATACTAAGAGGTACGACAATGAGCGATATACCAGAGAAAGTATTTGAGTCGGAGCAGGAATGGCGTAGGTTTTTAGTTCAGGAACAGAAAGAATTAAGAAAAGAGATTACTGAATTAAGGCAGGATTTAAACATATTCAAGATCAAAGCCTTCGGTCTCATAACTAGTTTAGTAGCTATTGCCGAAGGCATTAAGAAGTTCTTTCCCTAATCATCTTCGGGAAATCCTTCTACTCTATTACATACTATAAGTGCCTGTTCTTCTTTCATAGCGCCTAATAATACCGCTACTTTATTTAAAAACTCCATCTTATCTTGCACACTTTCTATTTCGAGAGAATACTTTACCGTAATGAAGCCCTCTCCTGACTGATACTGTAAATCGAAATCTGCGTTCATACCTCTTCCTCCTGATTATACGTTATTAACTTAACATTCTCTGGTGCGTGTCCGATAGCGAGTAGGAATGATCTAAATGCCTGTACTTGATCGTCAATAAAGACCGCCTCAGTAGTTATCTCGATCTTCTCATTCCCATATGTATAAATAAATTTAATTGATTGCTTCATCTCTTTACCTTAAATAAATATAAAATAATTATAAGAATCCAGTACAAAACCCGCAGATGCACAATAATCTTGATCCAAGGGGTCTGGGGTTTCATATACCCGTCCTTTTCTATCGAAATACTTGTACAACTTTATCACCGTGGCGTGTTTCATGGCATACTCAATGCCAAGTGATGCAAGCGCAGATTGGAGGCAGGACTCTTCATATCCCTTATTATCAATCTGATCCCCACCAACAGAGAAGGAAGTCTTAAGTAATTCTTTGCTAGTATCCTTTACAATAGGGACCGACTTCACCATCTTACCTGTCTTCATCCTCGCCCCCACCTGCCAACATAACAAATATAACTACTGAGAACACTATCAATATACCTACAATCTCTTCTAATAGTTCTTCATCGCTCATTTTATTACTTCTTTGCAATTGTTTTGACCACTTGTGCTACTTTCTCTAATGACCTACCACCAGTATAAGCCCCTAAGAACACTTCTGCAAGAGAGTAGATGTTTGGCGAAGCCGTGTAGCCAAAGTGACCATCCAAGATAAGGGCAATGACAATAACTATTGCACAAAGGGGTCTCCAACCACTTGTTAGGAGGTTCTCGCTGCTTGCTTCTGCCTTCATCAACTCAATGGACTTCTCGTGCATAGAGGATTGAATCTTTGCCAATTCATTGTGAAGCTTTAACTTTTCCTCAGTTGAGGTGTGAAGATTGTCAATTAAATCAGTTGCAGGCTTAAAAATACCAGAAATCCACGATAGTATGTTCATTCCTTACTTCCTTTTATAATTAAGATATTGTTGAAAGTAAAATACTCAACTTTAATATGTGCATTAAATAGCTTATCAGAGTACCTTACGGCTTGTTCATTACATTTGAGGAGAAATCTATTATAAACTCCCTCTTCTAGTTTTATAGAAACGATAGGATTCTGTGCAACGGACTCCTGCCTAAGGGTATTCACGAAGTCTAATAAAGCTGTCTCTATCACTTCTCCTCCCTCTTAACATCCTCACAACGAGCAGATACGAGAAAGGCTCCTGATTCCGAGCCTATGAACTTAGGTAGTTCTGGTAACGTACGTTCACATTCGGCTCTAGACGGTGCTACTAGGCAGTATTCCCTCTCTATTTTAGAACCGTTAAAGCCTAAGACAATACATAATAATGTAATCATTTTAACTCCTTCAGGGGATTCTTCCTATCAAGTTCTTGAATATAGGAAAAGTAACCACTTAATTGCTTCTTAGTAATAGAAGTCAGGGGCGGTAGGTTTACTTTCACACCTCTCTTACGTAGTGATTTTGCTAAGAGAGCAATAATGTCTCTGGTCCTCTGCACCTTCTGTTCCATGTGTTGATTCCGCTCTTGCTTTAACTGTGCTTGGGTCTTCTTCACACATCCTCCTTAGGCTGTAAAGCCACGATCTTACGTTGCTTAGACTTCAAATATGCGGTCATTAGAATGGCATAGTTAGCTAGGTCCCCCAATGTATCTTCAATACTCTCATCTTTCACCCGCGCATCCTGCTTGATTAGTGAGGCGATCCTAGACATCTTATCAGTCATACGAGCTAGAAAGCCCTGTTCGGTAGAGCAGATTCCTAGAATCTCTACTTGTCTGAAGTTTGCAAATGGATCGGAATTTTCTGCACCACAGTAATCCGCTCCCTTACGCTTGGAAATATCTAAGATTTTCTTGGTAAAGTTCTCATGAAAAAAATAAAATTCTTCTTTATTCATTCTGTTCTCCTCGTTCAATTGCCCATATGGTCCATGCTAATCCTATAAAAAGATATATAATAGGATGTATAGTAGCACGTGTAGGTGCTCTACATAATGTTACCCCAAAAGCCACAAAATTTAAATTAGCCATTCCATGCGCAACGTATTTAAGTACTTTACTCATCGTAACCACCTTTTAGAATTGTTTATTCCCATGTCTATAGGAACGAGTTTCATTATACTCCATCTTGGTCTTAATGGCAAAATCAATATCAAAGCCCCTGAAGGCACAGTAGTCTAGTATGCGAATCATTGCATCTGCCAGTTCTACTGACTCTCCATCAGGCTTGCCCTTCTCGTCTACGAAGTATGCTGGCTCGCCTTTACGGGCAGACTCAGTAGCTTCCGCAATCTCAGAGACAATGAGCATGGGGTACGTACCTACTTCACGAGGCGTATCATACCAACCCTTCTTCTTAGATGTTTCATGTATCTTCTTTCCTAGTTCGTTTAGTGTTGTCATTTTAGCCCCTCAGTAAAAGTCCTAGATCAATTAATATTAACAATATACCGCTCCAATAGATTCCAAGTACCACAAGTAGCTCTTTCATTCTAACGCTCCTCATAACGATATTCAATCTCGTTATCTAATAAAGTAATGTTATGCAACGCTTGCAATGTTGGATGTTCAAAGTTGGACCATTTAAAATTATAAGTGTAGTAACGTGTAAAGATCGTTAACCACGACTCCCTACGCAGTAGATTTGCAAATCGGTACAGTAAATGACCCACACTTGCTTGAATGGTATTACGATGAATCATTAGCGTCAACAGACGCAGTAACCACAGGCACTTACCGCTAGTGTCCTCATTTGGCTTTCTCATTGAATAGGCAATCATAAATGGAAAGAGAAGTAGACCTAAAAGGGATGCAATGATTGAGCCTTTCATCATTGAGTAGAATATAACGTCGCGAGGATGGAGCCATAATTTATTGTTCCACTTAAATGTAGGTAAAGAAGCCACGGTAAAGAACGAGCAGTATTTCCAAATATACATGCCCGTCATGTTATCATGGGAAAAGTGCATGCCATTTGTAGATGGGTCTGCATGATACGCGCTACTAACAGGGTCCTGAACAACTCCGGGTGTAAATAGAATTAAAGGGTTATAGGCATTATTTTCAAGTAGTTTAAATAGGACGTAGGTAGCCGTAAATAAGGGACCATTCTCACTCTTACCTGCTAATTGAAATGGTAAGTTATGGATCAATCCGTTCTCATCCATGTATTCATTTATTTCCATGTTATCCCCCATAGAGCCTTCCTACTCATTTGTTTAATCGTTTCCCAGTAAAGAGCCACCTTAGTCTGTCTAAACATAGGAGCCTTACACTCTCCTATATGTCCATACCTAACGAGCGTATTGACACTTACAAAGCCCTTAATCTCCACCACCAACTCGTCCATGTCTATGACGCATAACGCTGCATAGTGTCTATATGGAGCCTTTTTAAGCATTGGATCGTGGCGTTGTAGAATCCATGATGATCCATACCTCTTTTCTGATTCTTTAGTCTGGGTCTTTACATGAAAGTGTTTAAATCCGTCTGTTAGATCGGAACTATAGGTCTTCACCCCGTGGATGGTGAAATCTGGTTCGGAGACTCGTATGCCCCTTTTGCGGAGAAACCTACTAACTGCCAATTCGCCCAAGGCACCTGCGATAATATCAACATCCTTAAAACCACCTCTTTTCTCATATAAACCCTTGGAGTCCCCGCGACTTTCAAGAAATCCTTGGACTAGTTCCCGATCTAATATTGACAATTTAACCTTATGACTCGTCTTCATCCTACCACCCCACATCATCAGAAACATACTTCTCTAACTTCTTTTCTTTCTCTTTCTCTTTCTCTCTTCTTCTCTTTTCCTCATCAATTTCAATTAATTTGGTCAGTTCTTTACGTCTCTTATCACGTTCCATGAACCCGCATTTACAGCCAAAGTTGAAGAGATTGAAGGACTCGCATGTACAGTGGTCCAAGTGTGACGATGAAGGTAGGGGAGGAGGATCGTCGTCCCCGTACTCTCCCCATGCAATCTTTAAATGTTCTTCATGATCGTCCCATTCAAACTCTAATTGCTCATCAGAACCGTCAAAAATACTCATTTTACTTCTCCCTCCAAATCTAAAAGGTTATTAACGTATTTCTCATATTCTTTTAGTAGGAACATACAAAGGGTATTTGATAGAGTGGAGGGACAGGATGAGGCTTCCTTAGTGTTCTCTCGTAACTCTTGCAAGAATATTCGTTCCTCATAAGCCTCAATAAAGAATGGTAACTCCTTCTCTATGCGTTTCCACTCCTTATAGGAGTAAAACCCAGCCTCTTTCATAGCGTAATGTAGTTTGTAACTCCACCATGCAGTTACGTGGTCAGGATGCTCAGTATCCCTCCAGTTTAATAAAGTCTCTAGTTTCATTTCGTATACCTCTCTACTATTTGTGACTCTACTCCTACAAACACATCAGGAACAACAGTACGCATTTGTTCAATCAGTATCCTTTCTTGTTCCTTTAGGGAAGCTTCATTGCCATCACCTTCAACAATAATCTCATCATGAACAAACCCAGCAATGCGAAAACCCCTCTTGTCGAGTTCGTATAATGCCAACTTGGCACCGTCCGCTGCCAACCCTTGAAATGGTGTGTTCTTCTCGGCACAGTATGTAGTGTTGTTGCGTTTACGACCAGTCAGAGTGTAGACGGAACCCTGTTCCCCTGAAAGGTACTCCCGTACCTCTGGGAATGATTCAAACCAAGAATCCTTCATCTTCTGTGCCTCCTGCCTATTAAGTTCCAGACCATATGAACGGGAGAACTCAATAAAAGTATCTACGCCCAGACCACCGGGAAAGCCAAAGTTCGCTGCCTTTGCCTCCTGTCTCCACTGCTTCGTGACATCTTTCATATCGACTCTTCTGTGAATTGATGCGTAGTATTTGTGCAAATCCTGACCGGCGTTCAATCTATTCCGCATCTCAGAAGAACCAAAACGATCATAAAGAACTTGTGCCAAGGTAGATAGTTCAATCGCAGCATAGTCCGTGATATGGAACTTATTGGAGGAATGGGGTACAAATAGCTCTCTCACACCCCCAATTCTAGGTAATTGCTGAAAGTTTGGACCAGAGCAAGATGTTCTGCCCGTATTAACCAATAAGTTGTAGCGAGGATGTATCCGATTTGTAGTGATTTCGGTTACAAAACTTGCCGCTTTTTCAAGTTCCATATATGCCAAGTAGTCGGAAACAAAGGGATATGTTGAGTAGGCAACAAGATCATCATATTTAGAGGATATGGAACCGTCTTCTGTACGTGGCAAAAGGTCCTTAAGACCAATGTGAGTCACAATACGCTCGTACCGTTCCTTAAGACCCTTCATGCCCCTGACCCAGCCCCATGTTGCTAACCGATCCTTAACAGGCTCGATGTTGCTACTAAATTTAGATAACCATTGTTCACGAGCCTCTAGGTCAAAGCCAATACCGTTCTTTCTAATATGGAATAGGGCAAGGTCCCCTTTTACTTGAATATTTTCAGACAAATTTGTGCCATAAATGTCGTGCGATTTAATAAATGTAATAAGTCTCATGTAAATAGAAAAGGTCGAGAGTACGTCCAATGCCGCATACTTTAAATGCTCATGAGGCATATCCTTGTACTCCCGACCAATAAACTCCCCGTAAGAAAGGCGTGGAGAGTCTTCCTTCGCTAATTCTAGCGCAAGTAGTTCCCTTGCCATTAATTCTAGGGAGTATTTCCTTGGAACCTCACCATCCGTAGCGAGTTTCCAAAGACGATACAGTACACCAATATCATGTAATTTATGAGACTCATAGTACGGATAGAACGAGTCCTTTTTGCCGGTAAACTGACAAATAACATCAACGTCGAAGGGTGCGTTTTGAAAAACTAAGTGTGTGTCCTTGTGACGGATGAGAAAGTAGTTTAGCAGATTACTAGGTATTAGGTATACCGTATCTTTTCCACCATATGCCGCTGTTAAAACTAATAGTGGTGTAGTTTCAATGGAGGTCACGGTAGTTTCAGTATCAACAGCAACGATTGAGCCAATGTATTCCCCTGACCATTGCTTGACTGCGAGTGTATTTCCTAAAAAACTAACCGTGACCATTTATTGCTCCTACTGTGCGAAGAACTTTTTAATCTTGTTACGAGGCTTATACTTCCCTGAAGCATCTTCTTCAATGAAGATTTCAGCATTTAGAGGAGACTCAATGTAGCCCTCTAGTACCGAAGGGTCCCCCTTGAAGCCTTCTTTTGATCCAATTGCCTTTAAATACGATGACAATCGGTCAGTTGTTACGGCTACTGCCTTTGGATTTGGATGGGTTAGAACGTAGTCTGTGAACAACAGACGCTTCTTATACTCCCCTGCCATGATCTCGAATACGGTTGAGAGTTTGGTATTGCCTGTTTTAGTAGGCGCAACCGTGTAACTCTTCATGCGTACGCGATAAGTACCTGCTGGTACTGGCTCATACGACTTCTTCTGTTCTGGTTGCTGCGTTGTCTGGTCCATATATCCTCCTATGTTGCGTGGCTCGGTCTTTCTTTGCCTCCCCACTTTGAACCCATGCTTTGTACTGCCTCTTTAGTCGTCTAAAGTAGGACTTTATAGCGTCCTGTTCTTCCTGTGGTCTACTTTTGGTCTTCTTCCTTGGCTCCACTGTCTTTCTCAACTCCTTCGCTACCTTGTTCCTCATCTCCACCTCCTTTAATATAATCTTCGATACGTTTAACGGCTATTTCAATATTACGTAAACGATTCATTGTCTCATTATCCCGTTCTTTCTTATTCATCTCTTCCTCCTCGTAAATCCTGTTTAGTTCCTGATCGACTTCTTCTTGCGTCATCAAATCTTTTGGTTTCTCGTTTAACATCGTTATATAATCGGACATATGCCTCCTTCAACTCTCCCTCTGACTCCTGTATACGTTTCTGTAGACGTACACGAAAACCACTCATGTATTTAAACTCCAACCACGTAATACCCTCTGGTAGCATACTCATTAAACCTCCATAAGCGTTAGTAGGTTATTAGTTTTCATCGCTAGTTCATATTTGTGTATGGCATACATGTATTGGGCACGACCCTTATGCAAGAACAGTTCAGAAGCCTTAACCACTCTAATGGCATCAGACTCCGATCTAGGGGACTTGTTTATAAAGATGAAGACGAAGTCATGATCTATGCCAGTAGACTGCTTAACAACATCTTGATACATCGCTGCAGAAAGAGCATATTCATACTTCTCACACACCTTTCTAATATTTACCATGGTCAGTGAATCGGACATTGTTTTAATATCGTAGATCGTAGGCTTACCAAAGAGTGTGCCTTTATAGTCACAACGAACCTTCAACCCCTTCGCGCCCCTACACAGAGCGTTCTCAATAACATGCGTACACTCGGCTTCACCCCCTGTCAAAAGGTCCTTAATAGATAAGATGATCTCCTGACCATTGTGCAATCTAATGGGAGCCTTCACAACTAGGTCATAGACCTGCTGTGCCTGCTGCCTCTGCAACTTGCTTAAACAAGTCTTAGATGGGTTTTCCGCGACGAGACGGTCCCATGAGGGACCCTTTCTTTCGAGGGTTTCGGAGAAAACAAAACTATCTGCCACTGTCTCTGGCTCAAGAAACAGAGCATGAATGTAAGTGCCAAAATCATAATAATCCTTTGCCTCTTGTGGCTCGTTTAGTATGTAACGACGGTAATGTTCTTCTGGGTCAGACAATAACATCTTTAGTTGTGAACTACTCACATACCTGCGATCCTTGTGATATAAGGGTCCTTGTAACTCATTCATAAAAGTCCTTTATTGTTCGTGCGTTCTTCTTTCTGGTATGCGATAAACTGTAGTGCCTGTTGTTGTGTCTTGTATGACGTCCCCACCCTCTAAAAGGTCCTGCATTATCTGCTCCCTTTCATTACGAGTATGTGAGCGTAGTAATTTGCTCATTTCGCGTTGAGATATAAAACCATTGTCCCGTGCTATTGTCATAACTCGTGCCATTGCTCTTTCTCGTGGTGTGTCGAATACGTAGTTCCCAACTACTTCTCTTATGGTAGCAAGGTAGTAGAGAACTGTCAAGCGAGCAAATTCTATATCCGCCACATCAATAATAGGCTCTCCCATCCCTACACGCGAAACACTATGTAGTATGGTTATTTTTATGGCTTGCTGATATAGACGAGCAATGATCGGTATGATCGGGCTAGTAGATGCCTCCTCAAGGCGCATTTTGTCAAAGTAGGAGAACATGTCATCAAGTGCTTCCTCTCCTTGTGGTGTAACCTTTAGATATGTCACCGCCTGTGTTAGACCTCCAATTAGCATATCCTCCTTAGGCTTGTATGCCGACCAGTATCTTAGGATATTACAAGTCTGCTCATCCAACTCGGGCATGTTTCGTAGTCTAGTAGCAGGGGCATTATAATCTCCTTTAAAGATTAGGAACCTACCCATTAAGCCCTTCTCAATAGCCTTGGTAGTTAATCCTTCGGTGACTCCTGTTGGCGTTGTAGACGCAAGTATGATGACATTCGGGCGAAAACAAGCTCCTTTAATGCCCTCGGCAGTTGCGCGACCGAGAAACTTACTAGAAGAACTAGTAAAGAGTTCTGCAAGAATATCCGCCATCTTGCCATTGTACTCACTCTTGCCACTGGTAATTGCACGTAGTATGCCTCCTGCCTCGTCCATTATGTCTAATCGGACTGGACTATGACCAAGAGAATCCATTAAAGAGGCATCGGAGACGTAATCTCCAGCACCTAATAGGTTCTCGGCTCCAATATTAATAAGAAACTTCTTAACCATTTGCTGCGGTGCATCCTTGCCAGAGCCTGATGGAGCTACGTTCAAGATGTATAGATTGGGGCTAATACCTGCAAACATCAACTTCCTAGATACTAGGGTAGACATTAAAGCCAAGGTTGCAGAAAACGCCAAGGCGGGTTGTTTAACCCATGAATTATCCAGTATGTTCTGTTGAATGGTCCTTATTACACCTTGGGCAAGTGGCAACTCTAGTTTGTTTGGATTTTTTGGCTGTTCCATTGCTCTCTCCTTTCCCATTGGAGCTATGTTCAAACGGGGTAGTTCGTAGGTCTTATTATCCCTGTACCTACGTGTGTTAATGGACTCTAGGTGATTAGAGTAGAACTTTAATGCGTTCGTAATTGATTCAGTATGTCTCTGCTCCTCAGGGTCCGTAAATAGTGGAGGTTTATTGTTCGCGACATCAAACTCGATTAGCCTTTTAAGGGCTTCGTCAATTGGCGTACCCTCAGCTATTAAGGTTCCACATAATGAGGATAGGGTATTGTTACGACCAGATTCTAATTTATGCCCACCATGATCCTGAACGTCTGGGAACTTCAAGCGTAGTTTGCTCTCTACATGGGCAAAGAGCGCGGGAGGAAGTAATGGTAAGGACGATACGGACACATCCAGCAGACCCTTCCCCTGCCATTTATAGAGCACCCCTGATGGGTGGAGAGATGGTGGTAGTGTAGTCTTCTTATTGTCTGATAGAATCTCCATTACCATCTGACCATTAAAGACCAAGGTCTGTGACCCCTCCCCCATATAACGATAAAACCTAGTCTCACCCTTAGCTCCAATTTTAACGACTGGAGAGGGTGGTAGAATGGGCATGACCAAGTCTAGAATGTCTTGACGGGTCTCGTCAATGTCCAGAGCTACTATATTGGACGCTCTGCCCATACAAACCGATATGTTTGTGTCTCCAATAGTAGACCATTGGTCTAGGTCTTCTTGTGTAGGAGGGCGGAAACAGTAATAGGACCATGATTTAATAGCAGGCAACTTATTGCCGTATTTGTCTGGTATGACGGAGTATCCTTTGGAAATGTAATCCGCATAATGCTCTTTAAATATATTCATTTCTCCACCTTTACTGCGTGCAATAAGAAATTATCTAAGGCTACTAATAATTTATCTACTTGTTCAAGATCGGTATTCTCTACTCGTAGAACATTTTTTGCAAGGGCGTCTACATTATCTAGAGCAGTATTAGAATTTTCATAATTAAACTTCCTCCACTAGAAAACCAATTTGTTTCATCATTCTTATTATATCCATCTCGCCATTGCCACTAAATAACACCTCATGATCGTCACTGAAAACGTAACAATCATCGTTATCCATCATTAAGGGATTCGTTAATTCGCCATTTTTATAAGCCGTCAATAATTCTGCGTAGTTTTTATACTTCATTTCATTTGCTCCTTTATTTGTTCAATTGTTTTCAATTCATCTTCCATTTTTAAAATTCTATCATTTACCAATTCATCAATATTAGGCACTAGTTTTTTTATATGACGGCAATCTATTGTCTGGTATTTATCTTCAAGCATAAGTTGATATATTACTTTCGCTGTTTTTATTTCGCCATGATATTTATTTGCTTTTTCTAAGGTCACTTCATCCATCTTAAACCTCAGTCACCTTTACTTTAATTACGCGGTAGCCGTCCTGATAATACCAAAACCATGTATGATAGCCTTCGCTTATTTTATATCTGATGGCGCTTTCTTTGTGTCGCCATAATGGCTCCAAGATTTTACCTTTTGGCGTGGAAATCGCCCACATCGTCGCGGTTAGTTTCTTTTTCTTTTTTGGTTTCATTTATCCCCCCTCAAGCTATTCAACCATTCTCTGGCTTTTTTCCCGCCAATTTCACATTCATACTCTGGTAATCCATCGGCTTTTTTAGTTGACATTGATATATCTGATTCATCAATTACAACCGTTAAATCCCCTTTATAGTCATCTGTAAAATGCCAAGGGACGCCCGACGCATACCACCCAATCACTTCTTTCGCACTAGCAAGCTGTGCTTTTAGCGCGGTGATTTTGTTTTCGTATTCATCAAATTTACCATCAATGAAATTCTGTTGAATTAAATTAAATTCATATTTTTCAAATTCATCACCC
>Ga0247723_1001016_pt1 | contig 17106 bp, 25 predicted proteins | sample MSEWelMarce5H_FC_FD_189079 | JGI IMG/M metagenome (GOLD analysis project Ga0247723, IMG submission 189079) | Subsurface sediment microbial communities from gas well in West Virginia, United States - MSEEL Well Study Marcellus 5H_FC | ecosystem: Environmental > Terrestrial > Deep subsurface >... | reverse complement strand
ATTAAATACCCTTTAGAACCATTATAAAATTTAAATATAGAATCAAAATTATATTTTAAATAATATAAATAGTCTGTACGTTGTTGATCTACATCTGTAAGTAGTAGATTATCTAGTTTATTTTTAGTTGTATTTAATAATATTTTTTGGTCTGGGGTGAATGTATAATCTTGTTTAAAGAATATTCTATCATTATTTTCATTTAATATTTCATTAGGATAATGAATTAAATTACCAATAGTATCTCTATCATTAAATCTATTCCATTCAGTGCAAGTACCCCAATCTTCAATTAATTTGATATCAATGTTATTTTCCTTCAAAGCATAATCCAGCCCCCACATTTCAGATTCCCATTTTCCAGTTTGCTTTCTTATTTGTTCGCAGAATTTAGTATAATCTTTGCTTATTTTCTTTAATGTAGAAAATTTTAAAGCAAAAGGATACATTATACCTTCAGAACTACTATATTTTTTCCAATCAGGTAAATCTTGAAAATGAATAAATTTTTGACCTATTACTTGATTATCTGCAATATCAACATCTATTAGTGTCTTAAACACCATGTCTGGATCTAAAAATAATAATTTATCTTCATCTTTGAAGTAATTATTATCACATAACCATTCAACTGCTTTATACTTGTTAGGAATACCTCCCCACCAATCATCGTTTTCAGTTTTCCATTTCCAAGCCCAATCAGGTTGATTAATAATAGTTACATCTGATGGAAAATCAAAATCTGGATTTTCTCCAGCATGTAATTCATCAGATGATACTAATAATACTAATTTACCTTTTTGTTTTGATTTTTTGATTGACCAATATAACAATTTTAACTGCCAAGCTTGATAGTCGCATTTGCTAGTACTTACAACTATATAATCCATTTATTGCCCTGTATAAGTATAATCTGATAATTTATAATGTATAAACATATTTCTATAGAACTCACCATCAAATGGTTCTATTCTACCATGTTTACAAATTGCTGATTCATATAAAATCAAATCCCCAGGTTCAGCATATATTTTATGCCATTCACCATCATGATCTTGAAAATCTAATGCCCAATCTTTATCTACTTGTTTATCAACTACAATAATAGAAGAAACATGATGTGTTTGGGGTCTATCTGTATGATTTTCTAGTATAGCTCCTCTCATATAAGATCTAATACCATAAATACAAAAAGGTTCTATTGAACGTCCTTGGGCGAATTCTTGATGAAGTGGTTTTAATTCTTCTAAAATAATTTCTTTAATTCTAAAACAATGATCCATGTTAAAAATTTCAACAGGTGCTTTTCCATCATTATCATGAATAAAATCAGTAATTCCATTCCAACTTTCTACTGTTTTAACTGATTGTAATAAATTGTATGCTTCTTTTACTAATCTCCATGTATTTTCTGGGACTTTTACTACTTTAAACCCTAAAGGGCTTAATTTTGGTAATTCACTTGGAGAATTAAAATTACGTTTTTTATTTTTATTATGATATTCTGTTGCTAATCTTTCGTCTTCGATGGAATTATACATATTTTCTCTAAACCATTTAGTAATAATCATTTTCTTTCCTTTCACGACAGCTAAACCCGAATGATGACCGGCTGGGTTTTCACTTCCGGTTCCATTTGAATTTTTCCAAACAACAGCGGTTCCTTTTTGAGGTGCTATTCTTTGATTTATACGTGGAAAGTCAGTTTCACCTCCTTCTTCTACATCATTTAAATAAATCATAAAAGTCCATGTTCGTTGCCCACTAGCTAAACAATGATTAGTATAACCATCCCCATCAAAATAATCATTATGGTAATTAAAATATTGACCTTCCTGATAAATTTGACCTTGAGTAGGTTCTGAATATTCACTTGCAATTCCTAATTCCTCATACATTTTATTATTAATAGATTGGAATTTAGGATCATTATCAGGAATTACTGATGTGTTACTTGTGCGTCCATTATCATATGTTGATTTTTTTAATCCAGATCCAGCTACAGTAGAACGAGTATTATTAATTTCAATATGATTACATAAATAATCACATTCATCATCATTTAAAAAATTAGGAATAGTAAATATTTCTAGTCCCTGATTATTTTCGATGTAATTTCTAATGTTTTGCATTTTTTAATTCTTCTTCGGTGAAAAATTGTCTTAAATTAGGGGCAAAATATGATAATGATTTTTGTACTTTACGGTCTTCTGAGCGGTAAACTACAAATTTATTACCACGTTTTTCAAAATGACAGGGGCGTTGCGATGCAGCAGTTCTAAACTTAGCAGTTGCATCAGCTTCTTCCTCTGTAGCACATGATTTAGATAGATTAGACTCTTGTACTTCATTATATGCAGCTAAGAATTTATCTTTTAAACCAAACGCCATAATACCCGCTGATAATACATACATAATATCACAAAAGGCGTCTAATACTTCTACAATATCTCCTTCTTCGGCTGCATGTTTATATTCATCTAATTCCTCTAAAATGAAATTATAAATAAAATCACGTTCCATTTTTTCAGGAATCGTAGGTATTTTATTATTTAATTTACCAAATAATTGGTTAAATTCCTCTACTTCGGATACAAAGTATAATCGATCTTTATCAACTTCTTGTTTGATAATTTGCTCTTTCCAATTTTCTAATTCTTGTTCCATAACTTATTAAATATATGCTTGTAGGTTAAATTTTAACATTTCTAATACTTCTTGCTTAGCTGTTTTAGCATGATCAGCAAATACACCTGATACTTCTGATGTCATCATACTAGCACCCATATGCTTAACTCCACGACACGATACACAATTATGTGTTGCATGCATCATTACCATAATACCTTCGTTACCTACAATTAATTGATTCATAGCATTATGAATAGCCATAGTTAATTGTTCTTGAATAGCACCTCTACGTGAGAAATGTTCAACTACACGATTTAATTTTGATAACCCGATTACCTTACTTTCAGGACCAGGTACATATGCAATATGACATTTACCTAAAATTGCTTGGTGGTGGTGAGAACACATTGATATTACTGGAATATCGCGCTCTAATACAATACCATTATAACCATCTGATGGGAATGCTGTAACATCGCCTAATACTTCGTAACGACCTCTCCACAAATCATTAACGTATGCTTTAGCAACACGTTTTGGAGTGTTTGATGAATTTGGATCGTTTTTCCAATCAACACCTAATGCGTCTAAGAAATTACCATATGCAACAGTTGCATTATCAATAATGGTTTGTTTTTCTTCTACGGTTAGAGAGCGCTCTTTACCTTCGGTTTTAATGATTTCTTGTAAATGGAGTGAGATACCATTTGCATTACCTGAATTGGTAATTTCTAAATTGCTAATTTCGCACATAACTTATTGTTTAAATTTATAACTTGAATTTAATTAGGAAAGACTTGATTGACAAGTCCTTCCATTATTTAATATTTTATTCGGTATTATACTATACCCCAAGCACCTCGTTTTTGAAGATTTTGTTGTAATTTATTTTTTACTTCTTCTTTACTCATTTCTGGTTTTACACTCCCATCACTGTTTAATGAAAAAATAGGTTTAAACTCATTAAATTCTTCATCAGAAAGCATTGGATTTGCATATAATGTAATATCTCCATTACTGCTTACTTCAGCACATCCATTCTCCTCAGTCATGCTATATATGCCTGGTTTCAAATCAGATAAAGAATCATAATCGATTCCATCTTCATTATCCTCAGAAAATTCTTTTTCATAAGTAAATGAATTAAAACTATCTTTATCGAATCCATCATACCATTTATTAAATTCATTTTCATCAAATTTATCTAAATTAAATCCACTGATTTTATCTGATGCAGGATCGTAATAACCACCTCCACCAGAACCAACACCTCCTAATATTCCATCACTAAAATCCAAACCAGCAGCTTCAAGTTTTGATGTTATATCTTCTATTTCGTTTAATTGCTTAAATTCGTTTTCATTAATTACACCTGCTAAAAATTGAAAACGTGCTTCTGTTAAATTATTTTTCATTATTTAATATTTTACTAAGATTAATACGCGTATAATGTATTATTAATTTTTTCATAATTTGAGTTTGAATCAGCATATGCTTTACGTTTTTCATCAGTATACTCATAAATGTATAAATTTGGAGTAGCATATGGATAAGCAAGCATTCTAGGATTAGATCCTACAATTCCCGCATTATTAATACCGTTTTCTCTTAATGCTGTCTCTAAATCATCTAAAGTAGCATCATCAGGTAAAGAACGAGCTATATTTAAAATAATTTCTTCTCCTTTTTTACTTTCTTTTACTTCATTTTCATTAATTACACCTGCTAAAAATTGAAAACGAGCTTCTGTTAAATTACTTTTCATTTTATTTTATACCTGCAATTTTATTCCAACGATATTTAATTTCATTCATTGGCTCTATTTTATCGTCTACTGCATTCATTCCTGAAGTGTCTGTTTTAGTGTTTCCAGCTACGATTTCATCGTATTGATCCATAGTTAAAACTTGACCATCTTGACATAATTCAATAATTTTATCTGTTGCTTGATGTAATGCTTCGTCATTAGTTGCGTCTTCACGAGCAAATTCGAGTAAACGAATAAACATAGGCACATCAAATGCTACTACGTCTTCTGGGTTTTGTTGATTTTGGTCTTCCATATTATTATTTGTTATAAATATCTAAAAACATATCACTCTCAAACCATCCTGTTAAGATATATTTAGTTGTTGTATTGCTTATTTGGCCTTTATGAGTAAATATCCATTCAGCTGGCCAAATTAATAATTTACCTTGTTCTGCTTTTTCTAAATGGTTTTGGTATTTAAATTCAGTACCCCCATCATTAACATCATTTAGATAAATCATCCAAACTAATATTCTTTGAAGTCCATTATTGTTTTCAAAATGCCATCTAGCAAACCCCTCTCCTGGATTGTATTTTTGCATGTTGAATTTTCTTGTTTCAATAGGGGGTAACCCATTTAATTCAGGATATAACTCATAATACTTAAATAAGTTTTTATCTAAAATTTGATTTAATTCTTCCATTAAAGGAAACCACAATTCCTTTTCATTAATGTACCACTCTGATTGAATTGTATTTTGAAAGTATATATCTGTAGATTTTTTATGGATAGTTCCATCATCTAATCTAGAGTCACAATCTTTTTTAAGTTGAGACTGTTCAAATGAATTAATAAATTGCTCACAAAGTTCTTTGGAGAAAGCATTAGGTTGAGAATAAAGACAAGGAATCATTTTATAAATTGAGTTTTGAACCCAATGTAAAAAAGAAAGTTGGAGGAGTCAAATCAGATGATAAATTTGATTTAATATTAAAGTTTACTCTAAAACGTTTAGTTAACGGAATATCAAATGAATTACCTAACATAACATTAAAATTTTTATTTATTTTCATTATTGGATCACTCGTAATATAAGATGTTGGAGAATAAAGTAAAAACACTTCAGGTGTAAATTTTACTTTAGTTTTTGTTTCTAATGGTCTCATATAAAACCCAGTTAATGAAGGCCCATACATTTGATCTCCTGAACCTAAAAATCCAGCAATTAATGATACGTTATAACCAGTAACACCTTTTTTACCTAATAATTTAATGTAAGTATAACCCCCAAATGTTAAATGATCTGTAAATGTAGTTGCATATGTTAATGAATAGTTTCGAACATGACTAACAGCACCATTTGTAGTATACATTTTAGTATATTTACCTGTTAATGCTAATTGTTTAAAATTTAAATGAATCATTGAAGTAGCACCCCAGGATTCATTACCCATTAATGAAGATTTTGATGCTGATATACCTAATACTGGGGTAAATGTGTTATCAGCATTTTGCATTGCTGCTAAATCTCCTTGAATTACTAGTGGGTTTGTTGTATTTACTGTTTTAGCTTTCTTTTCGTCTTTTTTACTATCGGATTTCTTTTCGTCTTTTTTTCCTTCCCCTTTAGCATCATCTTTCTTTTCTTCTTTACTTTCAGATTTAGACTCTGATTTACTTTCTTCTTTTGATTCGGATTTAGATTCGCTTTTACTTTCAGATTTAGCTTCGGATTTTGCTTCAGATTTAGCCTCTGCTTTAGCTTCAGCTTTAGCTCCACCTGAAGATCCACCGCCACCTCCACCAGCATTCCCACCTCCACCACTTGGGGCGCTTCCACCACTTGGTGCTGAACTACCCGCTGATGATGCGCTTGAACTCGCTGTAGATGATGCACTTGACGATGCACTACTTGATGCTGTATTTGAAGCTGTACTTGATGCTGTACTAGCAGCGGCACCAGCAGCAGTATTAGCAGCAGTACCTGAAGCTGTAGATGCAGCTGTTGAAGCCGCAGTACTAGCTGCAGTTGAAGCCGCAGTAGATGCTGCGGTACTAGCAGCTGTTGATGCTGCCGTCTGTGCTGCTGTTTGAGCTGCGGTTTGAGCAGCAGTTTGTGCCGCAACTTGAGCTGCTGCTTGAGCTACTACTGCTGAAATTGTGTTAGATATTGTTTGGGTTTGGGTTTGCTGAACTACTTCTTGGGCTTTACAGACATAAGCTTTCATTTGCTCATTTACCCATAATTGTACCTCACCTTTAGCTGCTTCAGCATATGAAAACGAACGAGCAGAACTACGATATACAATCAACACAGAACCCCCGATCGGAACATCATAGAATACCATTTGTTTCGAACAGGGGTCAAAATATGCGTTGGTAAGTACTTGTGCCTTACTTAAAAATGAAACAGTTAAAAGTAAGAATACAAATACATACTTCACTTATTAAGCAACTAATGCTTTGCTAAATCCGTCAGGACAAGTTCTAGTACATACTAAAGTTGCAACAACTGGTGCTACTGCAGCTCCGATTGCAATACCAACTCCTGCTGGAGTAGCCCACAATGCAGCTGAATCTAAGCTGTAGTAAATACAATTTGAAATTACATTTTTTAATAATTGAGCATCAACACTTCCACCAACACCAGGTATTGCTAAAAATCCAGTTGCTACTATTTCTCCCATTGCTGTTGATACTGCCATTTTAGCCGCCATATCCGCAATGTATAAAACTGGGGTTGCCATAAATGACAATGTAGTTGAAGTTGCAGCTCCTGCTGGTTGGGCTGGAGTAAATGCAGCAACACATCCCATTGAGATAGCAGCTGTTAATCCTAATCTACATGCATTTTCATCTAACCAAGCATAAGCAGCCCAAGCATAATCATCAACTACATCAATACCAGCAATTACTTGTTTTTCAACTTCAGCTGATAATTTTTTAAATTCATCTGATGTTACATCTAATCCGGCATTTGCTAATTCAGTTGTAGTGCTAGCTACTGTTGCTGTAATACTAATTGTTCTAGCTTCAACATCATTTTCTAAATGTTTAGCGTAGTTGTAAGTATCTGTTGCTAATTTTGCCGCCTCTGCTGCTAATTCTTCTGCTTTTCTAGCAGCTTCTTCAGCTAATCTTTGTGTTTCACGTGCTGCTGCTTCAGCTATACGTTGAGCTTCAGCTGCTTGTTCTGCAGCAACTCGTGCTGCTTCTTCAGCTGCTCTTTGAGTTGCTTCAGCTGCTTCTCTAGCTAATCTTTCAGTTTCTCTTGCTGCTTTTTCCGCAGCATCTTTAGTTGCATCGTATGCGTCTTCAAAGGGTTTTGTAACTTTATCCCACCAAGCCATATTTTTTTAAGTTTAAATTGTTTATTAAGCTAATAATTTATAATACTCTTTAAAATGCTTGATACGATCAGCTAAACCAATTGTACCACCATTAACACGTTTTGTAATTTGAGTAACTACAGCATCGGAAGCACCACTATCAGCTATCTTATGTAATCCATTTTTAGAGAAAAACCAAGCAGCTGAGAGTAAGGCATATTTCGATGAAACCACATCTGGGTTAGACAAAATGTCTTCTCCAATGGACTTACCGAATGCAGTGTAGTTCTCTTTACCAGTTAACTGTATATAACCTCTTCCGCGAAATTTATACCCTTCACCTGATGCTTCATTACCATTACCCATTCTACTTCCATAGACACGAGCAGCAATTTTAGCAGGTTTGCGTTCGTATTGAGCAGCTAATGCAGCTGTTGGAAAATATTTTTTAAATATTCCCATTAGTCCTTTAGCTGAATAATTTAAATTTTCTTGAGTTGCACGGAAACCACCTGATTCGTGTCCGCATTGTGCTAAAAAGTGAGCTAAACGTAATGGTGTATTAATACCAAATTTAGCTGCTGTGTCAGGAATCATTGCGATTACTGCATCTGGGATATGTCCTTTTAAATTAGATAATTTTAAATTACCTGAATTAGCAATTGGAGCGGCTGCTGGTTTAACTGCTGGAGTTGAAGTACTAAACATTTTTGACCATGTTCCATCTCCAACAATACCATCAGCTTTTAATCCATTAGCTGATTGCCAAGCTTTAACAGCGGCGTCTGTTTTAGGTCCAAATTTACCAATGGCTTCTATACCTAATTTTACTTGAAGCTTTTTTACATCTTCGCCTTCGGATCCTAGCTTTAATAGCATCGTTTATTGTTTTTATAGTTAATTATTACAGTTGTACTCTTTGTTCTTAGAATTGGATTTTATCCAATTTGTAAGTTAAACCTAAGCCTGGCGTGAAATTATTTCCAACTAGATTACCAATAACCCAAATTTTAAGTCCTTCTGATTTTAAAGGAGCATATCCTAACCATACATTTGGCTTATTTACATTTCCTACTGGTTGAATACCCATACCTAACATCAATTTCTCGCTAGCAAACATACGGATAACACCAAATTTCATAGTTTTATCTAAACTACCTGTTTTAGTTGATACCATTGGATCAGCATCATACTTAAAACCAGCATAAATACCCCATCCTTTTTTGATATAACCACCTGTTAAGTATCCGTCCATACCTTTATTAGTAGCGGAACCGAAAAATTCTTGTGCGTTAGCAGCTACTGCAGACAAACACAAAATTGTAATCAATAATAACTTTTTCATTTTATTTATTTTAATTTGTAAACACTTTCTTTTTAATCATACGTGAAACTATTCTTGAAGCTGCTGTTTCCAACGCTTTTTTAGTTGTTATACCGATTGTTGATTGATTAAATTTAATCTCATCAAACGAATCAGATAACGCACCTTGTTTTACTGTACTTGCTTCGCCTAAGCCTGAACCAGTGATATACTCAGCAGTTTCAGCGTTAACGAACTTAACTTGTAGACCCAACCGGGTAGTTTGAGTTTGCTTAACACCATCTTTCAATTTTAATTGTTCATCTTCAGAAACAGAGAAGTCGTATACCTCTACATATACAAAATATTGTGCAAGCTTAATTTTTCCTCTACCATCTAATTTATTTTCTGTAAAACCTGATTGAGACGCCTGGAATTGTTTTACCATTCTGTTCTTAATTTCAGCTTTATCTTCAGTAAATGTAAATCGATTTGTTTCTTCTAAAAATTCAACTACAATATTTGTTAAACCTAAACCAACACGTTTGTCTTTAAGTTCTGGATACATTGCAAATATCTCATCTGTAATCCCAATTGATAATAATTGGATTGGGATTTTAGGTCCATCATAATCAGATACAACATCAATCGATTGTTTCTTTTCAAAATCAGCTTGGTATGCTTCTGTCTTTACAGAACCAATAGTTTGTCCAAGTACTGGTAAACATAATAAAGACAGGAATAAAACCAATAAATTAGCCTTCATATTCTTCTTCTTTTTTTTCTGCTTTAGTAGCTTCTGAAATTTGTTTTTTCATTCCTGTAAATTTATCTATTGAAGATAAACCTAATGAACCGAATGCAAGTAACGCTACTGCATTTACTAATGATTCTGCAGGTGCAATATGTGCTTCAGAAAATGAATTTTGATACATTGTAATACACAATGTTAATGCAGCTAATAAACCAACAAATCGTTTTGATGATACAGCACCTTTTTCATCAGCTAGTAATGAATTGGCACCTGCCATAAATTTTTTTAATATTTCCATTTTACCAAGGTTGTTTTGAGATTTTAGCCGCTATTTGGTTTGCTCTCTCATTCTGATTAGTAAAATGTAAGTATACAAAATACATCTGAGTGCTAAAGCCAATTATAATTCCAGCTAAAACCAATTTTGAATAAATTTTATATACCTTTTCCATTTAATTATTCTTCTATAGATTCCTCTACATCCTTTATTTTACCACACTTTAAACATTCTTCATCACCATCACCGTCTGAGTCGCCCCATACATGTTCGCATTGGCGATGAGCGAAATATTCATCGATTTTACCGTCACCATCATGATCTAAACCATCCATCACACCATCCCCATCTTCATCGATTTCAACGCCCTTCTTTTCGGTAGTTGGTACAGGAGCTGGTGAGTCACCTCCTTTAGTATCAGATAATGCGACACCATCTTCCTCATCCATTTTCTGAACCAACATTTTATCTTTATCAGTATCTGAAAACCAATAATCTATAATCTTACCGTATGAACCAATAAATGCTCCAAGTAATAACAACATTAATTCTTTCCATTCACCCGCAATTTCGGTGCCTTGAATAATAGCGGCAAATATACCACCAATTATTAACATAAATCCACCTAAAACCATAGCGGTAATATACCATCTACGTTTCATCATTGCATTTAATAGATCCTTAAATCCCGTAGGAGTAGGTTTTACCATAGGTTGTTCTTCTTTAAATAACTTCATTGTTAATTACCATTTAGGAGCTTCTTCTAGCTCTTCTTTAGCTGTTTTAGGTTTTGGTTTTGGAGCAGGTGCGGGAGCTGGTTTTACACCACTACCACCACCACCTACAACATTCTTTTGTTGTTGTGTGTTGTTAGTAGTAATATTAATTACTGGAGCTGGTGCTGTTACTGCTTGGGGTGCTGGTTCATTACCTTCACCTGTAAGTGTTTTTGTTACATATCCACCAACACCTAATGCTACTGTACTTGCTAGACCGATAAGGATGCCTTTTAATGATCCTCCACCTGAGTTTTCTGCTTCTTCTGCCATTTTATTTTTAACGTTTAATTACTAATGGTTTTTTAACTGATACCCCGTTGATATCGGTTAATGTTATATCATATATTCCATCTTCTAAATCTTTGAAATCGTATATTTTAGTTACAATCTCGCTTTCAGCAGTTAATGGTAATGTTTTTGTAGGTTCAGTAGCAGCAAATTTGTATACTTGTACAGAGTACTTAGCTCCAGTCGTAACCGCGTATTGTACTGTAACTGTACCACCTGTTGATACTACACTTAGTATATCTGTGGATTTTGCTGTAACTCCTAATTTAATATCAGGTGTGGATAAAACTTCTATATCACTGCATCCTGCGGTAATAAATATAAAGCCGATCAAAACAATTGATAATAAGTTTTTCATATTTAAAAGTTGTTATATCCTGTTAATTTAATTTTATCTGTGTTCAAGTTAATTCCTAATTGAGCTCCTTTAGAATTAGCAGCATCTATTGCAGGAGTAACTTTAATTAATGTATTAATGTCTAATCCGTTTTGCAAAGCTGTAAATTTTAATTTAAATGGAATTGTAGTACCTGATATTGGAGTTTTTAATTTCTGATCAATTGCTCCAAATTTAACTTGCCCTTCTATTGAGTTAGCAAACACATACCAATCAGCTGGTATTTCAGATTTCATTGATTCGAATTTAAGTTTTGATGCATCGTATTTAAATTCAAATTGCAATGCAGCAATATCATTTCCTGTTATGCTTACTGGTATTTCAATTGTATTTGAAGTTACAGTTGCATTTTTTAAATTTACATCAATTGAAGCTACATTTTGAGGAGTATTGATAAATACTTCAGTGCGATTCATACTAGGACCAGCAGCATATAATTTATTAGCTATGCTTTTATTTAATGAAGGTATAGCGTTAGTTCTTACAGCTCCATTAACAACTACTTGGGATGAATGTGAACGGTTTACATCACCAGGTAGCACATACTTAATATTAATTGTTGGTGGGGTTCCTGGAGTTGGTACTGTAGTATATTCAAACACTGCTTGAGATGTTTTAGCTGCATCTGTTCCCCAATTTGAAGGTGTTAATGCATCAAAGTGAGCTGCTTTAAATGTTGGTACACTCATATGTCCACCACTTCCTTGTACATAATTTGCTGGTAATACAAGTAATTGGTTAACACCAACAGCTTGTGCATATAATTGAGTTAAATCACCACCATCAAAAACATTACTTCTATTAACATCCGCTGCCCAATATCCCATACCTGTTAATATACTAATATTTTTATATGTTTTATCTAAGTTTTGAGATATGAATTCAGCTTCTGCTGTTGTATAGTCAGATACGGATACGGCGGCATTCATTATGCCTGGTAACTGATCCATATTAATAAATGTCATAATTTTATATTGAGTATTACCGGTTAGTAATGAATCAATAATATTTACAGTACCATTTGCTGTTACGTTAAATAAAGGACCTGTATTATCTGCTTTTAAGAAACCAACTTTAACATGAGCTGGATTAATATTTCCATTTAAATCTAATACAGCTTTAACGAATTTTTTAGCGTCTGGATTTTGAGTAATTACTGTAGTTAATGGAATTTCATTTAGACAAGCACCTGATGAGCCGTTTTGGTTAAATGATGCTGCAAAGTTCATTTTGATTGGATCCCATGCATCACCCACTGCTGTTGTTTTTAATCTAAAACGTAATTTTAATAAATCACTATATGCATTATAAGGTAATGGTGAGTTTGTAGCCCAGTTTAGATAAACACGAATAATGGTTTTAGGACCACCTTGAGTATAATTATAATTAGCATTATTATAGTTTGTATTACCATTTGCTGTAGTGTTATTTGCAGCCCCAACATATGAATATCCAGGGTATGTGTAATTACTTATTGTAATTGATGAACCTGCAGGGAGTACACCACCATTACCACCAGTTCCAGTATGGTTTACATTAATAAAATCAAATGCAGCATTATTAAATTCAAAATCAAAATACAATGAACGAGCTGTTGTATTTCCATTACCATTTAATTGAACATTAACGATAAATTCATCACCTTTGTCAATTACACCACCATTTACATCTACTTTAGTAGAGTCATCGGATAATCTTACTCTTGGTTCTTGAGCGAACGCAGTTAAACTTACTAATGATAATAGTAAGAATAATAATTTTTTCATATTTTGTCTAATAATTTAGTTGTTAATGAAACCGATGCTTTCTTCAACGCATTTGATAATGATGTTTGATTAAAACCACCTGCTTCAGAAATAACTAAAGTAGACATTGATACTTCGGATGATTTTTCTGTTGCTGTTTTTGTTTTTATAACTTTATCGCCTTTTAATAGTTTTCCAACCATACTAATAACGACTGATTGTTTATCTTGATGCATTATACCTATACTTACATTTGCTTGTTCAACATCTAAAAATACGATGTCGACTTGTACTGAATAATCAGCAGCGTCTTTAGTAGGTACTAATGAATAATTTTCGGATAATAGCTCTTCAACTATATTTTTGACACCAAATGCTAAATTGCGATTTCCTGCTAATTTACCAATTTGGATTTTGTTTTCTACGTTATGTAGAAATAACTTAGGAGTTTGCGCTTGGCTAATGAATGATGCCAAAACTAATATTAATATAGCAATTACTTTCTTCATAGATAGAACTAGTTCCCTCATAAATATAGTATATACTACAAAATCAAATTTGAATATTATAGGCGTAGTGTGGATTTTTCAACGAACATTATGGCAATTTGTCGTTTTCGTGGAAGTGTTATATACGTATTGTCGAATAAAATATAAAATAAAATGCCATTATTAGCAATCTCATTATTAATTAGTACATTATTTAGCGCAGTTTTAGTCAAATTTGATAATACTGAACATAAATCAAAACAACCCGTATCTAACCGCAGACATGCTGGTGGGAGAAACGGGTTGCTAGATATTAATAAAGACTTATCGGTCTAGTAAAATAGTTATACCTATAATGTTATAGGTTCTACTTTAATGCGCTCTAATGAATCTTTTTCAATGATTTGTTTGAGCACTTTGATTTTTTTCTTAGTTTGAGTAAGATCTTTTTTGTGTTGAGTTAATTTATCATCGGTTTTTTTCTCTTTTAACCAATTAGATGCAAAATCTGTTTTTTCTGTTTTATTTACATCATCCCACATTTTACGATATTCAAGCGCTTTAATTTCTGATTGAAGCTTTTGCTCCATTATCATCTCATTGCTCAATTTTTGTCTGTAAAATGTCATGTCTTGATTAGGCATCGGACCACCTACGGCTAAACCGAGCATTATAAGTAATTCTTTTAAATCTAACATAACTTATCCTTTTAATAGTTGTTTTTTATTATCGTTGCACTCACATTTACATTTAGGACAATCAAATGCTAATAGAGTACAAATACATCCTAAACCAAATCCAGCCAATGAGGCAATTGCAATTGTTGTTATCATAATAATAAATATTTGTTACCCGAGCAGGATTCGAACCTACCATAAGCGCACCAAAAACGCTTGTGTTACCGCTACACCATCGAGCAATTTACTGTAGCCCCAACGGGAATCGAACCCGTGACTCATCCGTGAAAGGGATGTGACTTAACCGCTTGTCGATAGGGCCATTACTGAGCTTCCGGTCGGGGTCGAACCAACGGCCTGCTGATTACAAGTCAGCTGCTCTACCATCTGAGCTACGGAAGCAATTTAGGAAAGTAGAAGATGGGTGCGTGGACATCTACTTTTATGATTGGCATTTCTAACCGATTGTATCCGCCCTTCCTACAGTTAAAGAATACATCCCAATCAACCTATGAGGAGAGTGAGGGATTCGAACCCCCGGTCCTGTTACAGACAATAGTTTTCAAGACTACCTCGTTCGACCGCTCTGACAACTCTCCTTACATAATAAACATAATCAGGAAATCTTTTATTTCCTAGAGTTGAGTGCTGGATTCGAACCAGCGATTTTGTCGTTTTGCAAACGAGTGCGTTTGGCCACTCCGCCAACTCAACTTATGCACACCCTCTAGGGCTCGAACCTAGAACAACGGTTTTGGAGACCGTGATGATACCATTTCACCAAAGATGCGTATTAACTTATCAGATGAATATTTTATCCCCATACGGGCCACAGCCATTAAGTGTATTACTTTCATTCATCGGCTATCACACGGTTTCACCGCATATGATAAGTTTGTGGGAGTGGAGGGATTCGAACCCCCAATGTCGTAGACCACAGATTTACAGTCTGCTAAGCAACCGTTGCTCAACACTCCCAAATAAAAAGCCCCTAACTTGTGATTAGGGGCCATTTTAATATATTATACGTTATCTATATTATTCCCCTATCCTAGCCGTTTCCTGCCAAGTCGAAGTACAATATGTAGATGTGTTTTTCATTTCGTATAAATATATATAACCTAATCTTTTTGTAATTCTTGTTTTAATTTTTCTAGGTATAAAATACCATCCATTAACTCATCTTGAGCGTGATTAATCCAATCAATTTTTTCTAAATCAGTACGATCTAAATCGGTACCATATTTTGTTTTACCAAAACGAGCTCTACGCTCAAATTTAGCAATAATGCTTGCTACTACTGTATCTACTACAAATTTATCCATTTATAACTTCATTATATTTTTTCCAATTAATTTTTTCGTGACCTTCAGGGAATGCTAATAAAATATTATTATCTTCATCTTTAGCAATAGCTACAAATCCAAATCCTTCACAAATGTATGATTTACCATATTGTGAAGTAATAGATTCTGCTACCTCTAAAATATCAAAATCCCAAGACATTTCAGAATCATTAATCTCACACCATTGTTTTGAAAAATCAGCCATAACTTTTATTTTTCTTAAATATAATAAGGAAATTTTTAAGAAACAAATTATAATTTACATCTATTTAAATGTAAACCCAGTTAATTTTTCTATTTGTGCTAATGGAACTTCATTATTTGCAAACCCATCAGGATTAGATAGATCGTTGTTAAATAAATAAGCATGCCATTTACCTGCTACCTGAACTACTTTCCAACATTGAGTAGGAACTGATACTAAGCCTATTTTCTTTGCTTCACCAACTGAACCACTCCATATTCTTACTTTTGAACTAATCAATGCCCAATTTCGAGTTGCTGTTTCTAATGATTTCCAATCCCCAGCATTTAATCTATGAGTCTGTGCTACCATATTTGAAAAGTAGAAACATTCATCTTGTACTGCTTGTGTTTGGCAAAGGTTATCGGCTGCTGGCATTACGTGTCCTCTATCGTATCCACTCTTTACATAATAAAATGCGATATTAGTTTCATCTACCAATTGTGGGTCTGGCTTAAAGTTATCCTTTCTCTTTAATGGAGTTGGACAGCCTACCATTTCTCTTGTTGTTTCCCATTGTACTAATACAGGGTAGCGTTTTGATTTACTAAAGTGTGTTGTGTAATTTGTGTGTTTGATTACCACAATATCTTGTGCTGTTAAACCAAACGATACGAGTAATAATAGTAATAATAATTTTTTCATTTTAATTTATTTTAATTAATATTCCAGCACTACCGGCTGAAATAGAATATGTGTTTTGGCGATTATCGCTTACCCACCCATATTTATAGAATTTGAATATAATAACATCTTTATTTTCAAACACAGCATGAATAGCATTTGTTGCATAATCAATGTGAGGGTGAGATATAAATCCCATCCTCCACGATTCTTTGAATTCTTCTTCTAGCTCGTCTGGTGTAATTGTAATTAACATCAAGTATAAATATTACTTTTTGTATACTTTGTAGTAATTTCTGTTAGACAGGTAATGTAGTAAAGATACTATAGCGAATATACCAACAACTACTCCTACTTTATATATCATAATTAATTCGATAATGGTGCTTTAATTCCTGAATGCGATTCATATCCGACTAACTCGAAGCAATCTGGGCGATATGATAATATTTTATCGTTGAATGTTTTTGGTC
>Ga0247723_1001015_pt1 | contig 17120 bp, 25 predicted proteins | sample MSEWelMarce5H_FC_FD_189079 | JGI IMG/M metagenome (GOLD analysis project Ga0247723, IMG submission 189079) | Subsurface sediment microbial communities from gas well in West Virginia, United States - MSEEL Well Study Marcellus 5H_FC | ecosystem: Environmental > Terrestrial > Deep subsurface >... | reverse complement strand
ACCCTTAGCTCAGTCGGTAGAGCATCGGACTCTTAATCCGCAGGTCGTTGGTTCGAATCCAACAGGGTCTACCAGTTTCGGACACTTAGCTCAGTAGGTAGAGCAACGGGCTTTTAACCTGTAGGTCTTGGGTTCGAACCCCAAAGTGTCCACCAGTTAGGGTTGCTACTTAATAAGCACGTGAGGGATCACGGTTAGTCCCTCAAACTCTATTAACGAAGGAAACTAGTATGAATATTAAGACTTTTATGGCAGCAGCAGTTATTGCACTTACAGCAGCTTGTACTCCTACTGAGGATACAGCATCAGTAGCAGCAGAAGCTGGTCCAGCGGCAGATGAGGCGCTTGCTGCGGCGAATGCAACAGAAACTGCCGAAGCACCTCTAGATGCTACTGCGACTGAAGCACCTGCTCCACAAGCAGATTCAAAGTAAAGTTAATGCGTCTATAGCTCAGTTGGTTAGAGCACACGGCTGATAACCGTGAGGTCGTAGGGTCGGGACCTACTAGACGCACCATGCCAGCAGGATAAGTGTCCGACCGACTCTCATAAGGTTGGTTTGGTAGGAGCGTTACCTACTGCTGGTACCATGTGACGGTGGCAGAGTGGTCCAATGCAACGGATTGCAAATCCGTAAAGTCGTGGGTTCGAATCCCACCCGTCACTCCAGATTAATTCCCAATACTTTTACTTTTTAGAAGTATTGGGAATTTTAGGACAGGTGGATGAGTGGTTGAAATCACCTCACTGCTAACGAGACGAACCGAAAGGTTCCGAGGGTTCGAATCCCTCCCTGTCCGCCATGGTGGTTGTAGCTCAGTGGTAGAGCGTCGGTTTGTGGTACCGAATGTCGCGGGTTCGAGTCCCGTCTTCCACCCCATGGGGTCGTAGTCCAAAGGCAGAGACAGGGGACTTAAAATCCCTCCAGTGTGGGTTCGAGTCCCACCGACCCTACCATATTATAGGAGTTAAGGAATAGAAGATGTTTTTAATTACTGGAATGGGTTATGTTGGTAAGGCAGTGCAGAATTCTATTCTGACTGCTGGAATGGCAACTCCTCTTGTTATCGATCCTGCTCGTCTCGGTATGAACACATGGGATCAGGTAGATTTTGATAGACTAGATGGTGTCATTATTAGTGTTGCAACTCCAGAGGGTGCTGATGGATCATGCGATTACAGCAATGTTCTCGAAGTTCTAAGTCATGTTCCTGCTACTATGCCTGTACTCATTAAGAGCACCATCTCACTTGAAGCATGGTTGCAGATTAAAGAACATTATCCGCGACATGTAGTTGCATTTTCGCCTGAGTTTCTGACTGCGAAGAATGCGATTGAAGATTACATGAATCAAGATTTCGTTGTGCTTTCTGGTAGTGCTATTTCTCATTGGAAAAGATTCTTCGAAGAAACTGTGACTGACAATGTCTTGGTTTGTAAACCAGAAGAAGCAATTCTGACCAAGTATGCATCTAATGCATTCCTAGCAGTCAAGGTAGGTTTCTTCAATCATATCTACGATCTTGCTAATCTCGCTGGATTAGACTACGAAGTTATCCGTCGTAATCTTGGTCATCGTTCGCAGATTGGATTGAACCACACTGAGGTCACCGAGGAACGTGGTTGGGGTGGACATTGCTTCCCCAAGGATACCTCTGCTCTATTGAGGACTGCAGAGGCGTATAACTATGATATGAAAATTTTAGATGCCGCTGTAAAATATAATGAGAAAATTCGAAAATAAGTGTTGACTTCTTCTGCGTTTTGGGGTAGAATGGAATATAAGTTGATGATGAGGAAAAACGTGATGTTGACACTTTCTGATATTAATGTTACCACCAACTCCAAGGATGGCGACGTCTTTTCGGACCTGCACAAAGATGTGTATGGTTTCCGTCCTCGTGGCGTTATCTTCGATTCTGTCGAAGACTTCGACGCCGAATACGAGCGTCTCGTTGGTCGTTTGACCGAGCAACTTGACGAAGAGACTGTTCGTCAGGAACGCAACTTCGCAGAGTTTGTCGTTCGTGTAGAAGGCATCATGGCATTGGTCAAGAACTGCTTTGATAATGCGGCAGCAGTCGCCATTATCGCGGAAGCAGAAGGCATTGACGATGAAGAAATGCGCTTCTATGGTTGGGAAATTCTTGAGTATCGCCTAGATCTCAAGTTTGGTTCAATCAAAAAGTGGTTGGCGGAATAAAAATATTTTAAAAAAGTATTGATTTATTTCCCAAAATGTTGTATAAGTATTATAGATAGTTGCTCTTTGAAATTGTTGGAATCCAAATAAGTCTTTTCGGAGACTTATTTAATCTACTCTGCTAGGGGTAGCGTGTATGGACGCATACACTATGTGAGGATAGGGCCATCTTACCCTCACTGAAATAACCTTAGCAATGGCTTAGGAGGGGAAGCACCCGACTCCGAAATTCGCTTTTAAGCAGAGTAGATTAAATAAGTTTTTGCCCTTATAGCTCAGTTGGTAGAGCAGTTGATTTGTAATCATCAGGTCGTGCGTTCGAATCGTACTGAGGGCACCAGTTTATAGTCAAACTACTCGCATACCGTATGGTGTATGGAGTCTGTCGGGAATGTTTGACAGTAACATCAAGACGTGAGATGTTTATTCCCTAATGGCGCAGCGGTAGCGCAGTTGACTGTTAATCAATTGGTCGGTGGTTCGAATCCATCTTAGGGAGCCAGTTTGAGTGTAATGGAAGTTCCTGTGGCGACCAAGCGATTGGGGGAAGATAGGAACGTAAAGAGCGAAATTACTGTCAGTAGCGTGGCAACACCTCAGTAGCCATTACATTCGATAAAGTTTGACGCAGGGTGGAGCAGTGGTAGCTCGTCTGGCTCATAACCAGAAGGTCGTCGGTTCAAGTCCGACTCCTGCAACCAGTTAGTGAAAGCAAGGTAGTGTCCTTTTAATGAAAATAAAATACACTTTCACATAAAAATCTATTTACTTTCCCCTAGTATTAGGGTATAGTAGAAAAATAGGAATGGCGGTATAGCGTCGTTAAGATAACCACAGTAATGTGGCCAAAGCAGGGACTCCTACGTAACTGCGCCAGTGATGGTCTATCTATACAAGTCCGAGTTAGGGATGTCACGGCATTACCGTAAGCATCCCCTGTCAGTAGAATGGCAGTAGGCAGTAAGTAGGTGTTATAGTCCGAAAGGATAGGAACAGAGGCAGTCGCTGAGTTCCAAGAGACTGTGGTGGTCGAACTGTAACGAACCAAACCTATGAGTGCTGAAAAACTAACGGATAGTCATTTAGTCTGACCTAGCAAGGAAAGGCGAGGTGGCAATGCAAAAGTTAAACCGATGAGGGGAGACTTGAAGCATGGTTGATTAGTCCGCAAGACGAAAGACATGAGGAGTGTGGTATTCTGTATCTAACAAGGTATGGATCTGCTGGAGCAGCACTTCTTGGTAGGTTCGCAAATTGTCTAATGGTAAGACAACAGTTCTGAATACTGTCGATCTAGGTTCAATTCCTGGTTTGTATAACAAAAAGCGAAAGTCTGCTCCAGTGCTATGTGAAAGGTGCTTAATACCTAACACGAAAGTGAATTGGGTCCACGGATTCTCGCAAGGATGAAGTGGTTGTTCGGAGTGAAGACGTAGGTTCTTAGCGGAACCGAACTGCTCGCAAGGCAGACGGGAGAATGATGGACGAATAGCGTAGCATGATAGGTCAAACGCCAGACCTCAAAAAAGGCAGCACTGAGTGATACTAGAGAATCCGCAAGGACTTTAGTGGATAACGGATTAACGGTCCTCGCAAGGGATTCGGTACGGTCCAAAGGCACTCAATTAAAAGCAGTAATCTCATGCTTTACAAAGACTTATTAGATGAATGCATTGCCCGTCACTAATGCGGGAGGTTCTGAACCCAGTGCATTCTTCTAATAAGTTTTTTTCATTGGGGAATTAGCTCAGTTGGTAGAGCGTCTGCCTTGCACGCAGAAGGTCAACGGTTCGAGACCGTTATTCTCCACCAAGTTAGACCACCTATGCTGAACCCCACCGAAAGGTAAGAGAAAAGGATAGCACTTGCTGTTGCAACAGTAAAGACTATCTGGGAAGATTGAGCGTCCGGACGTAATCAATCAAGGCACACTTAGGTGGTTACTATTTTATGCGAGTATGGCGGAATTGGTAGACGCACTGGTTTTAGGTACCAGCGAGCAATCGTGGGAGTTCGAGTCTCCCTACTCGTACCATATTATGCTCCTGTAGCTCAGTTGGTAGAGCAGTGGTTTGAAGAACCACGTGTCAGCGGTTCGAATCCGTTCGGGAGCACCAGTTTGGGTCGGTAAAGCCAGTGGCTCTGGCAGTCAGACTGTAAATCTGATCCGTCTTCGGGGGAGGATCGATACCTCACTGACCCACCATGGCTCGGTAGTTCAATTGGTTAGAGCACCAGCCTGTCACGCTGGAAGTTGCGGGTTCAAGTCCCGTCCGAGTCGCCAGTATAAATAGTTTTAATGCGGGTATGGTATAGAGATTGTGCCTTAGCCTTCCAAGCTAAAGAGGTGAGTTTGAGTCTCACTATCCGCTCCACGCCCAAGTATCCCTCTCCGCTACGAACGGAGCCAAAGGTAACTGGAAGTAAGATGTAGGTTCGAATCCTATCTTGGGTGCCATATTACGACGCACTGTTTTTCTGGACAGTGCGGGGTTGGGCGTCACAGTGCGACCCAACTTTCGGGGATTAGCGCAGTCTGGTAGCGCACCTGCTTTGGGAGCAGGGGGTCGTAGGTTCGAATCCTACATTCCCGACCAGTTTTTGTCGGTGTGTTGTAACGGTAACATGCAGGTCTCCAAAACCTTGCGATCGGGGTTCGAATCCTCGCACCTTCGCCATTTTTAACAGGTGATAACATGTATGATGAAGCAAGAGAAGCAATTCTAAATTCAAGTGAAACGTCATCTGTTTATATCGGTGCCGATTCAATAAGATTCAAGAAGCGTAGTGAGTGGTATGCTAAGTATTCCACTGTAATTATTCTGCATATGGATTCCAAGCACGGTGGGAAGATATTTTCTCATAACGTCGAAATGCGCGACTTCGGTAACTTACGGCAACGTCTGATTACTGAAGCAGGGTTTGCCATCGAGGCAGCGACTGCAATTTTAGATGTAATTGGTGAAAGAAAATTGGAAATCCACCTTGACTTAAATCCAAATCCAAGGTATAAGAGTAATATCGCAGTGAAAGAAGCACTGGGATACGTTAAGGGTTCGACTGGTATTGATGCCAAAGTCAAACCTGATTCGTTCGCTGCTACTCATGCAGCGGATCACGTTGTGCGGGGTTAGCTCAGTTGGTAGAGCGTCTGCTTTACACGCAGAATGTCGGCGGTTCGAGCCCGTCACTCCGTACCATTTTGGTATTAATTAGAGAGCGATAACAATGCCCTTATACACTGTTTTAGATGCTGAAACTCGTGAACCTCAGGATGATTTCTGGGGTTCATATGACGCATTCCAAGAGTTTCTAGAGAAAAATCCACACCTTGTCCAAGGCATTTCCGCACCGAATATTATCGGTGGTGTCGGTGATGGCGTCAAACCACCAGACCACTTCAAAGAAGTGATGTCAAAAATTGCAGACGCAAATCCAAACAGTCCTCTTGCCGCTGATTATGGTAAGAAAGACCATAAGACTATTAAGACGCAAGAAGCAGTTGCCAAGGCAAAGAGGAAGGCTGGGGGTTCATTAGTGGGATGAATCTTTTGGTTACAATCCTTACGTCTAGGGATTATGAAAAATTGAAGCGTTGTATCGAGAGTGTTCTTCCGCAAACCAGTGATGTGGTTGTGGTCTGCAACACTCTCGATTTTTCATTTGCAGAACAGGCGAAACAACTCGCTGAATCATATGGAATTCAGTGCATTGTAACAGAATCTAATGGGAATCCAGGGAAGGGAAAAAATTCTGCGAAGGATTATTTCTTGTCTACGGAATTTACCCATTTGATACCTGTCGATGGCGATGATATGCTATTACCCAATGCAATTCAAATTATGAAAGATATTGTTAAATCTAGAAATCCAGATGTCATTGGATTGATCGACAGTCTGGTATTGCTTGATGGAAAAGAGTTGCCTATAATAGAATGGCAGGAACATGAGGTATTGTTTCAACGAAGTGTTGATCTCACGGAACCGAAAAATTTAAAAAGATTGAATATACATACTGCAAAGATTAGACGTGTGGCGACTCAGTATAACAACTTTTTCAATAGGTTTGTTTTACTTTCCAGAAAGGCAGCATCACATATAAATTACAATGAAACATTAACTGGTGCAGAAGATATTAAACAAAGTTTGTTGTTTAAACTTATGCAAAAAGAAGGCGAAATTGACTATATTCTTTTGAGCAGTAAGAACATTTATCTGTATGATGTCACTGATGTAGGAGCGTGTTTTGCTGTATGTAATTGCGATCTATCATTAGAATCAACATTGTTCTGGGATGGTATAACCAAAGAGCACATAAGTATTATACAATCATTACAATTGGAACGGTTATATGACTAAAATGGATTTCAGTATTAACTGGAGAGACGCTGCAAAATACGTCAAGAAGATTATCAAAAATTCATCAGATACTAAAAATATCTTTGCTCTTGCAACCGCAGTCAACGGTCCCTCATTGATCAAGATGTATCACAAACTTTTGGAAACAAAAGAAGGTGGTGAACTTGCGTGTAAACTTCCAGAGTTTGCTGATCTTTATCCCTTACTCGATAAATGTCCTGAAGGTTCAGTTGGACATACTCTGTTGACAAATCAAAAATATTCTTTGGAATCCCTCATTCGCATAAGCAAGAGAGGAACAAGCAACAGTATAAATGTTAAACATCCTTACTTGTGGGTGGCAAGACGAGTGAGAGACACACACGATCTATATCATATGCTAACTGGTTATAGAATGGATGTTTTAGGGGAAGGGTGTGTCGCTGCATTCACCTACGCACAAACAAAATCTAATCTATGGGGTATGATTTCGCTCATAGTAATTTGGATGTTCAAGGGGTCACCAAGAAAGATTTTAGCATTATTCGAAGCATATAGACGTGGTAAGAAATGCTCTTGGTTATTGGGCGAAAATTATGAAACCATGATTTACGAGAATCTTGATGATTGTAAAAAACGATTGAATATGCCCGAGGCGAAAATATATGAAAAACTTTATGATTCGAATTGATAGTAATTATCCCATAGAAGAAATATTACAATTCTGTAAAGAATCCCAGAATGACACACGTCCTGCTGCTGTTAATATGGATTTCGTCGATTGGGAAACCAAACCACACACTCTTCTCTATGTTCTTTATAAACAGAAAAGATTTGATGGTCCTGCAAATGGTTATGTGATATGCAAAAAAGACGATCGAATTGTTTGCGGACAAGGATTCTATGCATCCGAAATAGATAGAATGGTATGTGTTGGAACTCGTAGTTATACTGTTCCAGGCATAAATTGTTCCGCATTACATGGTGACATCAAAGACTTTGTTCATGATGTTGCCAAAGAAAATGGTATGGCAGGTTCGTTTATCTCAATGAATGAATATAATAAGCGATTTGTCGATGGATATACTAAGATTAATGATCCTGCCAATTTCAAAACATCTTTTTGTGACGAGGATGGTCAGTGGTGGGCAAGGAAAGATCGAAAAATCCATCTTTCTATCCCACATCATTCTCCAATTAAATTGAACTATGTAAAACAGTGGATTATATATCATTTGTGGGATTCTTCCTACGCAGAGCAGTTAAATGCTAAATTGAAAACTTTGGAATGGATTGATTAATGGCATTAGATGGTATAATTTTTGGTGGAATGATCAATTCAGACGAACCAACACGCCCACAGGATTTGTCTGGTATCAGTTATAGTTCTGTGCATAGAAGCGCAGGTTCTCATAGAATCGCATCGTTCTTGCGCCAACATGGTCTCGACATTGAAGTCGTCGACTATGCTCCCTCTTGGAAATTCGAAGAATTCCAGGAGTTGATTCGTTCGCGAATGACACCAACAATGAAGTTTGTTGGTCTTGGGGCAGTGTTCAATATGAATACCGAAACTCTTTGGCGCTCCTTCGCTTGGTTGAAGCAGACATATCCAGATGTATTGCTAGTAACAGGATCGACCGATTTTTACAATCTCCATTTTATTCCAGTAGACTATATGGTAGTAGGATACGGTGAACTCGCTATCCTGGAAATCCTGAATGGAACTGCAAAATATACCGAAGAAATTATCGACAAAGAAGGTAACAAACGCAGGACTGTCCATGCGCTCAAACAATATCCTGCATATCCAATGCGCAATCTTTCCATTGATTATGAGAAGAGAGATTTCCTGCAACCGTTCGAATCAGTTACTATGGAAACAAGTAGAGGATGCATATTCAAATGTTCTTTCTGCACGTATAGTATCTTAGGCGTAAAGGAAGATCATACTAGATGCTCCGATGACTTCCGCGACAATCTTATGCGGAACTATGATAATTATGGTATCTATCGCTATTCTATCTCGGACGAAACATTCAACGACCACAGCGAAAAGATTATCAAATACGCAGATGCAGTAGAGACTCTACCATTCAAACCAAACTTTGGTGGGTATATCCGAGCAGACTTGCTGCATACTCGACCACAGGACATCGAACATCTTGCTCGTATGCAATTTAATGGGCAGTTTTATGGAGTTGAATCGTTTCATCGTCCTAGTGCTGCTGCTATCGGTAAAGGAATGGATCCTGCTAAGATCCAACAAGCAATTCTTGACACCAAGGATTACTTCATGAAGCACAATGGATACTACAGAGGAACCATCAGTCTTATTGCAGGGTTGCCGCACGAAACGGAAGAAACGCTCAATGAAACTAAGAAGTGGTGCGACGAACACTGGAGGACGAACCATCTAGGATATACACCATTGATGATTGCAAGTTCCCATGGTAATGTTAAGCAAAGTAGGTTATCTTCTACGTATGAAAAAGATGGTTACAGTCTCGTAGATATGGAAGAGATTATGCTGGACGATTCACACCCTGATGTGCGAAGAATCCTTCAAAGCAACAGTATTGTTCCTGAACTGAAGCATTATCTTCAAATGTTTATTCGCACCCTCAAACCAACAGTGCTATTTCACCACTGGAAGAGTAATACGGGAATGACTGAAAAAGATGCATTGCTTTGGATTGCCAATAATGTTTGGGGTAAAGATGATTACATGGACTTTGGTGTAGATCACTGGAGAATGGACGAGTGGTATGTCGCAGGCAAGACTGATCAGGATATGATGGGTTCATATCGAGATCTGGGCGGTATTCGTCCACCCATACAAAAAAAGGTGGATTTTATCGAAAACTATAAGAAACAAAAACTTGCTTGGAGCAACACATGATTATTACGTGCGGACCAGAAGATAATCCAGACACGTTTCAATTAACGATCCCAGAAAACAGAAGCATTGGGATTATGTTGAGCAGTGGCGCTGACAGTGCGATACTATTGTATCTGATGTGTCTTGAGTTACTGCATACTGGTAGATCCACAGAAGAGATTAAGTATATTTTTACTATTCCAAAAATTGATGGAGCAGAACTACATAGTGCGAAGATTGTAAATTGGATAAATGAGGATCTGGGTATCAATCTACCACAACCAACAATTATTGGCGCAGAAAATCTAACAGAATTACATCACTCTATGCAAGTTCGCGATAGTGTGAGAGCATGTTTTGTTAAATACGATCCAACAGCAAAAGACTTGTTTATTTTTCTCGCAGATCAAAGAGCAGTACCGAAACCTTGGCCGTTTGATGAGGGTGAGGAACCATATCGTGGCGAGGATAATCCATTTCCAGAGATTATAAGTTTACCATTCAATCACCTTTATAAATCTCATACAATTGATTTACATTTTATCTTTGGAACAGAACCATTACTGGAGTTATCACACTCCTGCACGCAGATGAAAAGTGGACGTTGTAATAAATGTTACCACTGCCACGAACGTCAATGGGCATTTGATCAACTAGGTAAAATTGACCCAGGAACGAATTGATGGAAAACTTAGCATTTAACCCACTAACTGAATTTGTAGTCTCTTATGGAGACATAGTAGAACTCGGTTTAGAAACAATTCACACAGATGAATATAAGGATCTTATTCTCAACCATCCAGGTTGGAGACAGTATAATTCATACAAAGATGGATACAATCGATATGGGTTATCCATCACCAGTTTAGATGGGGGATATTCAGGTGTTCCTGATCTAGAGAGTCTTTCGCAATACTATAAAGAAACTGGAAAACTCTACTACGAACAAGATTTCAAAGTTCGTACTCCACTATCGTATGAAATTCCTGCAGTCTCTGAACTCTGCGATCTATTCGGCGATGATCTTTGTCGATCGCATTTCCTAAGATTAGACAAGGGTGGATTTTTCCCTCCGCATAGGGATCATATTTTCCGACTACCGAATGATATGTTTAGGATCCTCGTACCATTCTATAATTTCCACTCATCAAATATGTCTTGGATTTTTGATGGTAAGGTTGTGCAACTACGAGAAGGTAACACATATTTTATGAATACAACCAAGACGCACTCACTATTCTCATATACCGATGGGTGCACCATGCTCGTTTTGAATGTGCGGTCAACTGAAGATACAATGAAACGACTAATTAGAAAGATGAGGGTTCATTAATCATGATACAAGAATCTTTACCATGGAATTTATCGCACAACAGATATGCTATCTTGGGTGTTCCTCGATCTGGTAGTCAATTAACTGAATCTCTCGTCAATTATTCACTAAGTAAGAAGTTTAGTGACGTTGTTTCTTTACAAGAGATTTTCACAGCGCAAGCAGCATTGTTCAACACAATCACACTACGAGATGGAAGACTGTATTTTGAAGATGCTGCGAAGATTTCTCTTTCTGAGGTTCCTGCTAAAAATAGAGAGAGACTCGATCTTATCTCACAGGCAGGTCAAGAACAGGCACTGACATGTCGTGTCTTTCTTGATGACAGAATGGCGAGTAAAAGTTTCCGAGAGGGATTGCAGTATCTCAAAGACAATGGATTTCATTTTATCTATGTCAACCGCAGTTTCGAACACAAAATAATCAGTGGGATGTTCGCCAAGAAAAGTTTTATCTTCAATCGCGAAAAGAACACCATGATGTTGCACATTGATATTGAAGAACTCAAGTCGTTCATCATGGCACGTTACCTCCTAGAAGAACAAAATAGGAGAGTCATGGACCAATTGATTTCGTATGATGTTGTTGACTACGATTCCCTGACTACCATGGCAGAAACACTCTCTGACTCTGAGAAAGAGTTGGCGTTCGGTATCTTCAAGGAAAAGCAATTACCTCTCGATCCATATGAGCAAATTATAAATGCCGAAGAAGTTCGAGAAGTTTTTACAACCTTCTATCCAAAATTGGTTAGTCTCGCTGGGCAGTTACTGTGACTGGCAAATTATGCATTGCTCCCTTCGTGCACTCGCACGTTACAGCAAGGTATGAAAGAAAACTATGCTGCGTTGCTAAAACCATCGAAGGGATGGACAAAACAACCACTGACCAATACTGGAACTCAGATTATGTGAAGCAAGTTCGGTTGGATATGAAGGCAGGTAAACTGGTTTCTGATTGCACTTTCTGTTACAATTATGAAGACCATGGAACACCATCTCTGCGTCAGATGCTCAACGAAATGTATCCTGTTGATGACATCGTTGCGCAGACGAGCGAAGATGGATCGATGTTTATCCCGCCATCTTATTATGACTACAGAACGATCACATGCAATCTGCAGTGCGTAACCTGCGACGATAGACATAGTTCCAAGCATGCTCTGATTGCAAAAGAAATGTTCGGTAGGAACAGTGTGCATCGTGTTGATGTGGATTACGAACGGAAACTTGGTAGCGAAATTATCGAAGGTCTGCGTAATAGAACGGTGAGCAATATCTACTGGGCAGGTGGAGAACCAATGTTGATGGCATCTCATTGGGATGTCATTGAGGAGATGGAGAGATTATATGCCGACCCATCATATCGCGACTACATTGCCAATTTTCCAATGTTCTATAATACCAATATGACCACACTCTACTGGAAGGGAAGATTGATACCCGAAGTACTGGCAAAATTTAATGTTACCATCTGGGCGAGCATCGATGGTGTAGAAGAAACGTTTGAATATTGCAGAGATGGTGCTAAATGGGATCAGGTCAAAGCAAACTGGTTATTATATAAACAACATATACCGAAAACTTCTGTTACCGCAGTTTTATCTGCTCCTGTTTTAATGGATATTGATAGGTTTTTAGATTTCTTCGAATCGAACGAGGGACATTCTTTTAACCATGAATATGAGCAGAACGAATATAAAAACCTCTTGGACATACGTCTGTGGCCTCAGCATCTGTTTGACAGCATAATCGATCATGCTATTGAACGACTCCAAAGTTATAATTTGGAAGGGAGAGATTCTACCATATCCACCTTGGAAATGTATAGGAGGCAGAAACCGCAATTTGCCGACATAGATTACGCCCACATAAAGAGCGAGATCCAGCGCAGAGATAAATTTTTAAAAAACAGCGAATCCTTCGAATCCTTACTCAAAAAAATCCACGAACCTGCATACGACTGGTACGTGCAAATTTAGATCAAAAATAATTGAATTATTTTCATTTAGGGGCTTGACTTTTCCACAAAAATATCGTAGAATGGTAATACTAGGAAAAGGAAATGAAAATGATTAAGGTTTACCAAATCCAACTGACCGATGCTGAAATCGCTGCTGTTAACAACGGCGAAACCAGTGATCGCATCAAGGCATATTTCGATCGCAGTTTCGAACGCACCTTCAAGGCATCGAACTTCCAATACTACGATCACGTTGCTAACGTTGATACCAATGATATGGAAGAAGCGTTCGAACTGATGAACCTCTGGAACGACGAGTCGAAGGTTGAGCGTCTCGGTCCTTGCTCGTCGATGTCGGTTGGCGACATCCTTGACGTTAATGGAACTCTGTTCCGTTGCGCTTCGATGGGTTTTGATGAAATTAAAGCTTGACTTTATCTCCGTTTTAGGGTAGAATGAGTTATAGTTTGAAAAGGAAGTTTGTTATGAAATACGTTTTGTTGATTGGTGGTCTCCTCCTCGTCGCTGGCACGGTTGGTGCAGAGGATTTCTACATTGAATGTCGCGCTGCTGCCGACTGCGTTGCAGGGGATCCCCCTAGCGCAGTCGCGCTCGGCGTTAAGGTCGTTGTTGGTTTACTGATGATGCTCACTGGTGGTTTTATGGTTTTGAAGGATGACGAATTCGCATGATTGAATCTGTAGAAAAGAACTTGTTCCTCGAAACCGTGAAGTGGGCAGGGACAGCATGCGTCGTCGTCGCTGCGACCTGTCGCGCATTTGATTATCACACGGTAGATCTTCTGGTCTCTATCGCTGGTGCTGGTCTCTGGGGTTATGCTGGTTTCGCTATGAAAGATAAAGCATTGATCGCAGTTAATGCGTTTGTGGTTGGCATTCTTCTTGTAGGGGTTGTGGTATGAAGTTTTGGTTGATTTTCATGATTTATGCAAATGATGGTACGTTTGTCGATAAGATTGAGTCTCCGCATGAATCATTTGGTTCGTGCGCAGTCGCTGCTGGTAGAGAGATGATGATTGCACAAGTCAATACCTTCAACAAGGTTCAGGCATGGTGTGTTACCGACGACCATTACAACGGTGTAAAGCAGGACGAGGGTATTCCCTACGATCTGATTGAGGGAGATCTATGAGTAATAAGAAAACTCTCGTCAATGTTTACCAGCCTTTGGAGAAATTTGACAAATATTACTCTCCATCAGATTATCATTTGAATAAAGATGAGTTGATATCAAAGGTGCATGATAGTATAAAACTGTGGGAACTTCATGGTAAAGATGTGTCGATAGACTTGGCAGTAAGTCATCTACTCAATCTCAAATATAAGAAGTATCAAGTATGATTAAGTGGTCTCAACGGTTCCTCGACCTCGCAGAGCACATCGCAGAGTGGTCCCACGACCCTCGCACTAAGGTAGGTGCAGTTATCGTAGACGAACAGAAGCGTGTAGTCTCGATGGGATACAATGGGTTTCCAAGGGGTGTGAACGATAGCGATGAACGTTATAACGATCGCAGCACTAAACATCTCTTTGTTTGTCATGCTGAACGCAATGCTCTTGATAACGCACCACATAGCGTTCAAGGTTGCACTATGTATGTACCTCTTCTTCCTTGCAACGAGTGCGCCAAGTCAATTATTCAAAATGGTATTTCGAAAGTAATCTCCTACAAACCACAACGAGATGGAACTGGATTTAACTGGGATATAACTCGTATTATGTTCCAGGAAGCAGGTGTTCTGTTATATGAGACAGAACGAGAAATTAATCCGTACGCTGGTCAACCATGGTTGCGTACATATGATGGAAAGTTAGATTGATGCCCAAATATTTGGTAGAAACCGTAAGCATCTTCCGTATGCGTTATGTCGTCGAGGCAGAGAATGTCGATCATGCTAAAGATGAAGTCACCATGAACAATGATGGTAACCTGCATGAATTTTCGCAACTGCATCTTGATGAAATTATCTCTTCTGCCCGTGAGATTGACCGTGACGAATATCTTCGCCAGTTTGACGAGGATAATGACTATCTGCAAGAATGGGATGATGAGCAGAAACTTGCGTGGGTTAATGTGATTGATTATGACAAGTGATAATTACCTCTTTATTTTGATAATTCTATTGATTTCTGTTGCGGTTTATGGTATAGTTACTAATAAGGTTACTGCTGAAGAGCGTGATCAGATGTTAGATAGTGAGGATATGTTTCCATGAATGTTGCAGGTGTTAGTCCATATCGACGTCCCGTTGCTCTTGCTGGTATCAACTTCAGTAATGATCACCATCTAGTTGGATTCGCTTGGCCCTATACGAACAGCAAGGGTAAAACGTATCATACCACTATGACTCCGAGTGGATGGGTGTGTGATTGCACAGGGTTTAATTTCCATAATAAATGTAAACACATTAATATGGTTCATAAGAAAGTTTCGTCATGATTATTGAGAATACCGTAGTATGTTTGAGTTGTGGAGACAAGATTGTCTCTAAGCATCGGCATGACTTTGTGACGTGCACATGTGGTGCTGTCTCTGTCGATGGTGGGCAAGAATATCTCCGTCGCGTGGGCGATTTCGGTAATGCTATGGACCTGTCGTGGTCGCTGCCCGATGAAGTCTACAAGGATTGCGCAGAAGCAGCACAGAATGCTATGGATACTGGTCGCAACAAATTTGGTATTGCCAATGCGGTGATGCGTAAATTGCGTGAACACGAATGTATCGTCGCAGAGGGTATGTCGCGTGTGATGGCACAAAATCTCGACGAAGTTATGATCGTCGAGGCAGATGGTAGCTTCAATCGTTATAAGAAGGTGACAGACTGATGCCATATTCTTTACGTAGAACTCGTGATGGCGCTGGTGACAGTGGACTAATGAGTCTTGCACAGATCCCTACATTTGACCAAGACACTGGTAAGATGATGGATGTAGAGGAAATACATAATGCACGTCCGCAACTTGGAGCATCTATGCGAGTCGGTAGCATTACTGGACGCACATTCGCTGCACAGGACTGGTGGCAGACTACTCTGATCACTGAGATCCTTGAGGAACGCACTGAGGAAGATGGTACAGAGTATGTGCGGTTCAAGACTGGTAATTCTGAGTATGAGTGGACACAATTTTAATAAAGGTAACCGAAGATGAGTAATTATACAGTAGAACTTGATATTGAACAGATCGATCGCATTGTCGCGGATGATCTGCTCCGTTGCCGCCAGACATTCGCTAATGATCTGGGCGCTGGTAACAGTGTTTTTGTCTGGGGCGACCAAGAAGCAGATGATATTGAAATTCAGAAGCATATTGATGCTTTTGATCTTGTGCTCTCTTGGTATTGCACTCCTGAGCAATTGAATGGGATTTATGGTGATGATCAAGGATGACCTAAAAGAAAAGGCAATTGATGCTATTCCATATGTTGCGGTGTTCGGTGTCGCAGCACTCGCAGTATATGGTATCACAAAGATTGTCAAAGCAATTAACGACGTCGATTATCCTCTTGATTGGGGTAACGACCATTATCTAGACACAATTGGTAAATAAGGCGTAAAACAGTGACATATTATCTTCGTAATGCAAATACCTTTCGCGTCACCGATGAAAACTCGATTGACATTACCTCTCACCTTCCTGCCGACAACTATCTTGTCAAGGCAGACCAGTTCGGCAATCTGTTCCTAGAGACGGTAGATCGATTCGAACCTCTGACTAAGTATTATGGCGATACTCTCCGTAATGCTGATCGTATCTGGCGCACCTTCAAGGATCGTAGCGCATCTACTGGTGTAATGCTGACTGGCGAAAAAGGGTCGGGTAAGACTCTGCTTGCCAAGCACCTGTCTATTCTTGGTTATGCAGAAAATATGCCTACCATCGTGATTAACTCGGCATGGACTGGTGACAGTTTCAACAAACTAATTCAGGATATCGAACAACCATCGATTGTTTTGTTTGATGAATTTGAAAAGGTCTACAACCGCGAAGAGCAGGAAAAGATGCTGACACTTCTTGATGGTGTGTATGCCAGCAAGACCCTGTTCGTTCTGACCTGCAACGACAAGTGGCGTGTCGATGCCCACATGCGGAATCGTCCTGGTCGTATCTTCTATGCCGTTGACTTCAAGGGTCTGTCGGAAGAATTCATCCGCGACTACTGTAATGACCTGCTGGACAACAAGTCGCATATCGACCAGATTACCAAGATTGCCACGTTGTTCTCGGAATTCAACTTCGATATGCTTAAGGCACTCGTTGAGGACATGAACCGCTACAACGAATCGCCACAGGAAGCAATGCGTCTCCTGAATGCCAAACCTGAATACGATAACAATGAACCTGACTATACGGTTCAACTGATTGTTAATGGTCAGATTGTTC
>Ga0247723_1001014_pt1 | contig 17147 bp, 23 predicted proteins | sample MSEWelMarce5H_FC_FD_189079 | JGI IMG/M metagenome (GOLD analysis project Ga0247723, IMG submission 189079) | Subsurface sediment microbial communities from gas well in West Virginia, United States - MSEEL Well Study Marcellus 5H_FC | ecosystem: Environmental > Terrestrial > Deep subsurface >... | reverse complement strand
TAGTAATTTTAACACGCTCAACTAAACCACCTAAATGATATTTTTCAATGACATCTAAGAAATACAATTTTTTCATAACTTGAATATATAATTTTTATTTTGACTTACCAACTAAAATTTAAAGAAACGCGTAATCTTAGCATCTAACACAGGGAAATCATTTCCCCAACCAATATCATCATAAACTCCTTTTAATTTATTTAATAATACTGAGTTAAATGCATCTTCCCTATCTACATACCTATCTATAAAGTCAGTAATAAATTGAGGATCATTACCTGTAAATCCTATGACATCTATTTCAAATGGGTTAGGTTTTAAGGTAACATATTTCATTTTATCTCCCTCAGTAAAACAAGAATATTGTTTATCTAATCGTTTAAATCTTAAAATATCATTATAATGTACAGCAGCTTTAGTATTAATGGGACATTTTAATTTTAATTCACTGAATATCTCACCAGGTGATGGGCGTTTAGCTATATATGAGCTAATTTGTTTTACTCCTGTTGGTTTAGCTATATCTGACCAAGGTAATTTATTTAGAGATGATTTAAAGCCTACTATACTAGTATCTATTTCGTTTTTAGGTTTACCTGACATGATTTCAGATAATAGATTTTGTCCGAATTTCTTATATAATGGTGGCATATTTGATTTCATCAAATCCAACCCCATCATCACTAACTCCTCTACAGGTACACCTTCTTTATTTACAATCAACATAGCATATCTGCGTTTACCTGAGTGATAACTTCTCTCAATTACTACTTCTTGTTTTAATTCGAAGAAATGCATTCTATCATTAGGTATATTAAATGCTCTCATAGCAAACTCACCTATGAAATTATTAGCAGCCGTTTGTAATTCAGTAGCAATTTCTAATGTTACTCTAATACATTCTTCTTTATTAGTTAAATCTACTCCTCTATCAAGTAATATATCTTTTACATGGATGAACAGAGAATCAGTGTCACTAGTTATAATCCTATCTATATTAGTTGTATTTAGCATTTTATCTATATGCTTATTCATATATAATATACTTTCCTGTAGTAATCTTTGGCCAGTTAATGTAATTGCTGATGAAATCATTTTATGTCCGTCTGTGTATCTCCAACCATTAATAGCATAACAACCATAAACATCATTTAACTTAATTTTATAAGCATGTTGTAATCGATGATAATGGTCACCTAAATTAGAATCACCTGATTTATATGCTTGAGACATTAGTTTTTTATAATGTTTACGTTTATTAAACCAATCTGTTAATACCTCACACACTACTGACGAATTGTCAGTTCTAAATATAGCTCCACTGGCTGCTGTAATCCATTTATTAGATTCAACCATGTTAACGATTTTACTTACAGGTACTTGTGTTCGAGCTAATGTAAAATCTCCTCTAAGTTTCTCAATAGTAACTAGGGTATTAGGATCCATATCTACCAATTCAGAGTATGTCCATTGATTATCGTATTTATCGTTGTTTAATATGCGGCCTACTAGTGTTTCAATACCTATATTGAGCGAACGAATTATCGATGGATATAGCGAAGTAAAATCGAGATCAATAACCCACTCATATAGACCAGGAATAGGATCCTTTAAATAACCACCAGCATAATCATCATTTGTACTATCTTTCAATAACGGATTTATAGTTGTTGGTTTATTAGGTGAAACTATATCTTGTCGTTTTAAGTATGTTAATATAGCTCCATCATTTAATACTGTAGATAAATAGATTTGCTCATAAGGCACATGGCATAAGTGACATATAGCTATTGTTAAGTCAATAAATTTAAGTTTCTTTTCTAACTCAATGATAATTTCAACATCTCGTAAGTTATATTCAATGAATTTATTAATATCATCTTGAAATAATCGATCTAAACTACCTTCGTATTCAATTTTACCTAACTTAACATATTTTGTACCTATGTCATTTAATTTGTATGATGGTTCTTGTTTAACAATGAATTTCTTAAATAGCAACATATAATCTAGGTGGTTGATACCTCCTAATTCTATAGGTTGTGATTGATCCCATTCAGTAAAATTTAATTTACGTAGTGGAGATAATCGCTGAGCATCATCGTATCCTAATACATTTAATATTCGGTAATACATGTAAGGAACGTCAAAAAATCCACTATTCCATCCTGTAATGATTGTAGGGTCTAATTCCTCCCATAGATTAAGGAATTTACGAAGCATTTCTGCTTCTGTAGTAAATGGTACTATAGTTCTATTTTCGTTTTCGGTAAATGTTAGTTGACTTTTTTCATCTAATATATAGCAATAATAACGTTTAGTGGTATGATCGTAAACTGATACAGACGTCATTTTTTTAGGAGCAGTTTTGATATACTCTGGCGTTAACGCGCCTCCAATTTCGCACTCGATATCAAAATAAACTACATTATGGAATTTAGGAGCATCATCACTATCTTTGTATAGATCTATTAATACTCGAGTTAATTTATCTACGTCTTTTTCGTAAAGTGAAGTATCCTTCCAGTCGTATTTTTGTATAGCATGTGCCCGTTTACCATCTAATGTTTCTAATGGACCACTAGGGTCTATCTTGTATAATTCGGGTGTGTATTTAAAATCAATCCATCCTCTTTCATCATCTCTTAAGTGATAAGTGTAGGATGTTCTATCGTAATATGCTGCTTGATACATTTGGTAAAGATAAAAAAAGAGGCTTGGACAACCAAACCTCTTTAAATTATATTTTATTAAGTATTATATAGATCCACTTATTAATGTATTAACTTGTTGTTGAAGTGTTTCGATTTGTGCTTGTTGTTCTTGAACAGCTTTAACTAAAACAGCGATTATACTTCTATCATAAAATCCATAATACCCATCACTCCCCATAGGTGCGGCTGATGGGATAAGTGGGGCTACTTCATCAGCAAAAAACCCAAGTTCTACAGCTCCATTTTCTATATGTTTCCAGGTATAGGCTCTTGGGGTGATTTGTTTAATTATATCTAAACCAGGGATTTCTTGATTAATTTTATTTTTTAATCTTGAATCAGAAGCAGCACTTAATAATCCTGTAGCACCAGCTGTAACTGTTCGAGAACCAACGCCAGATAAAGAAGTTATTAAAGTACTCCCAGTAATAAATGTATTAGTTGCTATATCTATTCTACTACCTGAAATAAACATTACATTTGTATTATCAGCTGCTAATACTATTCTTTTTTTCTGGTTATTGATAGTCATATCCCCACTACTGTATTCAGTAAATATATAAGCGGTTCTATCATTATTTGAACCACTATTACCTATATTTATTATAGTATTATTATTATTTAAACCTGATATAATAGTCGGGTATCCTCTTGTTGTGAAAGTTCCACTTACTATTAAACTACCTGACACTATAGCACTACCATTAACATCTAATTTAGCATTAGGGCTTGTAGTACCTATACCCACATTTCCGCTAGAGGTTATATACATTCTTACGGCAGTATTAGTATCATCATATATAGCAAAATTACCATTATCATTTATTAAACTATAATCTGAGTTACTATCGGTATCTGTTAAAAATAATCTTGGATATGAACTTGAAATAGTTAAAGTACTTCCAAATACACTAGAGCCATTAACTAATAGGCTACCACGAGCTCTTACATCTCCATTAACATCAAAGGTAACGGTTGGAATAGTAGTATTTATACCAACTAATCCATCCTTATCAATACGCATTCTTTCACCTCCACCAGTATAGAATCTGTGGCTACCTGTACCAGGACTTATATAATAAGTCATATCCATAGCAGCACTAGATGATCTATTATAACTTTCAATATAACTACTAGTTAATACAGCTGAGTACCCAAATTCCATACCCTGGGCGCCATTATTAGATATTACAAATTTAGCTTGAGGAGTAGTCGTGCCTACACCAACATTACCACTACCGTTCATGGATAATATATCCGTTCCTGAGGATATGTATTCTCCCGTTCCTATTTTTAATATAGAAGCACTATCTATTATGTAATAAGCATTACCTCCCGTATTTGTAGGCCAAAATTGTACATGACTATTACTACTTACTCCAGGATACCCTATAGTAGTTGTTCCTATTACATTAAATATAGAATAAGGGTTAGTAGTTCCTATACCTATACCACCATTAAGTTGATAAATAATACTAGAGCTGATTGCTGATGAACCACTAAAAAGTGTAATGTAATTATTAGAGCCTGTTACTTTAGCATCGAGATACAATAAGTTATTGTCCATGTCAGTAAAGCTCAGTTCTGAGCCTTTTGCATTTGGGCCAAATTGTCGTGTTATAGGGTATGTCATTTTTAATGTTGTTTACATATAAATATGTGAACTAAGAAAGCCCCTCGATTGAGGGGCTATCAATGGTTAACAGGCTATTAGTGTCTCTGTTTGTCGTACTTCCATTTATATCCATATGCTGTTTTTTGTCTATTATTACAACAAGAATGTATTGCTGAGCCACTTCTGTGTTTTTTTAAAGGCTTTAAAAACAAATCAATTACTTCAGCATTGTTTTTATAATGTCGAATTGTAGTTCCGTTTAAATCATATTGTATGATAGGATATAATTTGTTTATTTTTTTAATATAATTTAGTGGTAAAATTAATTTGTACGGAAAATTATTAGTGTATTTAAAACGCCATAAACTACCATTAATTCTAATAAAGTTTTCTCTAGAGCACATTGATTTTATGTCCTTATAATTGGGAAGACTTATATATTCATACCAGATTTGTTTAAAATTACCAAACATATCGTATTCTAATATAGGATAATTATATTTAGTTGATTTTCCTAGTTTTGTTTTGGACATTTTATTTTTAGTTTCAAAACTTAATTTCCCTCCTTTCCCATCCATTCTACAACATAAACTGGGTGTTTCTAATACTTTATAATATATTTTCCAATGGGTCTCACGATTTATTAGTTGATTCTCACTACATTCTTCAATTATTTCGAATTTGTGATTTTCAGGGCCATACTTTTTCAATGAATTGTATAATTTAGTTTGACGCTGGCATCTAATCATTCTGTTATAATCTTTCCATCTTTGTTCTATATTTGTAGATTGTCCAATATATATTTTACCATTGAGACTCGTTATTTTGTAAATTCCTATCATATACCAATAAATATATGAAGAATTTACAAAACGTTGAGTGTCCTTTTAGCGAGTGCGCTGGGAGTCGAACTGGAACTGACCATCATAGAGATTATCAGTTGATGTAGACTCATGGAAATATATCTGAGCTACGCGAGCGTCTTGTTCAATGAATACAGTTTCATGTGCATACATAAATGTCCCCATATGTTCTGTTTCAAATCCAGGATCAAATACTGGGCTATTGATGATAGCACCATTACGGTATAATGACGAGCGTTGTTTAATAAAAGCTGTACGATCTGCTGGTATTTTACAACCTTCATGAAAAGTAATATCATATACACCAGGATACAATATCCATCCATTATAACCATCTACCTGAGTAGGTGGCATAGGTTCGTAATGAGCTAAGATAGTTTTATCTTTTAAGATAAATCCCATTTTAGTACTAGACACTATCTTTTGTACTGATCTGATAGATAAGTCGTACCCTACCTGTGCTGGTTTACCATGTGTGGAGTCTAATTTTAGTAGACCTTGTTCAATTATTTGTTCTGAGTTTAACATGTTAGAATCCAGCTCCGTTCTTTTCAATAGCGTGTAAAAATTCCTCACGGATTAAATTATCTTTTTCCATAAACGCTCCTGAGAACTTATTAGTAGTCATTACTGAATTATGTTTAATACCTCTATGAGAACAACATGTATGTTTACAAGCTATGCTTACAGCTACAGAATTACAATCTAATTTGTTTGCTATGTAATCATGAATTTGCTGTGTTAATGATTCTTGCATTTGTGGTCTACGAGAGAACCATTCTACAATACGATTTAATTTACTTAAACCTACTACTTGTTCACCTGGTAGATATGCTACTGTAGCATAACCTGTAAATGCTAAATTATGGTGAGCACACATTGATGTAACTGGTATTCCACCTTGTACTACTAGACCATCATAATTTTCTTCATTAGGGAATGTAGTAATATTAGGTTCGTTTGATACAGATCCTATAATTAAGTCTTTCAACCATGCTTTAGAAACTCTTCTAGGAGTATCGATCGTTTGAGGGTCTGCTTGGTAATCAAATCCTACTGCTTCTAAGAATTTACCATAATGAATAGTAGCTTCTACTATCATATCTTCAATTTCCTCAGATGTACGAGGTAAATTACCATTCGATTTTTTTATCTTTTCCATATTTTAAATTTAATCTATTTCTTCTGACTTCCCAAATACTACAGAGCGATTTCTGTAAAGTCCATTTTCTCCATCTAAACCATAACCATATATCCAAGCCTCATCTGTTAACTCTATACCATAAGATAAAGGCCAAGGATTAGTAGATTTCTTAAATAATACTATAGGAGTAATAGAACGAGGTTTATGGTATTTTCCTAAGTGGTCTATTAATTTAGTTAATGTATTGCCTGAGTCTAATATGTCATCTATCACATATATATTTTTACCTTCAATGTTGGTAGTAATATCTTTAGTAATCTTAACTGTGAATTGTTCTTGGCCTTGATACGATTTAGCTTGGATAAAGTCGATCTCACAATCTATATTTATTGCTTTAACTAAATCAGTAAAGAACATAAACGCTCCGTTCAATACACAGATCATTACTGGTGGGCTAGGATCGTTGTAATGTTTTCTATAGATATCTGCCGCTATTTTATTTACAGCTTCTTGTAATTGAGATTGGTTAAATAGTATTTTCATTACATATTAAAATTTTCATTTTTCAATAATAAGAAATCACTGATGTCTTTAGTACGTTTATATCGTTTTTTAGCATCTATAATTTCGTTAATAGATACAATACCATAATACTTATTATTGTGACTATAGAAAGTAGATGGGATAGGTAATGCATATGGATCAACAACTAGTATATTCAAAATGTATCCATTCTTTTTGAATTTATAGTTTGTTTCATTTAAATATGCTCCGTCATTTTCGCAATCAAAAAATCGAAGAGCCTTTAAATAGTCCTTTTGTTTTTCTGTTGGGTTAGTAATTACAATATCTAGATCACCTATTGATCTTGAAAAATTTAATCCATGTAACTTAAGGATTAATGAACCACCTAATCTAACATTTTTTGATGATGGTGATAATTCTGCTAAATCATCAATGATGATTTGAAATACATCTAAATAATTATTTAGTTCTTGCATATTAATATGTTGTTTGATTTGTTACTGGAGTTGCTTCTGCTCCTAAATGTTTAATACTATATTCATGCTCTGATACTACTGAAAAGAAATTAACCTCCTTAGCTATAGTTTCAAAAGCGTCTCCATTACAAGACTCTCCTGGTTGTTCAACTACTTGCATAGTTAATTCATCACCATACTTTATTCCATATAAGCCAGTACCGTTAATTTGTAAATATGATTCTTTACCGTTCTCAAATCCAATACGCAAGTACTCTATTTTAGTTGATAGTCGTTTTTGATTTGGTTGGCAGCAACTTCCTAATAGTAGTAGGGTTGATACTGTTAATATTATTTTATTCATAACTTATACGTTTAATGTTTTATCCCAGGCTGATATGTGTAGGCGTGTAAGACCGCGGAAGCGATATTTTTTAGCCATCTCTAATACAAATTGTGTACGTTCATGGAAGTCAGTTTGACTATCTAAACCAGGCATACAAACAACATTTTTAAGCGGTATATTAAATGGTATTATAAAGTCACGGAATACTTCGCTAACATCGTTTTCGTTCGATATAACAAACTTAAACGTGTAATTTTTATGTTCCATTATACGCTTGATGGCATCTGGATTAATACGTTGTTTAGCATCTAAACCTGAGTTAGAAAGCTTAGGTGAACTATTGATTTGGTCTAATATTTTAAATAAATCATCTTCAATTACTATTGTACCATTAGTTTCTATTTCATTAAACACATTTATAGGTTTATAATATGTCCATGTCTGTCCATTTAAACCATCGTACAATCTTACTTCTGTCTGTATATTATCCTTCTCTAAATCAGCCCAGTACTTATGAAAGTTAACAATAGCTTCTTGATGTTGTTTAATTGTAGGTTCACCACCAGTCCAAATAATATGGATAGTACCGTTTAATATATCTTCATAGATACCTTGTTCTTTCCATTGGTCAATTAAATATTGGAAGTCTTTATCTTCACCTCTCCATAACCATTGAGATGTACTATCACAAGTCCAAGTTGCTTTACCTTCTAACTCTAAATCACCTTTAAATATTTCACCATCTTGTAATGTTTGTTCTTTAGCTAAGTTATTAGTGAATTTTCTACTCATACCACAAGTTAGGTTACAAACACCTAAACGAATGAAGTATGATGGTACACCAGATGAAATTCCTTCCCCTTGAACTGAGTAAAATGCGCTCGATATGAGTAATTTATTTGGGTTTATTTTTGACATATTATCTTATGTTTCTTAAGTGGTTAATTTTACTTTCTGAAAATGGATAGAAATCCACTGCTATAATTTGATTTGTACTATCTATTACAATAAAATCATAACCACTATTTTGAATTAATCCAGTTGCCGGTTCTACTTTACATTTAGGATATGTTTTTTCTAAATATCTTTGTCTGTTATTTTGATCAGCACAACCTACTAATAATGTTCCAAGCATTAATGTTATTAATATTTTACTCATATATAGCTGTATTTTTATTATGTTCCATAAACTCAACTCGTGCTACTTTAACACGACCATTGGTTTCTTCTTGAACAAATGTATTTAATTTATCGTAAATATATTTGGCAAACTGTTCTGCTCCTACTGCTGGTATTACTCTTAATTGGATTAAGTCCTTAACATGCATAACTTTGAAAAACTCTAATTGAGGATCATCTTCAGATATAATAACAGTATGATCAAACATATAGTCCATCCATGCTTTAGGGTTCATACCATCGATAGTTCCTTTAGCACGCTTCATACCACCAAAATCCCATACCCAATTACGTTCATCTAATTCACCTTCGAACCATACTCTAAATGATACTCCATAACCATGTAGGAATCTACAATGAGTACCTTCTGCTTTCCATTGACGGAATACACAACTGTATCCGTCGAATAATTTTGTTGATTGATATTTGCTCATATTAATTGCATTTAAATAAAAAAACACCTCCCTCAAAATGAAGGAGGTGTGTACTAATGTTTAGGCATTAGCCATTTGACTGTTGGTTTTTCTAGAACGAGAAATACTGTACATAGCATTAGCTAATTCATCATTGATGCTTCTCTCACCACGTACAACGTAATAGATGAAACGCTCAGTAAAACCTGTCTTAGCGGCTAACTTTTGAGTGTCGCCGTTTTGCTTACGAGCATTGTAAAATGCTAATTTAGCTGTTTTGTTTAATTTATTCATAACTTATTTATTTATTTAAATGTAAGATTTTAGTCTTGACCTTCCAAATTTCCTTTTTCTATTTCGCTAGCTACGTATAGAGCGTTTGAATAATATGTACCTAACTTTTCTATAGTTTCTTGTGCTGTAACAGCATCAATAGCAAACATTTCTCTATTACCTGATACTCTATATTGGGTTAGGTGTTCATGTACTTCTTTTTCTAAATAGCGAGAACCATAACATCTAAATTTGTAAACTGGTATCCAAGGTGTTGGAACACCAGTAGCTGTGTTTATTTGTTTTACTCGTTCTTCAACTGTATTAGTTGTCATACCTATCTTAACCATACCTGACATAGATTTATTTACTAAAACATATATCCATTCTTCTTTACGAACAGCACCTGATGGGTCTACTATAGGTTCAAATAGATAGACTATATCAAACCATCCAAATTTGCCCTCTTCTTTACTATGGGGAAATAATGGATCTATACTAGGAATTCTAGTGTAATGAGTAGCAGTGTGCCAGAGATGATCTGGCACTTTGACATATAAGTGAGCTAAATGAGATTCTATGTAGGTTTGTTTTATCATTTACTATGTTCTGATAGTATTTTAGAAACATGTTCTACTACTGTTTCCCAAGTTACAGGACCATTCTCATCTGCATATGGTGTAGGATCTGGGCGACCTAATTTAATAAATGCTTCTACTCGTTCTACTGATGATGCTGATTTATAATCAGAGTACCATTTACCCAATTTCCAAGGTAGTGAAGTTATGTCTTTAATAACTCTATCTTCTTGATCACCTTCTATAAAAATTGGTTTATAACTTGTATTAGTACGCTTATATACTTCATCAAAATTTAAACCTAATGATTCACAACATTCAGCTCCATCTTCCAAAATACCAAACTTATTAGTTTCCATGTATGGAGTATAGTAATCTACTAAATGTGATTCCCAATTTCCTATTCTAAATGTTTCTAAACATGATTGTCTAAATTGTTCAGTTGTATCAGGATAAACAGCATGGTCACCAGCATGTAAACCTAAAGCAATAACACATTCAGTATTATGTTTGGTTGCTATTGATAATGCTACTGATTGGACTATTGAACTGAATATCATGTTACGATTAGGAACTACAGTTGCCTTCATGTTTTCATTTTCATAATGACCTTCAGGTACTTCACTTCCGCCTTCAACTAATGATGAATTTAGTAATTGAGATAAACCATCTAATTTAATGATTTGATGTTTAACTAAAGGAATAAATCTAGGATATTTTTCAGGTTCAAAATTTTGATTAATATATTTTACTAATTCAGTAGCACGTTCTAATTCTACTTTATGTTTTTGACCATAGTCAAAACTTAAACAAGTACAATCATAACCTTCATTTAATAAATGTAATAATAAAGTAGAAGAATCCATTCCCCCACTTAAACTCAAAACCGCGTATTTTTTATTGTCCATTTGTAAGTGCATATTTTGTTTGAAAAAATTCTTGTAAAAATTCCTTAGTATATAGATTTACATAACCTTTATATGTTGGATTATCTACATAACGTACTTTGTGGAGTTGCTTTCTGATTTGAGCGTATTCATTAACTTGTTTACCTAAATCAGCTCCAGCTGCTTTACCTAAGTAATCGTAAAGCGAAATATAATTTTCTTGTGACATAACTTATTTTATTATGATATAAAGATAAAAAAGAAGGCTTGGAAATCCAAGCCTATTTTAAAAATACTTTACTCCAGAATAACTCAAATACTGCTCCAAATATTAACCAATACCCAAGTGCATCTATTATTGGATGTATCATTGGTGAGTATGTTACGATTGCTATTGAATAACAAGCTAACATTATAGTTTTAAATAGATGCCAAGCATCAGTAGTCCATACTAAGAAAGTACTAGATCCAAAGAATAATTCACCTTGTTTTCTATCACCATTCTTCCATTTGTTTTGCCAAGAAAATTCTGGGTTAGTGAATTTGTTAATTCTAAATTGTTTAGTAAAAAATACACTTTGACGATAACGTGCGTTTAATGTGTCCATGGCAGCATTTAAAATCGCTGCTAAAATAATTAAGATTAATGATATCATATATTTGTTTGTTTGTTTTGCGGAGAATGAAGGATTCGAACCTTCGGACCTGTAACAGTCAACAGTTTTCAAGACTGCCGCATTCGACCACTCTGCCAACTCTCCGATTTATTTTGTACTCCGTACGGAAATCGAATCCGTGCCTCTACCGTGAAAGGGTAGCGTGTTAACCGCTTCACTAACGGAGCATATAAACCTACTAACGACTTGTGTACGTTATGACCCCCTTTAACTTATCACTAACCCTAGGTGTAGGATATAGGTTTAATTTTTTTTAATATACCATTAATAACTGTCCTTCTTTTGAATATAACTTTACTATATTATATTCTTCAGCTAATAAACGGGCAGATGTATCTATAGCATGTTGTAACATTCCTTGAACAAATGGATTCATAGGATCTAACATTTTTGAGATCAAATCAGGATTTGATTTTCCTGTTTTGCTCATATATTCTTCCATTAATCTAACACACTCATCAACAGTTAAGGCATGCCCTCTGAAATACTTTATTACTAATTCTCTCATGTTTTAAAGATAATATTTTTATCTTGCCATCCTTATCTTTTTGTTCTCCCCCAAGGACTCGAACCTCGATTAGTTGGACCAAAACCAACTGTCCTGCCATTAGACGAAAGGAGAATCTATTTTATGAAGTATATTCTTTAAACTTATTTATATTGAATGTAATATTTCCAATTTGGTTTTCCAAACTATCCTCAAAAAACTCTTCAATTTTATTTGTTGGTTTAGTTAATAAACCATATTCTTCATATGGTATATCTAAAGCACCATTTATAATAGGTGAAGATGTATCGACTGAGTTAATCCAATCAAATCCTTTATAGTAAATAAATTCTTGAGGTAATGATGCTCCAAGTAAATGTACATAATGATTATTTTGGATATGACCTTGTTTTTTTAATGAATTTATTACCTCAATTCTACCCATCATTTGATTAACTAGTTTATTTGGGTGATTAAATAAACGTTGATATGCTTCTGATGAATGGTTAAATGCAAAGTATTTAATACCTAAATCAATACATTTATCATACAAATTAGTTATTTCCTCTATTGTTTTTCCTTGAAGTACAACCATTAAATTTGTAGTCGACGGTAGTTGTGACTTTAGAGTATTTACCCAGTATTTCGCATTTTTGTACGTAGTATGCGGATTATTCCATGCGTCTGGCGTTATAAAAATATCAGGTTTAGTTAAATTTATTTTTTCAATTAAATCTTCAGTTGTATGGGTTACTCCCTCAAATAACCCATTGTCCATAATCATGAATGAGTTTTCTTGATCTCTATATTCTAACATAAATAGTTTATACTCATTATATTTGTCTATTAAATGAGGTAATACATACTGATAATCATTAAACATTAAACTTTTCTCAAGTAGTGAGAGTGGTACTTCATGTGATATTTTCATTGTATTAATATGTTTTTAGTTCTTCAATTGTTTTAGTTATTAAATTAACAAGTTGTTCTGTTGAATAATCATGTTTAAAATGATAACCCATATTATCGTTATCAATTTCTATTTCTACAGACCTACCATCAATCATTATTTTTATTTTCATATGATATAAAGATAAAAAAGGCCTCTTGCGAGGCCAAATTTATTTTAATATTTGTTTTTTATTTTATGATACTTGAACTACTGACAATATAATAGATGGTGCTGATGGTATATTTCCAGCTGCTGTCACATATTGGAATTGAGTATTTGTTTGGTTTGATTGATAAGCTAACTCAATATATGAACCGGACGCAAATTGTCCTACATAATTCCAAGCTGGGATTAGATAATCACCATTTTGGGTTGGGCCTATTCTACCCGCACTATCTGATTCATTTACTCCATTTCTTTTTAACCAAATATAAACGGTTGCTGCTGTTTGAGTATATAGTTGGGCTGAGAATTGTAAATTATATTCACCTGTATTTGCAAATGTTATTCTACTACCACTAACTACTGATATTCCAGTTGCACCTACTTGTGAGCTAAATGTAAATGAACCAGATACATTTTGTGTTGGTAAAATACTTGCTGTATTATAAAGAGAAATATAGTTAAATTGTCTTTGACCATTTATATATAAACCAGTTCCAACACCATTACTTTGTAGTCTTAATGAACCTGTTATTGTTTGATTACCAATGTAATTAGATGAACCTGTGTAGAATTGAGAACCGGTTACTGTAAATGTAGTATCACTAAATGTTGCTGCTCCTCTTACAATTAAACTACCTGTTATAGCTGTATTACCTATTATAGTATTTGTAGTAGAACCACTTATAATGATGCTACCACTTATTACTGTATTTCCAAGGAGAGTATTAGAACCTGATATTATATTACTTCCACTAATAGTATTATTTCCAACAATTGTATTATTACCAGTTAAAGTGTTATTACCAACTTTTAATGTTGAGCCACTTACGCTGAACGAGCCTGTTATGGTTGTATCAGCTTTAACATTCATTAATGATGATGTAAATGGAGTTGTTATTGTTGACAGTACACTAATATTATTAGTATATGGATTAGGATCAGATACAGTAGCAAAACCAGCAATAATTAAATCATTTCCTAATTGAGTATTAGTATCAGGTCCTCCTATGTTTATAGTTAATCCTGGAGTTCCTAACTCACCTAAAACATTATCTGTTTTTTCAAACCATTGATTTATACTACCTGAAGCATATATCCAAATGGTATATTTATCATCCGGAATACTTCCACTTGGGGTTAAAGTAATACCATTATCTAATTTAATAATAAATTGATTATAATTATTATTATCTGCTATTTGATTTGATACTGGGCTTAGATTGGTATGACCACTACCTGAATTACCTGAGTAGTAAATATCTAAATCAGTATTCCAAGTAGTGCCTGTTCCTCCTGGAGTAAATGTTATAGTTCCATCAAAACTAGCAGTTGTTCCTACAACTGCTGTACTAGTAGATGAACTTACTGACGAACTAACAAATAATATCCTATCTCCGTCTGCTTTTTGTACGGATAATGAACCACTTAATTCTGTTGAACCTGAGACAATAAATCTACTTCCTGATACTGTTACTAAATTTGTAGTTCCTGCCGAATTTCTTATAAATAAAGCATTTCCATCTATATAATTAAGACCAAGACCAACAAAATCAATATATAAACTTCCTGAGCGACCTAAAGTAGTAAACGTAGATGTGGTGGTTGTATTTCTTATATTTAAACTACCAGTTAAAGTTACACTTTGACTTAATGGTCTTAAGAATGAAGCAGTTGAAGCAAATGACGAACTTACAGCATTTAAAACATATGATGCTGTAGTAGCTAATGAAGCTGTACTCGCATTTAATGCCTGTAAGGCATAAGATGATGTAGTAGGAATATTAGCAGCAAATGAGGCTGTTAAAGCAAACGAGGCTGTAGTAGCTAATGAAGCTGTACTTGCATTTAGTGCTTGAGTAGCATATGATGATGTTCCTAATAAGCTACCTGTAATGCCATTAACTACATTTAATCCTCCACCAATATTAGTACTACCAGACACATCTAAAAATGTAGTTGGTGATTTACCTAAACCTATAAACCCGTTACTTTCAATAACAAATCGAGTAATTGATAATGTATCATCACTTATAAAGAACTGGCTAAATGCTCCATTACCAACAGAATATGTTTTTCCTACAGCATCGTTATCTAATACTATTCCAGGATATGAGCCTGATATAGCTAATATTCTTCCGAATCCTGGGCCGTTAGTTGACGTTGTTCCACCAACAATAATATTACCTGTTGTAGATACTGATCCTGATATTGTTGTTGATGATCCACTACTATATATAAGTGAATCACTTAATGATTGATTACCATTTGAAACAGGAATACGATATTGCGATAACGCGGTTTCAGTTCCAGGACCTGAAGATCCTAAAGGACCTGTTAAGAATACAGCACTACTAGATACAGAACCTGTCGTTCTTACATATATCCAACGAGTATTGGTTGAATCCCAAGCAAATGATGAGGTAGATATAGATGCTCCTGAATCAAGAACGTCATATCTACCAAAGCGTATTGTTGGACTAGCGATACTGACTCCAAAAGTAGAAGCACTAATTGTGGTAATTGACGATGTAGTAAAAGTAAATGAAGCAGTACCAAATACTGATAAATTTCCGTATAATGTTTGGTTACCATTAAATACATTTGAACCGGTAGTTGCGTATGTTCCCGATATAGCATTAATTGAACCAGTGAGAAACTGAAAGTTTCCATCTAATTCAGCATGGGTTAAAGGTGAGCCTTTTGTTAGTCTATATACTATTGGCATATTATTATGTAATTTACCAATAAATATTAAAAAATATATTATTCTTGCTCAGTTTCTTTATCGTTTACTTCAAGATCTTTTAATAAGACATTCAATTGATCAAATATCTTTATAGCTTCATTCATTTTATCGGTCTCTGATAGTCCGTTTTCATTGTTTTCTAAAACTTCAGCTTGTTTTTTTAATTGTTCTAATGCTTTTAAATCCATTTCTGTACTATATTTAATATGTTTGGGTAAATAAGGACAATGTCTGCAGGCATTGCCGCAGCAGTGTCCTCGTTTAGAATGAAATAGGGCGGTAAAAACCACCCTATCTCCTTCATTGTAATAATCTATGTATTCTACTAAACTACTCATTGTATGAGTTTAAATAGTCTGTTATGTTTTTAATAGTTCCCCAACTTACACCATATTCTCTACTTAAGTCTGATCGTTTATGTCCCGAATTAAACTTATTTCTTATTTCTTCAACTATAACGGGGGATATAAGTTTTGGTTTAGGTTTAGCTAAGTTATGTTTATAATATTCTTTTAGTCCTTGGCTTACTTTTTGTTTTTGTTCCTCTGTGTATTTATAGTCTTTAGGTCCTTTAGAATCCCACGTCACCTTACGTCCTTTAAGAGCTTTAGAAATTTTTTGCTTGGTACTTTCCATTAAAGCTCCTGTCCTATTTCCTAATCTAATGTTTAATCCTTCCTCTATACAGTTAAAATATTTAATCCAATGTATTTCACGCTCATGGAGTGTATCTTCACTGCATTCTTCAACTATTTCAAATATATGATTATTAAACCCATATTTAACTAAACTATTATATAATTTAACTTGACCTTTTATACTTAATCGTCTATACTCAGATAATCTACGTTTAAAATCAATAGTACACCCTATGTAAATCTTATTATTAGGACTTGTAATCTTATAAATAACTCCTGCCATACCTATCATTTATAATAAATATGGCGGGAGATTATTCTCACATATTCCTCCGTTACACTATTTCGCAGCTATTTCCAGCGCAAGCTGCTTGATCCATTAACGCAGTCATATCTTCCATTTCAATTACTTTAGATAAATCTAAATCATGTAGATGTCCTGTACGTTCATGAAACTCAGCTTCCGTAATAGTTTCAAACGGGGCCTGTG
>Ga0247723_1001013_pt1 | contig 17157 bp, 21 predicted proteins | sample MSEWelMarce5H_FC_FD_189079 | JGI IMG/M metagenome (GOLD analysis project Ga0247723, IMG submission 189079) | Subsurface sediment microbial communities from gas well in West Virginia, United States - MSEEL Well Study Marcellus 5H_FC | ecosystem: Environmental > Terrestrial > Deep subsurface >... | reverse complement strand
CTGTCATAGGTCATAACACTTGCGGTCGTCATGCGTTCACCTCGTAGATTCGTTGGGACATTTTAGTATGCCTTTTAACTTGTGACAAGGTTACTTGCTTGCCACACCCTTAGTCTTCTCAAAAGAGCGCATACCAGCAATTCCCAAGATGCCTGACAGGATGACCCAAAGCTGGTCAGCCTCAAGCACTGGAGGGGGATCCATACCCACAGGAACCCAGCCCATAGCCTGCAAGTACTTCCAAGCCCACTGAAACAGTGGGTAAGCCAAAAACTGGTACGCCATAGCCGCCACACCAATCCAACCAATGGCAGGTCTCCAGCCGCTTACAAACACGCTAGAGCTACCCGCTTCGATCTTGTTGACCTCAATCTGAGCTAGATCGGTTGCTTGGTCGATGCGCTTCTCTTCAAGATCGAGCTTTCGTTGCTCAATCTCCATCTCCATGCGCTCTTTGTCAGTGGTGATCAGGTCGCCTGCAACCTTACCCACGGCTTCAATGATTGATCCAACGGCAAGCAAGCTCATGCCAAACCTTTCAATGTTCTGTTGATCCAACCCTTAAGGAACTTGACCTGTACTGGGTTCTTGTTGCATATCTCAACATATCTGGCAATCTTAGCTAGAGCGTAGGACTCTTTAAACCGCTGTCCGTCCGTGATTTGGTTGAGCTTTTCAATGGTTTTGGCGCCTATCCCGCCGTCAGGGGTGGCGCCCACCACAAGTTGTGCAAGCTTGACAGCCATGCCCATGCCAGCATTTACCCCAAAGTTAAAGATGCTGTTAGCTACGTCTTGGTTTGAGATCTCGTTCCCACGCATCTTGTCCCAGAACTCAACACGGTAGAACTCACGCACCATAGGCGTGAGAGACCCGCCAAACTCCTTCTTGTCGACCAGTGCCCAACCGTTCCACTGTGGGTTCTTGTTACGAGCGATGCCAGCGTAGGTCATTCCGCCCGTGTCACCGGGCACTTCATGCAGGACGTAGCCGCCCTCATCTCTGATCATCTGCTCAAAAGCTGGTTCAAACTGAGCCATTGCTTTACCCCTTTAATTCAAAACTTAAATTCTTGTGACGAGGGTATTGCACAACACGCTCCCCTTCAGGGCATTTGTATTTAATGGTTGCCAATAAAGTTGCCTTACCACTTGCAATCTTTTCTTTTCTCACCATTGTCAGCTCGTAAGTGAATGTGTCGATCTCTGGCCCTGCTGGGCCACTGAACTTACTTGCGGTAGTGGTTGCCTCATGCACCATGCCAGCGGCATCACGAATGCTTGGCGTAAAACTCTCAACAGAGCAGTCATCCCGCTTTTTTATTCTTGCAACCGTAACAGTGATTGGTTTGTTAGCTTCTGCCACGATCTTAAAATTCTCAGGCGACCATTCAATAATTGCTCGGTCAAAAAAACCAAACTTATCGGCAAGCGTGTAACTGCCGCCTAAAGCGGCAACGGTAGCGGCAACGGCTCCAATTGCTTTGGTAATGTCAATCATTTCATCCCCAAATCCATACAAGGGTGAACGTACCCCAAATAATGAAGATAACTAAAAAGGCCGCAACGATAAACGCTTCGACCAGATCTCTCATAGCTACAGACCCAAAAGCTTTTTGACGAACTCGCCAGCGACGCCGGGGCCAAACAGCACGCAGATCATCACCGCATACAAGAGGTACTCGATCTTCGTCATGCGCTTGTCCCCATCTCGCAAAGAACGATCTATACTGTTATAACGCTCTAAGCAGACTGCTTCGTGCACAGCTAACCTCTTATCAACTTCATCGCTCATTTTTCAGGGTCGCTTTGATCTTGGTTAAATCGGCTTGGGTGAACTTTTGATACCCAGACTTCAAGTCTTCTGGCATCGGAATTGTTTCTATTTTCGCTGGTATTTCAGTGCTTGCCAAGTGGGCAACTTCTGCAAATGATATTGCTTTTCCAGTACCCACGTTCCAAACACCAGATTCTTTTATTTTGAAGAACTTCTTGTGAATGTTGATGACCTCATCCACATGGATAAAGTCCCTCTTAAACTGATCACTTCCCTCAAAGATCTTGATCACACCAGTCTTAGCCTGCTCACGGAACTTGTGGAACGGAGAAGCCTGATCGCCCTTGTGATCCTCGTGATCGCCGTACACATTGAAGTACCGAAAGATCTGTACAGTCGACTCTGGGCGCATGTCATGAAAGTAACCCTCTACATACGCCTTAGACTTGGCGTAGAGGTTGGCTGGTGCTACGAGGTCAGTTTCCTTGAAAGTCGTGTTGTGGGGGCCATACACCGATGCGGAAGAGGCTATCTGTAAAGGTATGCCGTACTTCTGGCACCGCTCCATCAAGGTAATAGAATAACCCACGTTTTGCTTACGAAGAGCTGACCAATCATCACAGCGGGTATCAGAGATCGCCCCAAGGTGGATAACCTGATCTATTCCATAGAGGGAATACTCATCACCCAAATCACAGAGGTCAAGCTCATGCTCAGACAAAGCCTTGACCATGTTCTGACCAATAAAGCCCTTGTAACCTGTTATTAAGATACGCATACAGCTCCAATGCTCTGGCAAGATATTGCCGCCTTCTCGTTGGCAAACGGCAAGGCTATGCCCATATCCCCTGTTTCTAAGTGCTTGACCACCATAGCCGCTAGGAACACGTCTCCAGCACCGCATACGTCCACCACCTCAATAGGTTTGGCAGGATAGACCTTATCCCTGTAGCCACAGCCCTTAGAGCCATAGGTAACGATTAGGTGCTCTGGCTCAGGCAAGGAGGTGGACTCAAACAGCTCACGCTCGTTGATCTTGATGTAGATGTCAGGAAAGTCTGCCAAGTTGCGTTTCTTGGTGTCCATGTAGATTGAACCCCCAAACTGGTGCCTGAGCTCCTTGATCGTCTCAGCCCAAACGAAGCCCTTGTTGTAGTCAGAGATCACAATGGCATCAAAGTGTTCCAAGGGGACGCTAAAGTCATACGGTTGGGCTTCCACGTCCTGATCAACCCGAAGAAGATGCTCACCAGTCCTACGATCAATGTAGCGGATCTTTCGAGACAGCTCTTCACTGACACACAGCGTAACGTCTGCACCAAACGCTTTGAGGTTCTGAGCGACGTTGAACGCCATACCCATCTTCTCCTCGCTGTTTTCAAAGTTGAGTAGCGGCGCAGTAGACTCAGGGTTTACCCTTCGTATCTCACCGTACCTGTACTCGTCTATGCAGGCGTCACCAATGACTAGGATGCGCATTGGCTGTCCCCTGCTTCTACTCGGTAATTGTCTTCAACCGAGTCAGCAGTTGAGACTTCCAAGATCACACCTGATGCTAGGCAGACTAGCTGGTGAGGCAGTAATGGTGGGTTGTGCCATGTGTCCCCAATGTTGAGGATTTTCTCGTGGCGGCTGGCGTCTTTGGTGTCGATCCAGATGACCTTGAACAGACCACCTTGGACTAGCCAAGTCTCGTCTTTGACAGCGTGAAAGTGCATGGAGAACTTAGCACCCTTACGAAAAGTCATCAGCTTCCCGCAGTACTTATCGTTCGTAGCCCAGATTAGCTCCGACCCCCAGCCCTTTTCCACTATTCCCTTTAGTTGCATGGATAGTCCTTGTTGACGAATACCCGTCTAAAAAGGGGATGATAACTGTTTTCTGAACGATAGAATGCCCCACAACCTTAGCAGGCTGGTAGTCACCGCCCTTGGTAATGATGTCAGGGTTGATGCGCATGATCAACTCTAAGGGGGTGTCTTCCTCGAAGATTTCCACTTGATCTACACACCTTAGCGCCAGCAACAGCGCCCTGCGGTCGTCTTGATTGTTGATAGGTCTGCTATCACCCTTGAGCCTCTTAACAGAAGCGTCTGAGTTCAACCCCACAATCAGCCTAGTCCCAAGTTGGCGGGACTGTTTTAGGTATTCGACATGCCCACGGTGGAGCACATCGAAACACCCATTAGTGAAAACAATCACACACCCATCTCTTTGCGTATCTTGGTAGCAGAGATAGCGTGGGTAGCGTCATCAAAAGATTCCTGCTCAATCTTGTAGCCAACATCGCGCCCATAGGTAATGTTGACAATGTTAGGAACCAATTGAACCTCGTACTGACCTTGGTACAAAGGGTCTAGATCACGGCTAATAAACTCTTTGACCTGATTGGCAGCAAACGGGTTAGAACCGTTCCAGCCTTGACAGTCTCTGATCTGGATCACAACTTGACCAGTCTTAGCCAAAGCTCTCTCAAACAGCTTGCGGTGGCCTTCATGCCACGGTTGCCATCTGCCAAGCATTTGGACTGTTTCTTTCTGCCAGTCAAACACAGGACGGCGGCGGTCGTCCAAGATGTGCGCGGCAATGAACTCACCCCACTTCTCAGACTTCTGCTCAGTGATCCTGAAGTCATATTCTTTAGGAGGAACAAACACCTTGTTGGTGTCTTCAAAACGACCTTGATTGATGGTGTCAACCCAGATAGTCCAGTCAGCTTTGAAGTTGTTACGCATCTCCACAAGGGGTGCAACAAAGTCGCAGATCACATAGTCCACATCGTAGCTGTCAGCAAGCTCACGCATCCGCAAGCTCTGGCGAATACGCCCTTCGTGGGAGAAGTCCCAGTCGTTGTACTTCTTACGCACATCATCGGCGTTAAGCCACATGACCGTCTTGCGTTCTGCTTGCAAGTGGTCAAGGATGTGTTGCGCTAAAAAAGTTTTTCCCGATCCGGGAAGCCCCATAATCAAAATACGCTTCATAGCAGAGCGTCTAATTGATCGTGCGTTGTAGCGGCTTCAATAGCGGCTTGCTTGGTCAACATAGCCTGACGCGCTGTCTCTACCGCTGTAGCATCGTACTGCTCGTTAGCGTTAGGAGAAAGCTGTAGGCGGGACTGCTCCATCACCACTTGCTGGAATCCAAAACCTGCGTTGGACTTCATACCGTTTTTGCGGTCAGCCACGGAGATTTCGTATGTGTCCCAGATGATCTGCACTGGGTCAGTGTTTAGATCAAAGCGGTGGGCAGTGTAGCCCTGACGGTGTGCTGTGATTGCAGGACGAACTTCCACAGCGTTGCGCCAGCCGTTATTGCCTACGCCTTCTGCGGGAGGTGTGTCCCATACTTGTTTGACCTCACCATTGAGGACTTGTACATAATGTGTCATTTAAGACTCCTTTAAAAAAGTTAATTTTATGCTGATGCAGTGGCACTAGAGAAGTAACCGCTTGCCGCAACATTAAGCCATGTTGTTAAAATGCCAACTTGCATTGGGCTTGAATAGTTTGTGGTATTGCCCAAACCCAATTGACCGCTTTGATTTCTACCCCATGAATACAATCTATTAGATGTAGTAATCGCCAAAGTTTGACCCAAACCACAAGAGAATTTTGACCAGTTTGTAGCTCCGCCAATTTGTTTGGGGCTAGAGTAGTAAGTAGTGTTATTCAATCCCAACTGACCATTACCATTATTTCCCCAAGACCATAAAGTTCCATCTGTTTTAATTGCCATTCCAAAATTGTTTCCGCCTTTTGTGGTTAACCAATTAGTTAATGCACCTAGTTGTTTTGGAGATGAATATGAGGTTTCATTACCTAAACCTAATCTACCATTAACCCCTGCACCCCAAACCCAAAGTGTTCCATCTGATTTACGAGCATAAGTAGAATATCTTCCACAACCAACAGCTAACCAAGTAGTCAATGCACCAACTTGTTTGGGGCTAGAGTAATAATTAGCCGTGTTTCCAAATCCTAATTGTCCATTACCATTTATACCCCATCCCCATAGTGTTCCATCTGTTTTAATAGCCATACAGAATGAACCACCAATTGCAAATGATGACCAATTTGTTAGTGCACCAATTTGTTTTGGAGATGAATAAGCAGTTGTATTATTTAAACCTAACCTGCCAAATCCATTAGTACCCCACGACCACAATGTACCATCTGTTTTTAAAGCAATTGTAAAAGCATTGCCCACACCAACTGTAGACCAATTTGTTAGTGCACCAACTTGCTTAGGACTAGAGTAATAAGTAGTATTACCAAGACCTAATTCACCAGAACCATTATTGCCACACATCCATAATGTTCCATTATTTTTGGTAATTCCAAAATGACTTTGAGAAAATCCACCAATACTGCTACCCCAATTGGCTGTTGATCCAACTTGTTTAGGTGATGAGTAGTTAGTCGTATTGTTTTGACCAAGCTGTCCATAACTATTTAATCCCCATGTATACAAATACGAGGTTGGGTTTGGTGTAATGGAATTACTTGCCGCACTAGCTGGGCCAGTACCAGTGGCATTTGTAGCTGTTACGGTAAATGTATAAGCCTGTCCTTGTGTAAAACCTGACAAAGTAATTGGTGAAGATGAACCTGAAGCTGTAATCCCACCGGGGCTTGATGTAACTGTGTAGCTTGTAATAGTTGCAGGATTACCAAGATTGGATGGTGCAGTAAAACTTACTGAAGCACTTGTACCAACTATAGTAGCCGTACCAATGGTAGGCGCACCGGGCGCGGCAGGCCACAGATTACCGCCTCTAGCATTGGCTTGACTGCTGATGTTCCAGATACCTGAGTATTGAACGCCTGATACTAATGTCGTTGCCATAATTTATCCTAGCGCCAAACTACTGCCAGCTATTACATTCCAAGTAGAAGAACCTACTTGTTTAGGGCTTGAATAAGTTGTTGTATTTCCAAGCCCCAATTGACCATCATTATTTCTTCCCCAACTCCAAAGAGTTCCATCGGTTTTAATTGCAAAGGAAGAAAGTACCCCTTGTCTTGTGGAAACTTTGAGCCAAGTAGTCAATGCACCAATTTGTTTTGGACTTGAATAATAGGTTGTATTTCCTAAACCCAAAATTCCCAACAGATTACTTCCCCACGACCATAAAGTGCCATCTGTTTTGGTTGCCAATGTGCAATATCCAGAAGCTATGTTAAGCCAAGTAGTTAATACACCAACTTGTTTGGGTGATGAATACGCAGTTGTGTTTCCTAAACCTAATTCACCATCAGTGTTTCCACCCCAAGTCCACAATGTTCCATCGGTTTTAATAGCAGAAGTAAAAATGCTACCAGCAGAAACAAACGACCAATTGGTTAATGCTCCAACTTGTTTGGGTGAAGAGTATGCAGTTACATTCCCTAAACCTAATACACCATATTGATTTAACCCCCACGCCCACAAAGTACCGTCAGTTTTAATTGCCAAAGTTGAGCTATCTCTTGCAGTTACTTGCGACCAATTAGTTAGAGCACCCACTTGTTTAGGAGAGTTGTATTGCGTCAAATTTCCTAAACCTAAAGCTCCGTCTTGGTTTCTTCCCCACGACCACAATGTACCGTCAGTTTTGATAGCCAACATAAAATCACTACCAAGACCAAGTGATCTCCAAGTAGTTAAAGCGCCTACCTGTTTTGGTGATGAGTAATTAGTGGTGTTATTGTGACCTAACTGTCCGTAATTGTTTCTACCCCATGTCCATAAAGTGCCATCGTTTTTAACAGACGCAGAAGAATAACGACTACCAGCTATAGTTAACCAATCAGTTAATGCCCCAACCTGCTTGGGTGAGGAATAGTTAGTAATATTGCCCAATCCAAGCTGACCAACAGTGTTATTACCCCAACTGTACAAGTTGTAAAAGAAAGTTGTGGTCTGAGCACCAAGCGGGTTAAACCCCGGCTTGTTTATCCCAGCGGCGTATCTAAAGCTCACGCTACGCTCCTCAATGCTGGCTTAGAACCAACACGCTCTTTGAAATGATCAACATAATTGACCGTCCAACCTTTGTGTTGTTTATTTCTACCTAATGCTACAGCTTTCATACATGCTGGCGAAAGTGAATGTTCAACACTAAATGTTGATAGGCTTTTACGAAAATGCCGGAGCCCATGTGTATCTATAGCAACAAACCATTTTGCGGCAGGATTTTTATCACCAATAGTTTGCATACTGTGTTTAGCTTTAGTTTCATCAGAATGTGTCTTGCCCATCTTGATAGACCTCATTTTCTCAATTGAGTCTGGTGTGTGCTGGCGACCAAACCAGTGGCTGTCTTCACCGCATACACCATACAGCCAATGCTTGTCACCAAGGCGTGACTCTGAAATCTTACGCTTAGTTTCTTCTGTACGCTTTTTGCCAGTATTCTTGGCAACCCGTTTTTGAATGGATTCAAGAGTTTGGGGAAATCCAGCAACCCATCCCTGCTTGGCGTTCTCTGGCTTGAGGTTTGCCCATTCCGCAGACTTAACCACATCATGTTCCGCTGAAAACTGCAAAGCTACTTGTGAGCATTCTTCAATGTCATCAAACTCGCCCAGCACACATGTCATCATTTGATTGCCGTGTTTTTCCAAATGCGCCGTCCAATACAAACCAGAACCCAAATAGGTATAGGGGTCTTTGGTGGTTACGCCAAGATACTTCAACCCAGTATCGGTATGGCGTTTAATGTAGAGCGATATACGGGTCATGAGACTGCTACAAGTTTTACTGGGTTAGTGCTAAATTTTTTGCTCAGGTTAATTTTCACAGATTCAAATGGATGTGTCCAGTCACCAAAAACCTCTTGACGGAATAATCTCATACTGTCGTAGTAAATACATGAAGCCAAACCATCATCGGCATAAACATCCATGCAGTGCAAAAAGTATGGCATCACAGGCGTTATTACCCAAGTTTCTACGCCCATGGCAGACGATAGGTGTGACACACTGGTACAAGCTGAGATGACCAGATCGCATCCTGCTACAGCCTGCTGGGTATCCTGCCAAGTATTCAGGGGGACTTGCTTAACCCAAGCTGGACACGCTTCCATTCCTTCATCTCTTTGGAGGGAAACAAATTCAGCATCAATATCCTTTACCGCTTCAAACATAAGTTCATAAGGGAATTTTTTATTGTGTTCGTGCTCGAATTTACTGTTGCCCTGCCAGCGCAGACCAATGCGTTTCTTACGCCCTTTGATTGCCATTGGCTTCTCAAGGTATGGCGCACCAGACAGGTCACGCAACTCTAAGCCTAGAGGAACCACAGCAGACATTCCAGACACAAAGAAGTCGTGGTAGATACCAAAGGTAGCCTCATGCTGAACAACGGCTGATACGCCTTCTACACCTTGAAACAAGGATGCCAGTTGCCCAGTACAAGATACAACCACCTTACAGCCACGCTCTGCAATCAGCTTGGCATAGCGAATCTGGTGAATCTGATCGCCCAGACCGCCTTCCAGATACAGCATGACCGTACCCTTTGTCTTGCCGTCCCACTGGGGTGTAGGCACATCAGGGCGTTTATTACCAAACACACCTACGATTCGTCCTCTGTCCATTAAGCCGTAGCCCTTTTGAATTTGACCTTGACGCAGGTAGTACCAGCCACGGTTATAGGCGGCTCGGTGGTTGTTTGGCTCTTCTGCTTCTAACTTCTGAGCCAGTCGCCAGCCTTCAGCAAAGTCACCCATTGTGGATGCGGCTAACTGTAAGTCTAGGTCATGCAACTCAGGAACTGTGCGTGGACGCTCAAGCCAGAACTCTGGCTGACAGAAAGCTGAGTAGTGGTGCTTCAGCAGATCGCGAGGGTCTTGCTTATGCTGTGCCGCCAATACAGGCTTGACATCGTGCATACCTGCGTGACCGTGCAAGTTCTCGTCATCTTCAGCTACGCTAGAGCCGTCAATATTATTAAAGTCGTAGGCAAATTCTGGAAGCTCAAGGAACTCATGGATACGGGCTAACTGAGCTTTGGGGTCAGCCAACAGGTCTTCGTACTCAACAAACAGAAAGTTTTCTGGTGCGTACTCGTAGCCGTTCTGGAGGGAGATGTAAGCGGCGCGGAGGTGATCCATCAGTTGACCAGTCGCCATGAACTCGTCTAGGTCTGTGGGTTTGGCAACACGGATAAAGCTGGCGGCACAGTCAGGAACAGAACGGACTGTTGCAATGATCTTAGGCTGACGACCTAGCACCTGAGACATAGCGCCCATGATTTGACCGATAGGCCAGCCACGGGACTTGTCGATGATGACAGGCTTGTCAGTGTCTTCGTAGAACGCATCAATAGCACCGCGCATGGTCTGCGCTAACTTGTTTCTCTCAGGGTCATTCTCGTTCAGTAAACCCGCTGAGTGCCATGTATTAGCCAAGCCATCAAGAGCGTGAACAAGCCCAGATGTGGTGGATACATGGGTCATTGGGTTCTGGTTCAAGATAGCCGCTAGGACTGTCGAGCCAGAACGAGGAATGCCAGAGAGGAAGTGGAGGGTTTTGTTCATGTAATTGCTAAGGTAAAGTAAGAACCAGCGGCAACATTTAGCCAACTAGCAGAAGACCCAATTTGTTTAGGCGACGAGTAGCTTGTTACATTACCAAGACCTAATTGACCAAAATTACTTCGGCCCCATGACCACAGTGTTCCATCAGTTTTAGTGGCTATCGTTTGCAACCAACCACCTGTAATTTTTGACCAAGTTGTCAAAGCACCAACTTGCACAGGAGATGAAATGCCAGCAGATACAGTTCCTTGCCCAAGTTGCCCATAGTTGTTAGCACCCCAAGCCCAAAGCGTACCATCTGTTTTAGTAGCAAGCATAAAGCTAGAGCCACACGCTACATTTATCCAAGCAGTTAAAACGCCAACTTGTTTGGGACTAGAGTAATAAGTAGTGTTGTTTAAACCTAATTGACCAACATTGTTACCACCCCAAGTCCACAAAGTACCGTCTGTTTTTGTTGCAATTGTAAAGTTGTTACCAGACGCAATATTTAACCAAGTAGTCAAAGCACCAACTTGCTTAGGCGATGAATATGCTGTGATGTTGCCTAGACCTAATTGCCCATCACTATTTCGACCCCAAATCCAAAGAGTACCATCTGTTTTAATAGCTGTTGTTTGGTATCTGCCAGCAGTTATTTTTAACCAAGTAGTTAATGCGCCTACTTGTTTAGGTGAAGAATAGTTTGTTGTGTTACCAAGACCAAGCTGACCAAAATTATTACCACCCCATGTCCACAAAGTACCGTCTGTTTTAGTGGCTATTGAATGGTAATAACCACCTGCAACATTTAACCAAGCCGTCAGAGTGCCTACTTGTTTAGGACTTGAATAATTGGTCGTGTTGCCCAGCCCAAGTCGCCCGTATGTATTTCTACCCCATGACCACAGCGTCCCATCAATTTTGGTTGAAAGAGTATGTTGATCGCCGCACGCAATTTTAGACCAAGTGTTAGGAGAACCTATTTGAACAGGAGATGAACGGTCAGTAGTATCCCCCAACCCAAGTTGTCCGTAAGTGGCATTAGCACCCCAAGAATATAGCGATGTAAACGGCACAGGCCAAGTCCCAGCCGCAATAGCGGCATTCACCTGTTGCATTGTCCAGATGCCTGAGTATTGAACGCCTGTGGTTACTGTTGTTACTGGCATGATGTTTTAATAAAGTAGGGCAATTGCAGAGTTGTTACTTTGCAAATTCAATTTAATATCTAACCAAGTTGTGGCAGAACCCACTTGAACTGGTGATGAAAAATAGGTTGTGTTATTAAGACCTAAAGCTCCAACAGCGTTGTAACCCCAAGACCACAGCGTCCCATCCGTTTTAATGGCAGATGCAGAGTAATAACTAGATGATACTTTTGACCAAGTAGTTAGTGCGCCGACTTGCTTAGGCGAGGAATAGTAAGTGGTATTTCCCAAACCTAACTGACCATAGTAATTTCCACCGCATCCCCACAAAGTGCCATTTGTTTGAATCATCATGGTGGACTGGAATGCTGGGCTTGCAGTCGCCCAAGTAGTCAAAGCGCCTACTTGTTTTGGTGATGAATAATAATTTCCAGAAGTTCCAAGTCCTAATTGACCTTGACTATTTCTACCCCAGCCCCACAATGTGCCATCTGTTTTTACTGCCATTGTGGGCAAATTAACTTGAACACTTGACCAGTTAGTTAGTGAGCCCACTTGCTTAGGGCTGGAATAACTTGTTGTGTTATTTTGACCCAGTTGGCCCATGTTGTTATAGCCCCAAGCCCAAAGCGTTCCATCAGTCTTAATTGCTAAAACACTATTTTGACCAGCCCCAATACTTGCCCAAGTTGTCAATGCACCAATTTGTTTTGGACTAGAATAATTACTTGTATTCCCAATACCAAGTTGGCCATAGTTATTTTGACCCCACGACCACATTGTGCCATCAGTTTTAAGTGCATAAGACGCATAGTTATTAGCGGCAACATTAAGCCAATTGGTCAATGCACCTATTTGTTTGGGAGAAGAGTAGCTTGTGGTATTTCCAATGCCCAACTGACCAGCATTGTTATACCCCCAACTCCACAAAGTTCCATCTGTTTTTACAGACAGCGCAAATCTATAACCATTTGCAACTTTTAACCAATCAGATAATGATCCAACTTGTTTAGGGCTTGAGTAATTAGTGGTATTGTTTAAAGCTAATTGACCTTGACCATTAGCACCCCAAGTGTACAAATATGGGTAATAAGTCGTAGTCGTAGTTTGGGTAGCCAGAGGATTGAACCCCGGCTTAACAATACTCCCAGCGAACATTTGTCGTAATGACATACTGTTCCCCTATCAGCTTTGGATAGATTCGTAACTGATTGTGTAGGTAATTCCATTTGCTGTACCAGATGTCACCACAATGGACTGACCTTCCATCAAGTACACAGCAGTTGTCTTATCTACTGCAATCAGTGATGCACTAGCAGGCACTGAAACTGTAGAAATGATTGGGAAAGCTGTACCACCACTGGGAGCAGAACCTTGCGTTGTGACTGTTGCGTTGTTGTAAACAGCAACAGTTGCATTGACAGCAGAGGAACCATTCACATTTGAGCACACGATCTGATTGATCTTGTAGAGCAAAGTTGATGATGCGGCGTTAGCCAACAGAACAACAGAAGTTGTGCCGCTTGGCGTGTAGTATGTTGTATTGCCCGTTATTGCTGTTACGTTGACAATATTTGCTGGACTTGTTGCCATGATGGTTCCTTACAGACCGAATACGATTGAAAAAGCGACTGCCTGACCCTTAGTAGCACCAGTGGCCGCAGGTGTAGTTGATTGCCACGTTGTGCCGTTGGACGTCAAAACATTACCAGCCGTGCCGGGGGCCACAACCTGCAAAGCTGAAGTTCCGTTACCCAACAACACGTTGTTCGCTGTCAGTGTCGTGGAACCCGTACCACCAGCAGACACTGGGGTTGTCTTCCACGCAATGACCTGCACCGAGCCGCCGTTGTCTTTGTAGAAGAGTTTACCGTCAGCAGTGTTGATTGCCAACTCCCCAGCGGCGAGATTTCCCGCCGATGGCGCATTAGTTGTTGTAGCGCTGTAGTAGAGCTGAATTGGGGTGTAGCCTGCTTGTGCCATTAGAAAGTTCCTCCAGATATTCCACCTGTGATTGCGCCTGTAGATGGATTGCAAGTAATTGATGAATTCACCAATTGTCCCAAATTACCAGTTGTTGCGCTAACAAAAGTTAAGTAATTTGTTGCATTTGTTGAATCGGCTGTGATCGCTGTGTTTGTAGCATTGGTCGCAGAGCCAACAGACAAAGTGCTTTGAGCCACATACTGAGGCGCAGAAGCGCCAGCGGTCAGGACATAGTTGGTTGTACCAATAGCCAGCTTAGACAAGGCGGTAGTGCCAGACGCATACAGCAAGTCACCAGCGGTGTAAGAGGTCAGGTTTGTACCACCATTGGCGACACCCAATGTGCCAGCCAGCGTCACAGCGCCCGTCGTGCCAGTGTTTGGGGTAAAGCCAGTCGTGCCTGCGCTAAACGATGTCACGCCGCCTGCTGGCGCCGCAGACCATGTTGCTGTTGTACCGTTGGATGTCAGTAAATAACCATTGGAGCCAATCGGTAATCTTGTAGCGCTGTTTGTGCCGTTACCAATGATCAAGTCACCAGTTGTGGTGATAGGCGATAAAGCATTAAACGCCGCAGAAGCTGTTGTCTGTCCAGTACCACCTGAGCCAATTGCAAGGGTGCTAGACAATCCTGCCGCAGTACCAGTGGTGTTCTGGTTCCATGTAGGAATAGCGCCAGCCAAGTCTGCGTAAGCAATACTTACTACGCCTGTCTGACCGTTAACAGAACTGACCAAGTTGGTTTGGTCAATCTTCTGCCATGTTGAGCCGTTGAAAATAGCCCAGTCACCAACTTGCCAATCCGTTACGCCGTTGAGGTTGGTTGTACCAGCAACAGAGACAATGTAGTAATAACCATTTGTTCCAACGCTAGAAGTCAATGTAGGCGTGTTTGTAGAGGCATTCCACGAGCCTTGGTAGGACAAACCACCTGTAAAGCTTGCAGTCGTAACACCAGTGACAACACCCTTGGAGTTCACAGTAATCACAGGGATTGCTGTAGACGAGCCGTAGGTGTTAGCAGTTACGCCAGACGCAGGAAGGTCTGCATTGACCATCGCACGAAAACTAGGCGTACCAGCAGAGCCGTTAGGCGCCGCAAGTATGTAGTTTGCTGTCTGGGATGCCCAAGTTGCAGTTAAGTCGCCTGTAGACGTAACTGGTGAGTTGGTGACGGTAAAGTCGCTTGGCAGAACTAAGCCAACAGAGGTAACGCCAGTGCCCGTGGTAATTGAGCCCCAAGCGCCGTTTGCATAACCCTCAAAGGTTGCCGTAGAGGTGTTGTAACGAAGTTCACCATTGGTCGCAGGCGCTGGGCGTTGGGCAGTTGTACCGATGGGGATTGTGACCCCCTCCGTGCCGGGGAGCACCGCGTTGCTGGCAATCGCAAACGTAGGGTTACCCGAAGCGCCGTTTCCGTTCGTGACCGTGATCTGGTTCGCCGTACCCGTTAGGTCACGACCAGCAACCGTTGTACCGCCACCAGTCATGGCAAGCATACCCGTGCCAGACAGATTAGCCACCGAAGCGGCAACACCTGTCAATTGGAATGTTGGGTTGCCTGATACGCCGTTCCCATTGGTAACGCTTAAACCGCTTCCAGACGTCGATAAGGTGCGTCCTGTTACCGATCCACCAGACTTGGCAATAATCCCGTCAGAAGACGTTTCAAGGCTTCCTGAGACCCCATTCAAGGTGATCTGAAGTGTAGACTGCGCACCACCATCAACCAAACCAACACCTGTACCGCTAGAAAGCGCTCTGCTGTTAGTCAGGGTAGGCTCTTGGTTCTTTGTGATGAACGTCTGGGTCTGAACGGGAGAACCCGCAAGCGCGGCAGTCGTTGTCTGTACGGTCTGACCATTCTGAACGATAGGGACAGCTTCTGTACCAGTAATCGCACCAGCGGCAGGTAATTGTGTGATCGTTACTTGTGCGGACATATTATGGGCTCAGTTGGTCTAGGTTGCCGTTGTTCTCAGGATCCTGAGTGTTACCCTCTGTCGAGATGATAAAGCTACCACCAGTGATACCGTTTTGGGTAGTGACAATGTTGTTGTCATTGGCGGCGACGCTCACGTCAGGACGCGGGAATCTGATCGTTATTCTCTCAGTTTTTCGGGCTGGAAGTCTATAGGGATCTTTCTCATCGGCACAGCCTTGTCCACAGACTTGAAGACCGGGGAAGTTCGGATCTGGTCTCATCTGATCATGGTCGCGCTTCATCTTGCAACGATCACAGATCGCTATCGATAAAGTAGCATTTCCACGAGTGTCCAGAAAGATTGGCATTATCTTGTGTACACGCTGATGTTAGGGGCGAAGTAGATTGGCGACTTGTCGCGCTCTTCCTGCTCAACCATGTTCAGATACTTCTCAGCTTGACCTTCAAGGTACTGGATGCGTGCCATGTCAACGCCGGGCAACTCGAGGCTCATCCTGTGAGCCAGCATCATCAAAGTTGCCTCGTACCAACGTGTTGGGATGTACAGCTCGTCTGTCAACGCACCTACGTCCATGATCTGTTTGCTGTACCACACGGTAATTTGCACAAACGGGTCACTAGGGACTGGCCACAAGTACAGCGTGGGCTGAGGAATCGTGCGATCAAACCAGAATTGGAAGGGCTGGTTCGCCGTAAAGTTCTTGTTGGGCAGGTTTGTGTAATCGTCGCGGTTCAAACGAGACATTGTGATCTCGGTTGAGTTGTTCCCCACATAAAACTCACGCAAAGCCAGCGTTGTGCCACCAGAAGCGCGGACACGGTAGTACTGGACGTCTTGGCCGGGGTTTATATCCGTCCAGATCCACTGGTTGTCAGTCACTGTGACCGTGCCAAGGCTCTCAAGCGTCGTCCAAGTGCTGTTGTCAGTCGAATATTCGAGGGTCAGCGTCCATGTAGCGCTTCCACCACCAGAAACGTAGGGCAAGATACCGATTGAGCCAGCATAAATGGGGTTGTTTGTCCCAAAATTGGCTGAAATGTTACCATTTGCACTGCTCTGTTGGCAGTAGGTGTCCACGTCATTGTCGCCAACATTAGCCACAACGCCACCAGCAGAGCTTGAGTAACTGCAATTAGGGCGGCTCATCTTGCGATAGAGCACGTTTAGAGCGTCGTTTGCACCAACAGGCAGGCTGTATATGTAATTGTTCGCAGAAACGCCCAAAACGATCTTATCGATGGCGAAATACTGGATGCCAATGTTGATCAGGTTCTGAAGCAAGAAGCTCAGAGACTGACGAGCAGACACAAGTTGCTCAGAGGTCAACTCTTCGGCAAGTTTGCCAGCACGTCGCGCACCGTGGTCGATCAATACCTGCACATTGACTGTTTGACCGTATGTGTCTGAGTACGCCATTTATGTTCCTTCACCAGCCGGGGCAGTTCCAGCGTTGCATTGAAGCACGCGCCCTACTGCCCTTTTCGCTCTTTTCTGCTATAGGCTCCATTCTCGCGCAAAACGAGTCCCTGCGGGGGCCTCCTTGGGGCTGTGGAGCCTTTAAATTTGAACCTGTCTCACGGTTGTACTTGGCACGACCTTTGGCGGTCAAACCAGCACCTTGTTTGGCAGGTAGCTTCTCACCGCGACCAATGGAGAGGCTGACCCCTCCATCCTTCATTTTGGCTGTTCTGGCGGATTGCTTGAAGGCTTTAGCCGTTGGCGCACCTTCGCTACCAACTCTGCGCATTTTCTCCCCAGAGCCTTCAGCGATTCTTTCACGTTTTGCATGAATGTT
>Ga0247723_1001012_pt1 | contig 17168 bp, 16 predicted proteins | sample MSEWelMarce5H_FC_FD_189079 | JGI IMG/M metagenome (GOLD analysis project Ga0247723, IMG submission 189079) | Subsurface sediment microbial communities from gas well in West Virginia, United States - MSEEL Well Study Marcellus 5H_FC | ecosystem: Environmental > Terrestrial > Deep subsurface >... | reverse complement strand
GGAGAGCGGGCGGAGTTGGGAGATGTTATCTGTTTTCATAGTGTTGTGTGTTTAATCGTGCGTTGATCAGTCGCACCCCTGAGTTGAGTTAAGCGGCAATGGCTTTAAGTTTTTCTGGATCAGCTTGAGCAAGAACTAAAAGCTGAATACATTCGCGGGTTGATTCACTGTCGCGGTAGTATTCAGCAGCTTGCTTTAGTGTGCAGCCAAGCGATTCGGCATAAATAGTAAGGGCATTTTCGATGGCGAGTTGGAAGTTGGCTTTCATAGTGTTGTTGTGTTTGGTTTCGACTACTCAGGATAATAATCCCTTTCCAAAGTAACGCAACTAAATCTTTTAAAAGTTTTCAACGCTTCTTTTGGGCTTCCTGCCAGAGCTTAGAATAGGACTCAATCGACATCAGGCATGTACCGTAGAGGTAGTTAATAACTGAGCTTAACGGTATATCAGCAGCTTTAGCTAGCTTGGCCATTGTCATCCCGTTACGTTTTGAAACGGTTTTGATCTCCTGGCCTAGCTGTAAGCTGGCAATGCGTGACGTTAGGTTATTCCGTTTGGCTAGCTGTGTCTTGAGTCTGTAGCGTTCTTGTGTTGTCATTGTTGTTATAAATTAATGGTTGGTTAGTCTCTCGGAGAAGCTGGAAGAAGACATTAGCTGGCATCATCACTAGCCAGTCTTTCCCGTTTCGTTTGTGTGCAACTATCGGGAGTTTGTTATCTCCTGCGTCTCTAGTAGCTTGGTCGATCCAGTTATATGGCGAACCTCCCTCAGTTCTCTTCACTTCGAAGTGCAGGTTGGGAAGGTCGTTACAGATTACGTCTGGCGAGTCTGTGCCTCCAGAGAACTGCTGTCCTCGTCGTGCTTCGTAGCCTTCTGCTCTGAGCATGTCTCTCCATTCTCGCTCACCTCGGCACCCTTTCGCTCTGCTGTTGATTTTAGGCATCTGAAGATTCTATCGTAGTTTTCGTTATACCGAGTCATATTGACTGGTCTGAATGTATCACCTTTACCTGCACTCATGATCAGAGGGAATAGCTTCGTTAATGTCTTCAATGCTGAAGCCTACAGCAAAAGCCATGGCTCTGAATGCGTTTGCTAAATCGTAGATGTTACCGTCAACACCAAGATCAATCTCAATGTTAACAATATCGCTTATTAGTTTGAGAGTCATGATAAGAAAGAAAGAGAGTTGTCTGGCTAGGGCTGCTTATGGCTATCCTTGGCGCGGCAGCGAGTTAAACATAGGTCAACACAAACCTACAGGAAATACTCCCAGACAACTCAAAGGGTTATGCTACCAAGGGGCGTCAGTGTCGTCCTCGACCTGCTTTGTGATCTTGGTTGTCTTGCTTGGTGCGCTGTCGTCTTTGGGTTTAAATGCCAAGCTCATATAAGTCTTGCCATTACCCTTTTTGATCCATGCGCTGAGCCACATATCAACGCCACCGATAAGGGCAGAACCATTGTAGTCAGGGTGATTGTCTGTCGTCTTGCGGTCGTTCTTAAAGAGTGCTCCGCTGTTGTCTCGTTTTTCCATATTTCTTGTTTTTGGGTTTCTCTGTTCGTTGTCGTGCTGATCTCTTCAGGAGAGCAACAAAAGTGTCTGGTGTTATCTTCAGTATGCCATCTGACCAACTATTGATCATCTGGCACAAGTCCCTGCATTCCTTACCTTGTATCCACTCGGCACCATGCAGGAACTCATGCATGTCTTCCATCATTGGACGATGAGCATCTTTCTGTTTCAGTGTGACTGGATCAATTAGGCCGATGTCAATGCCTTTAACGGCATCCTGTAGAGCGCATTTGATGATCTCTAAGCCTAACCATGCGTATCTGTTCTCTAGTGATTGCTCACCAGAGTTAAATAGCCTCCAATCTGACAGTGGTTCACTCATTGGTTTTCAGCCAAGATGGAATCACAAGGTCAGTCCATCCTTGCGTGTATCCTGGCCATTGATCCTCAAAGCAGCATCTAGCATAGGTTTCAAGGTCTTTCTTGTATTCCTTACGACCAAGCTGCATGAGAGCAGGTGGGACAGTGTAGATGGCCGTCAGATACGGTGCTTTCTTCTCCTGAGCGAGGAAGATGAATCCTTTGCTCGGATTGCCTGTGATAAGCTCTAAAGCATCGCAGTAGTAAGCAGCTTGAACGTGATAGCGGAAGTTGAAGACTGACTTACTGAAGCCAGATGGGCTGGCATCGTCACACGTCTTGTAGTCAATAATGAACCCATCGTGCCGAATGGCATCCAGCCTAGCTCTGCATTCCACCTCTTCGACTGGATCAACCCAGAAGAGAGAAGCCTCTGTGGAAGCGATGCCGTAGAGCAGGTTAGCGGCTAGCTTGTCCGCTTTGATTGCAGCAACCATTCCGTCTAGCTGCTCCTTTTCAGCAGGTGTGATGATAGTCTTACCGATTGCCTGAGACTGGTGATAGTCGTATTCAGCTTTACCCTCCTTAGTGCGTCGATCCAGCTTGGGAAGGACATAGGCTTGAGTCTCGAACTTGTCAGGCTCCAGCACTGCTAGGTGAGCAAGGGAACCGAATAGCATTGCTGGTGATGGCTCCTCCTTTGGTGCAGTCCTGCTGTGATGGAACATAGCAGGGCACTTGTGAAGAACATCGAGGCCATGTTTGCTAATCTCAGGACGGCTGTGATACTCCTGATCATTCAGGTCGTGTATGATGGTATTCTCTTTCATGCTGCTTCCTCCTGCTTCTTGAGTTCTTCCTGTTTGTTGTTTAGCCAGTTGATAATGCGTTCTTGTTCCCTTGTTGTTGTCTCCTTCAGCTTGGTCTTCTTGAGCTTCACAAGCAGTTCTGGGACGTATTTCTCTGCCAAAGGATGCTCGATGATTTGAATCTCTAGAGAGTCTCCAGCTTGCTTTGGTGTATCGGCTACGACTTCGCCTGTGGAGAGCCATTTAGCGATAGCTTTCCCAGTATCCTCGGTGATCTGGAATATCTTGTCGGTAAACATGCCTGTGCGGTCTTTGGAAGCACTAGCTTGATGAGACATATCCACGTCTAGAACCGTGGTAAACTCGTATTCAATGCCATCACGCATGATTGGAGCCATACCGACCTTCTTGATGGTTGTGCGTCCACTGCTGTCCTTGTCAATGACATGATCCATCTTGGAGCGAAGGCAGCAGATGACGTGCAGTTTAGACTGCAAGACGGCATCCAAGATGCCTTTGAACTTGTTGCCAGCATCGGCCCAATTGGTATAGCTGTTACCTCCTCTGCCATCCAGCTTGCTTTTATACTCTAGGATTCCTTCCCAGATGTGGCTAGCTGAGTCGATGACTAACACCTCGTAACCAGCACCCTCTGCTGCGCTAATGGCAGAGATGAACTTGTCATGGGTGAATGGAGGGCTGAGATCGAGAGTGTCGAAGTCGAAACGGTCTGAGTAAAGACTGGCAGAACCGTTCTCAGTGTCGATTACAGCCACTTTACCGCCGTTTGCTAGACCTTTGGCTAGTCGGAGGCTGCTGTAGGTCTTGCCGCTGCCGGAAGCCCCTGTTACTGCCAATTTAATCTTGGCCTGTTTTCTTGTCGCTTTTTTGAACATAGTGTTGTTGCGTTTGGGTTATTCTCCTTTGAATTGACTATCTCTGCCATCCTGCCAGCCCTTATTATAAGCTGTGGATCGGATATGTCGAACCATTCGGTCATCCATGATGCCTTGCCTCCAGATGATGACGGTGAAGATCATGGTGGCTGCGAGTGATCCGCAGAGGAAGGGGAGGATTGTAGTAGTGAGTTCCATTGTCGTGTTGTTTTGTTGTTTGCGTCAGCTTGTTTGTTGCTGACGACTGGAGTTCTAATCCTTTTAAAAGATTACGCAACAATTATTTCAGCCGATAGTGCGGGATATGTCGCAATGCGTTGTATCTCATTACAATAAAAGTTTTGCGCTCGATGGAATTATCACGAAGCATGTCACGAATTACGTCACGCATTCGGCTCTGCTTTAGGCCAAATTCAGCTTCCAGTTGTGTCCTGGTCTTCCACTCACTCGGTGGTGTATCACAGCTAGTGCTCCTGCATACCTGAAGAGCAGCAAGCCAATCAGAATTCCTTGAATCCTGTGGGCAGGAACCACTTGCCATTGGTTTCTCGTCTGGCGTGCCATGCTTGCCAGTCACCTGTTTTTTCGTTGATGATGCCATATATCCAGCCGTTAGAGTGTCGCAGAGTCGATGTATGAGCACTGTTATAGCTCATATCAATCTCACAAAGAGCACCGCTAGACATTGCCACTCGTTTGTCAAGGCCAGCAATGGCAACGGAATCAGCGGCATGGATGTGACCGAAGATGCATGATCCGTAAACTAAAGCGTGTTGCCTACAGGCATTAATTCCGTGATGGAAACCATGCAGGAATCTGACATTGCCAAGCTGGATGATGCCTAACCGCTTGTGATACGGTTTAACCACGCATTTGAGCTTACCGTAGAGTGCAGCAAGCTCCATGCACCCTTTCATTGCATAGTCAGCCTTAATCCCTGCTGTATGGTTCTCTGCCAGGTCATAGAGCCTCTTGTCGTGGTTACCTTCTAGCACATAGTTAGGCTTCCACTGTCGCAGGAACTCACAGCCTGCTGTCCAGTCTGCAAGCATGGATTCAGCTTGTTCCTCTGCTCCTGCTCCACGTCTTAGTGGTCTAAGATCGAAGATGTCGCCACCGAAGATCTTGTCGTGAGGCTTAAACTCCGTCGTGAACTCATGCAGCGTCTTTACCGTCGCACTGTCCTGTTTGTCTCCGTGCAGATCAGTTGCGAAGATAAAGCGGCGCATAGTTAGTTATTTCTTTCTGTTAGCCTTCTTCATTGCAGCTTTCTGCACTGAGTAGGCAATGGCTAGAGCCTGCTTTTGAGGTTTGCCACTCTTCATTTCAGTGGAGACGTTCTTGCTAAAAGACTTGGGAGAATAACCTTTAATTAGTGGCATATTACTTTGATTTAGTTTCGATGAGTTTCTGTGCTGATTCAAGAGTGTCTTTAACACCTGCCAGAGCGCCTGTGGCTAGATAGACTCGGTATTTACCAGAGCTAGACTTGATGATTCGTGATCCGTCTGAACCGTTGAGGATGTTGGGTGATGCTGGATCGGGCTGGAAGCGAGTGATCTCAATTGGAGTTAAAGCACCCTCCTTTGGTTTCATAACCATAAGGTTTCCATGCTTTCCAGAAAATGAAAAACCGACATTTGTTGGGTAAACATTGTCTTTGATGCTTTCGGGAACATAGTCTTGTGTATTAACAAGGCCAAGAGTGTCATTCCATTTAACGGGTTTGTCTAAAATATGAACCTTTGGTTGTTGTCCAGAGGTCGAGTCAACAGAGTAGTCGTATGAGACATGCTGCTTGTTTTGCACTGGAACAACCTCACCATCCATCTCAAGTATTGCATACAGATATCCACCAACACCTCCTGGGCTTGTGATTGACTGGAAATCTTTTGTGAATTCCTCAGAGAATAGATCACCGAGTGCTTGGATGATGCCACTTGTTGACAACTTTCCTTTAACTATGTCGCCTTTTGCGTATTTATTGGATGACGGAGAAATCAAAGACGCAAACTCTTGAGACGCTCGCTTATTCTGCGATAAATGACTGGCAATAGATTTAGCGATGTTTTGCACGAAATGCTTTCGCAGAGGGAATGCAGATTTATCTGGAGCAAGAAGCTCATTCATTATCGACATATTGTCCTCCATACTAGAAGAAGAACGCAATCGTTGATCAAACTTGAATACAGTGGTTTTGCCAGTTTTTTTGTCATTTTTGACAAGAGGCGTATTTACAGCATCAACCAGAATTTTGTTCGCGGTAGATTTATTGATGCCATACTGTCTAGGACTTTTTGCTATCTTATGTAAGAGTTGCATCATTCCATTCGACATAGTGGTTGAGCTAAACATCTTGTCAATTGGTGCAGATGTAAGTCCCATCAATATCTTGCCATTGTTCAGCCTTGATATTTTATTAAGTTCCTCTGCCATTGATTTGGCAGCTTTCTCTGTTGATGCCCAAAACGATCCCTTGTCACCAAACAAAACAGGATAATAGACACCACCCTGACCAGTCACAACTTTGTCGCCTTGCATAACTACATCGCCAACCATAGCAGAGTCTGGTTGATGAATAGCCAATGACATGTTCTCGAATGTTTCAATCGGAACACCCTTTTGGACGCGACCTTTAGCAACAGCTTCCTTGAACTTATCTTGATTCTTGAAATAGATTACCTCTAAAAGAGGCTTATCCCCTGCTGGTGTCTTCTTGAAGTCAGGAACTGCAGTTGTAACTTGATCGTCGGGTTGGAATCGGATGTCGTTAGACTTGGGATTGAAACGCTCGCTGAGTGGAATGACGTTGCCAGCGTCGTCGTAGGTTACTGGGTCGGCTAGCTTTATGTGTCGCGGTGAAGTTGCAATGTTAATTTCATGACCTTCGCCTCCCCAAGTAGCTTTCTCTTTAATTCCGAATTTACCTGTTACTTTTTCAACTACATCATAAATAGTTTCAGGTGAAACGCCTGAATTGATTATTCCAGCAATAAGATCAACATCTGAATTTGAAAAGTCTAAAAGGTTAGACATAGCTTGCGCTTTAACCTTATTGCGACCTTCAAAAGTTACATCTCCGTAGTTAGCCAAAAAGTCATCACCTTTTGGATCAATAGAATCAATGATTTTTCCAAGTTGGGAACGGGTGATTGTTACCTTTTGCCCATTCAAACGATTGCCTTCTTTTAGCATTACTTTCATGAGTCGTCCTCCCGACTCTTTAACATAGCCTTTAGCTATATCTTCTTTGTTGGTAAAGTAAAAGCCTTTCCCTTCTGCTGTTCCTTGTTCTCCCATCTTTTCAAATGAGAACTCATTGAATCCAGCATTTCCACCATGATAAAGAGGTTGAACATTATAACCCGCTTTCTTTGCAGCTTCATCAACCAACCTCTGAGCTGTCTCACTATCACCAGCCTTAATCGCTTGCAAGTAAGCGGCATCCTGCTCTGGAGTGACGGGCTGGAAGCGTTTGGAGGATTCTGGTTTGTTAGCACGATTAAGGCGACTCGTATATCCAGCTGACGACGCATTGCCATTGCCAAAATCTAACCACAATCCGCCGCTCCGAGGTGTAATAGATTGAATTTGAATTGGTTGACCGCCATTTCCTTCAACCCAATCACCAACCTTTAAATCTTCGGCTTTAACGCCTTTGATTTTTGGCGTTTCGTAAGTGAAGCCACTTTGAGATGGCTCTCTATTTTTTTGAACTGGTAGAGGACGCGCTTCGGCTTCAGCTTGAAAGTCTCTACGGAGAGCATCAAGCTCTGACCGTTGACTAGGTATGACGTTGGATCTTCCACGGGTAAGTTTGAATGTAGGGCTATTTGGCCTGTAAAAGAAAGCGCTACCCTCTTCTGTAACAACCCAAGCTTCACCTTTTATAGAGGTTTTGTCAACGGAGTAGATTGTTAGTCCGTTAATCTTATCTCCAGGTTTCGGCATAGGCTGAAACCGCTTTGTGCTTGGTTCCTCCTTTGTCATCCTCTTCGTAGCCTCATCCATCGCCTTTTTAACTGCCTTTTCCTTCGATTCTGCGACTCCGATTAGCTTTCCAGTGTCATCGTATGTCCTGAAGAGTTTCGAGCCTGTTTTATTGAGGATACGGAAGCCATCGGGATTGGTGTAGGCTTCACCGTTAGGGAGGGTTTCGGGAGTGAAGGCGTCTGGTTGGTAACGTCTGACAATATTTACATAAGCATTCTCTCTGACCATCTTTAAACGCTCGTTAGTCGGCGTTACCTCGGTGAGACGTTCGATTCTGAAGTCACGGAAGGCACTGCCACCAATACGGCGTTCCTTGCCTTCCTTCGTTGCCAGCGTAAGAGGATCAATGACAGGCTCATTTGCATAGCCTTTGGTCTTAGCCAGCCGCTTAGGCAATGTCACATTCATACTCTCAGCGATTAAGTCGCGCTTCATAGCTCCAATCTTATCGTTTCCGTTGCCTAGCAACTGAGCACTTGGCAATGGATTGTCAGAAGAGAGATTCTTTAAGCTACGCCCAAAGTCTGTCATGAAGTCATCTAGACCGCCCCAGATTCCTTTATACTTGGGATTCTGGATGATCTTCTGAGCGTTCTCTTTAACTCGGCTAATGTCGATATACTCAACATTGAAGCCACCCGCTGAATTGACGGTGATGGCTGTAGGATAAATCTCTTGTCGTTTCGGAGGATTAACATCAGCTTCCATCCTGCCACTCTTCTTATCGAACTTGTAAACAGGGTTATTGACCGTGTTAAAGGTTGGCCCTTCATTCGCTGCCATGGAAGCAAAAAGCTGTCTCATGTTAGCAATCTGCTGATTACCCATCCCACGATCTTTAGCGACTCGTAAGAAGTTCTCAAAGATTGATTCCGGTGTTTGCGATGTGATGGCAATGCGTGCGCCAGGTGCATTAATGTCGATAGGATCACCTGCCTTGTTCACCACCCTGACAGTCTGCTTGTCAGTGTCTGGCAAGCTCTGATAAACGGCTTTAGCTGCGTCAAAGTCTGCTGCTGTGATTGCCTTTTGTTCATCTGGCGTAAGAATGCGAGGATTGCCATTCTCATCACTGCCTAGAATGTCACGGGTTGAACCGAAAGCAGCGTTTGCAAATGACACAAGCTCCCGTGGTTTCGTTGGGATGACGATCTTCTGAGCCTTCTGAGTCTTGCCTGCTGTCATTGGAGCCTCACGGACCATCTTACGGCTAAAAGCACGCTTCAGCACCTTGTCTAGCTGTGGAACACGGACTGGCTTACCTTCAGCATCAGTGAAGAATGCTGTAGGATCTTTGACGCTCCTATCTGCAAACATCTTATCGTTGATACGATTGAGGATCTTATCATCAATGTTCTCCAAGATTTGACGATGCCACATTGGCAAGCGGTCAGGGTTAAATACACCTGTTCTAGACCGTCCCATGAACTTCTCAGTGTATGCTGCCGTCATCTCATCAATGACAAATTCTCTGGCGTTATCCACTGCCTGTGGACTAAATCCAGCAGGATTATCGAGGACAGAAGCCTGCTCTAAAGCGTACTTGTAACCTTGAGGATTGTTCTCATATCGTTTGGCAAGTTCAGCGGCTTTCTTGGCGAACTCCTTATCATCAAACAGCCCTTCTTGAATGATGTTACCATCTGCGTCTTTTTTGGGAAGGTAAACGTCACTGAGTGCCTTCTGTAACTCTCCACGAACTCCAACATTGAACAACTGATGGAAGACTTCATGCTGAACACTGCCAGCGTTCATCCGGTCAGGATTGATCGTGATCGTATTCGTTGAGTAATCAAACTCATTGAAAGCGTTCTTTCGTTGTGAAGGTGGCACTGTCTTCACAGTTGCACCCATGCTTTCAGCTAGACGCAAGCTGTCGAGCATGTCAGCAGCACGTTCAGGCCCAGCGACCTGAATAGCTCTGTTCATGATCTCGCCATAGTCGGCTCTAGCTTGATCGTCTGTGATGTCGTTAACGAAAGATTTAATGTCACCTGCTGCGTTCCTCTGACTTCTAGCAGTGGATCGTCCTGCAATAGACTTCATGGCATCGTAGGAAGCATCCCAAGCACCTCCTAAACCACCGATTGCAGCACCCGCTCCAAAGCCTGCTGCTGCACCTTGTTCACCATCTGCGGCGTAACCTAAAGCAGCACCAACAGGAGCACCTAGCACAGCGTTCTTGGTGGCTTGTCTTGCAACGTCTCCGGCATATTGCACGAAAGGTTGAGTAAAGAGCAGCTTTTCAGCTATCTTGCGAGCCTCTGGACTAATATTGGCAGAAGTTGCCATCTTCTCAAAGATGCCCGTCCTAGATGGACCAGTCTTGCCAACTTTAGCAGCAGCACCAATGAAGTCTGCTGTTCTTGATACACCAGACAAAGCTCCACGAGCGATAACTGGAGCCGCTGAACCTATTAAAGTTCCCATTACTGCACCCTCAGTTCCACCTTCTTGATAACCAACGGCACCGCCTAGCGTTCCTCGCAGTGCGGCATTCTCAAGACCTAGCTTGTTGGCTAGGTTAATCACACCTTTACCAAGATCAGCAGCACCTTTGACGGTGCCAGCGCCTAGCTGAACGCCAGTAAATCCAGCCTTTCGAGCACCTTCACCGACTTTAGTGGCGAACTTCTCAGCGTTTGCCGTCATGTTTCTAGGGATGAATGACGTGCCTGTTTCTACGCCTGTATAGACTCCCTTAGCAGCAACGTCAGGAGCTACTGCACCAGCAGCTTTTAGCGGTTGTTTTGCGGCTGCTTTGTAGATGCTCTTAACTCCAGACCGTGCAACACTCTTAGCTAGTCCTGCAAGCGTAACGGCATCGAGATAAGATGCACCCTTAGCAACTTCAGGAACTGGAGAGCCTTGGATGAGCTTCTCGGAGATGTCAGCAAGGTCGAGAGATTCAATTTCAGCTTGTCTCTGACGATTGATAAATGCCTTGTAGTCGTCTTCAGTTGTTGCAGACACTTCTTCAGAAGGCCATGCATAAGTCAAACCAGTGGCACCCTGCTGTTGTGGGACATCGACAAGCCTGTTTGTGGTCGGTGTCTTAGCCACGAACTCTTCAAACGTAGGAATGCGTTCTTTAGGTTTGATCAGCTTTTGACCTAGATTGACAATATCAACAGTGCCAGCAGCTACACCTCGAAGAGCAGACTCAGTAACGCCTTTACCTGCTTTTGTAACAGCAGCACCAGCGCCTTTTACAGCATCGCCAACGATTGTCCCAAGGGCATCACCTGCAATGCCAGCAAGATCGCCCCAGGAGAGCTTCTTGTCTGCGCTGTAGTTGTTGAGCATGATATAGTCATCATCTGGAATCGCTGCAATAAAGTCACGAATATCTGAAACGCTTTGATACTTTGACATATCAAATGCCACATCTTCCCCATTACGAGGAAACTCGGTGGCAATAGCTTGATTGATTTCCTCTTGAGTCGCGTCATCAGGAAACTCAAGGGTTTGATTGCGAGACTCAAGAAAGACTTGTTTGGGCATATTATTGTTGGCGGATCAGTTTACCTGTTGAATCACGAATAAATGGAATTGCTCCTGGGCTTGATACTTTAATCGGTTGATTAGATGCAGCAGGTTGAGCCTGTGCATTTGCATCGGCTGGTAATCCAGCATTGTCTGGCGGGAGTGATCCAAGATCAAAGGTTTCAAGATTAAAACTTGGAGACTTTGCAGACTGTCCTTGAATCAAAGCTAGTTCTTTTTGCTTAGATGCAATTAAGGCATCCATTAAGCCAGAGAACTCATCAAGTCTCTTTTGATATTGCTCAGGACTTTGCTTCAAGTTGTCAACATCTGTGAGCGAGTTGGTAATAGCTTGTCCTTCTGCATTACTCAGAGCGCCCATTCCTTTCAGCATGGTGATTGCTTGAGCAAACGCAGCACTCTTCAGGCGGTTAGCATTAGCGGCAAAGTCATACTCAGGAGTGCCAGCAACACTTCTTTCGAATGCTTTCATGCCTGCTGAAAGTAGGTTTCCACCACCAACGGCTTGAGACAATACTGGGCTGCTTCTCATGCTCTTTGCCAGTTTAGAAGCTTGATCAAAGATACGAACGGATTGCGCTAATCCCGTCAATGATCCGGCAGACTCCTGTTGAGCTTTTCCAGATTCAAGCTGAGATTTCTGCTCTGCTTGAGCTAGTTCAGCCTCAGCCTTTTTAACAGCCAATTTTTGAGATTGCTTTTCAGCTTCAGTTGGAAGGATGACAGGTGAACGGAAGTCTCCACCAGTGGCAATCTTATTGCCATCAATTTCAATCACTCTAGGTTCTTGTGGAGGTTGTTGTGGCTTAGGAGGTGGCCCCCAATAGGAAGCAATGTCAGCAGCAGCTTTCTTTTGAGCCAATTCAACTGAGTCCATTTCAATCAAACGATTGATTCCACCAAACTGATTAGCCAGCTCATTAAACCTGTCCTCGATCAGCTTGTTGTAGGCAATCAGTTGAGGATCTGGCTGAAGCATCTGTTGCTGTGGAGCTTGTTGAACGAATTGCTGTTGAGGCATTTGAGCCTGTTGTGGAGCGTAGTTCTGAACTTCAGGAACAGGCACAGCAACAGGAATGGATTGCTGGTTATACCGATTAATCTGATCTGGATTAACAGGAACAGATGGAGCAACAAACCGCTCATAGATTCTTGGATCAAATTGTTCAGGCATAATGGTATTTCTATAATCTTAATATCGTTGATTAATTGGTCGAAGTGGCCCAACTCGATCACCATAACCAGGAACCACAAGGTTTGGATATGGGGGAAGTAAAGATGGTTCTATTACAACTTGTGCATTTTGAGTCGTTGGGATTGGTGGCGGAGTATAACCAGCAGAAACGAGAGAGTTTTGAAACTGTTGTTTGTAAAGCCCACCCTGAGCTTGCTGAGCCTGCCTCTGCTGATTGGCAATGCCGTAAAGCATCTGCTGACGTTGAAGCTCTTGATTCAATGATTGCTGGAAAGCAGCCTGCTGTTCCCTTGCCTTCATTTCACCCATGTTAGCAAATTGATTAGTTAACTCTGGATTTACTGGAACTCCAGTCGCTTTTGATATGGATTCCAGACCCTTGTATTGAGCAATATTACCTTGTTTTAAAGCTTCTGTTCCTCTTTGCTGAGTGTATCTTTCAACAAGAGCATTATTTATTTGACTAGAAGCGTCTTCAATTGCTCCAGAAATCTGTCGAGATGGTGCCGTCATCATCTCATACGCATTATCTGGCATGGTTTGAAATCCTTGTCTGTAAGCTCCGAAGTATCCGCCTTGATTCATAGTATTAGTCTTTCATGTAGGTTAGTTTTTCCTGTGATGCCCATGGCACCTGTCCTGAAATGTTCTCAATCGTCATGTTCAGCTTGGGACAGTGAACGAACTTAGGAGCGTTAGCTCTACGATCCACGCAACGTGTGCAAGCATGGACGTAATCGACATTATGCGCTTTGTCTGCTTTCTCACGCCACTTGCCTTGTGCTTTCTCGTAGCGGTCTGAATCGTATGGAACATCATATCGTTCGATGTAGTCCCAGATGTCATCATGAGTCCAATCACGCAGAGGGAACATCATGTTTGACTGGCTCCAGAGAACTCTGGATTCAATACGAGTGCCAGCGTCTCCGCCTAGAATTGGGTCTGAATCACAGCCTTTGTGACCTATCCACAAGGCGTCAAACTCAGGCACCTCTAGCATCAACTGCTTTGGCCTTTTAAGGATGTCTAAAGAGCAGGCAAACGAGCAGCCTTGAGCTGGTTCTACAATGCCCGTAGGACACGTTAGAATGGTTGAGTTGACCTGATAGAAGTTTTGCACTTCAAACTCATCACCTGTCTGCTGGAATGCAGACTCTTGTGGATGCCAGGTATAAACCAGCAAATTCCACCGCTTGATTAGGTCATCGGCGAAGACATACTTCCTAGGCTGCCATGGCTCACGAAAGAAGACGATAGGCATGTTCAAGCCCATGCTTTTCATGATATGAAGGAGCACCATAGAATCCTTGCCACCACTCCAGCAAACCATTCCCTTGGGAAAGGCTTTGATGCCGTTGGCAATGATCTTCTTTGTGTTGTCGAGTTTAGTCATTAGATGAGAGCCGCTGCTGCAATCGTTCCAACTGCTCCAACCCCTGCGCTAACCATTCCTGCCCTGTTTGAAGCATTGGCTGCACTGGCAGTCATTTGGTTTTGTGCATTCTGTGAGTAGATGTCAGAGGAAAACTGGCTTTCAGGCTGGAACTGTCTCCCTGCCATCAAGCCAGACGAACCACCGACAATGCCAGACAAGGTTTGACCGACTGGTTGATAAGTCGTGTTGTAGTATTGAGGGACACCAGATTGCTCTAGCTGTCCTGCAACATTGCCAGCGAACTGCTGACGTTGGCGTTGTAGAGCTTCACCCATTCCATACTGGCTCATGATCTCTGCACCAATAGCGCGGTTGCCTGTGCCCATTCCACGAGCAGCATAAGCAGCCCTAGCTTGTTGTTGAGCAACTCTCTGCTGTTCCGGTGTTAAGCTAGAACCAGCGGCTAGACCTTCCTCGGCTTGAGTTTGAAGCTGTGAGAGCAGGTTAGCTGATCCAGCGCCTTCTCGATACTGCTGCACAAACTGAGGCAGGTATTTTGCCTGCTGTGCCATATCAGCTTCAGTGAGTTGATTCTGAAAATCAATGGCACCTGGCAATGCTTGGTTGTAAACACCTTGCAATCCTTGGGCTGCTTGTCCTAACTGAGAGATGTTTAAGGCGGTATAGAGAGGTTGATACCTCTGTTCAGCCCGTAGCAGCCTAGGTGCAATCTTGCCCTGAGCGGCTAAAGTATCCGTCATCATTTTCTCGTAGCTAGTTGGTCGTGGTGCTTCAGCTGATGATCCCATATTTTTCCTTCATTTTGTTAAATTTACGAGCGTGATATTTATCCAAACCATGACGCTGAAAGACAAGATATTCCAAAGCGTGAGGAGCTTTCAGAAGTATATCCCCTAAGTCTCCAGAAGCAAGATGCACAAACCATCCGTTATGTCTATCAGTCAAAAAGAATGGTTTATATCCATCCCAGTAACATTGTTGAGCCAAGCAAAAGCTAGTGTCAGAAGAGTAAACGACTCCATACCGAAGACAACTGCCCAACAAGTTCTCAAAGGAAACCGCATTAGGCCACCTTTCAAGCCATTGTTTTGCTCGTTCCCATGGTTTCATTACCAGATTGCTTGGATGTGATATTCGCCAGTTGTGGCTGTGACAGTGCCAGTTGTAGTATAACTGACAAAACCAAAACCATTGACGGTCTTGATAATGTCAGATGGAAACTTATCATCAATATTGTTAACTTGGGGAGGTAAACAGTTGTTACCAAGTGTAAACTTAGCAGCAGCGAGGTTAACAATGTATGAATCTACCGAAGGTGGTTTATTGATAAAACTCACATGAATCACTCTTTCCGAGTTCTTCCCATAAGCCGCATAAACATTGTTGCCAGCTAAAATGGTGTGCTGATACCAAGTGACACCCGCAGGCGTCGAAATGGTGCCACTGGCTGCTGTAATGACGGTAAAGGTTGAGGAACTAGGGACGCTGAAAACAGCATACCAACTAGACGCAATACTTCCAGAGCCTCCGGTGATGTAAATAACGTCACCAACACGAAGGTTGTGATCTGTCTTTGTGATGGTCGCTGTGTTTCCAGTACGAGTCACAGAACCATTGATTGAAGTAAAGTTGGCGTTGATATTAGCCCAGGCTTTAAACAAACCACCAGTCGTTGTTTTGACTCGGTTTGAGTCTGAAACGTCTTTGACTAGAAACTCATCGCCTGTGCCTAGTTCAACACTGGCGACATTGACGGGAATGTTACCCTGTAGTGGACCAGTAATGGTAGAACTGAGAGTAAGCGTCCTTTCATACCAAGTCACAGTTCCAACCACATCACCTGCATCTGCAACGGTAATGGTGAACACGTCAACAGATGTGACAGTCACGGTATAAGTGCCATTGAGCACGCTGCTAGTCACTGGCGTTGAACTTGTGCCTGTGAATACAAAGTAACGAGAATTGCCAGTTGTTAAGCCGTGAGCAGTCTTTGTGACAGTCAGTGTGGTTGTGGATCGTGCCCACGTTGCACTTGTTACAGCAGAGCCTCCGAGAGTCGTGTCACCTCCAAAGCTTGAGGCTGCGTTGACTGTCAGAGTGTCAGTGGCAGCGTTGCCGATGATCGTATTTCCGTTTGCCGTTAATACTCCGGTCAATGTCGTTGCGCCTGTTACAGCTAAATCTACGGCAGTGGTGCCAGTTGGAAGGTTAGCGGCTAGCGTTGAAAGACTGATCTTCTTAGCTGATGCAGAACCAGCCGTAGCAATGAGGAACTCATCAGCAGGAACAGGAGCGGATACAGCCGTTTGACCAGATATGAATGTTGCTAGTGGAGTTGCATCAATGACGTGGTTAGTCAGTGAGGTAGCACTCAGAACATTGCCGTCAGTGAATGATTGGGTAGAAGCGAGAGTAGGCATATTTTATTCAGTTGAGACTAGGTTACGCCCAGGAATTACGGCATCAATGGTCAAACCACGAATGGTTGGCCGTCCTGAATTGATTGTGAACTTGATGTCTAGAGCATAAGCTCGGCGTGAAACCTTAGCCCTGACGTTCTTATCTGCAACAGTGGTGCTTGTGAAGTTAATCAAGCTGATTGCCGTGTCTGGATTAATTGCAATAGCAGAAATATCAATATTAGTGTTATCATCGAGAAGCATGTCTGTTTGAAGGCCAGAGAACCGCTTTTGATCAAAGGTCTTGAAGCTGTAACGACGGCTTGTGAGGATAGCGGGAATCGGCGTCTGAATCACTCCTGTGACAAATACGGCTGAGTCTGCGCCTGAAGTATCTCCAAGTCTCATCACACCTAAAACTGGCGTTCCACTTCCATTGTTGAGGATGTCGATGTCACCTTGTTCGCTTAGATGCAGCTTCCTTAACGATACTGCAAACATCTGATTCTTGTTATTGTAAACCGCTTGAAGCAGCACTCTAGGAGCATAAGAACCAACATTGATATCTTGTGGATACTTGTCCACCGATTCCCACGCTTGATTAAGCAGTGAGTAAACTAGCGTAGCGTTGTTAGTCGTGGGAGCTACAACGGAATCAACCAAGGGGATTGATAGGTAATAACGGTTGTTAAAGAACAAGCCACAAGCGTTCTGAGCATACTGCGTGTTGATGTCCTCGATAATGTCTGAGATAAGATCAGACAGCGGCTTTTGATCTCCTACCAACTTTAGATCTAGCGTGTTATTGAGCAGATAAACGCCACGATCAGACAGGAAGAATACCTGTTGTCCGGCAAACGTAATGCTGCGTCTTGCGATACATCCAAACTGGTTGGTTAGCGTCTGAACGAAGGAAGAGTTGTCGATTCCTCGCTCAATCGTCGTGTTCGTGATCGCAGGTGGCGGAATGTAAGCATAATAGATGCTGTTCCGCTTGAAGATCAGGAACTTGTCTTCCTGAAACGGCACAAAGCCCACGATGTAATCGTTGTCACCCAGGTTGATCTTGAATTGATCCAGCGAGACATCGAAGAC
>Ga0247723_1001011_pt1 | contig 17168 bp, 30 predicted proteins | sample MSEWelMarce5H_FC_FD_189079 | JGI IMG/M metagenome (GOLD analysis project Ga0247723, IMG submission 189079) | Subsurface sediment microbial communities from gas well in West Virginia, United States - MSEEL Well Study Marcellus 5H_FC | ecosystem: Environmental > Terrestrial > Deep subsurface >... | reverse complement strand
GAACATTATCGTTAAGAACGATATCGGGAACATCTTCGGCGCTGCTACCCGCGCTGCAACCGCTACGAAGGTTCTTCTTTCGCGGGCTGGAGCGATGGGCCAGCGAATCGGGCATTTCCAGAAGATAGCAGCGGAACGATTCAACTCAGGCCAGAAGCAGGCTTAACTTTATGGGAACTAAATCTATCCTAGATATCATCGAAACCGCCCTGGTCGCTAACCTTCAGGGCGAAGCCGACCTGGCTGCCTACCAGATCAGGGCCGCAGCCCAGGCCGACAAGATCGACCAGCCCGATAATATCATTATTGCCTGCGAATCCGCTGGCCCGCCGCCTGGCCTGGCTCAAGGCCTGGGGAATTACCTATGCCGCGTCAGCGTTGGCATCTTTACCCAGATCGATAGCGGCAGCCTGTCGGCGCATCGAACCGCCTGCCAGAACGCGCAGGGCCGCCTGGAAGATCAGGCAGGCGTTAAGGCTTCGTTCAATGCTATCGGCGATGCGGCTGTTTATTACATCGATGTTCAAAGCATAGACGAAGGGCGCGGCGATCGGGCCTTTATGACTACCCTAAACTTTGAACTTCTGGTTGTCCTGGCTGCCGTTTGACCAGGCCCGCAATTATAACAACTAACTTCTATGGCTACTGTAACGAAGGGAACTGCCCACATTCACGGCATTAACGGCACGATTACGGGCCTTACTGTGCAGTCCTATACTGTAAGCAAATCCTTTGCCAATTCGGATGAAGTTACCAATTCCAGCGGCGTTGTGATCGGCGTTAAGATGTATGACGAACGCACGACCCTGCAGGTCGAAGGCCTTGTTCCCTCTGCCTATTCCGCTTCTATCGGCGATGCGCTTTCCTTCACGGGTAACGGCATCGCTTTTTCGGGCTTTATCCAATCGATCGAAGAACGCGGCGAGGCTAAGGGTTATATGCGCATCAGCGTTAGCGCTATCGATTACGAAGGTATTGCCTAACGGCAGCCTGGCGCTACTGTCGGTTTATGGCCGACCGCAGATTTCTTAACGCGCACCTGATCGCGGCCCGAACGAATGTTCTGGGCCGCATTCTTTTACCCTTCTGCATCAAGCATAGGATTTGGCTGCAGGCTATCGATTCCCCGTTCCTAGAATCCGATAAGGAGATTACGCCCGCCGACCTGATCGTAGGCCTGAAGGTATGCGCCGAAGAAACTTTCGGTAAGCCGACCTGGGCCGACCGCTGGCTTATGCTGCGGCTTACCCTGGATCGCAAGCTATTCGCCGAAGGCTGCCGCGCCTTTGTCGCGCATATCGATACGCATAAGGATTGGCCTAAGTTCTATGAAAAGAAGGACAGCCAGCGCGGAGGGGAAGGAACGATTCCCTGGCAGCTGTCGGTCGTTGCCTCGCTATGTAAGAACGGCATCAGTTATTCCGAAGCGATGCAGATGCCTGAAGCAAAGGCGATCTGGCTGGCTGCGGTTTTCTCAATCCAGGGCGGCGCTAAGTTGGATATCCTTTCAACGGATGACGAAGAACTGATCGCAAGCCTGGACAAGCCTGGCGCGGTTGACGGCGCGGCAACTGTAGGGGAAAGCCCGAATCAAAATGAGCAATAGCCTAGAGTTCTCAATCAACGCGAAGGATAATACTTCGAAGGTTGTCGATACTGTTAACAAAAAGATTAACGGCTTCGGGACTGACCTGGCGAAAATGGCGCTTGGCGTAGCTGGCCCTATGGCCCTGGTTCAGATGGGAATCGGTATGATCGGGGACGCGATCGAAGAATATAAGCAGAAGGTAGCCGAAGCGGTTAAGTTCGGTTCAGAACTTCCGAACCAGGCGAAGGCGCTTAACATCAGCGTAGAAGAATATCAGCGCCTTGGCAGCGCAGCCGAAGCTGCTGGGGTCGGTATCGATACTGTCGCGCAGGCCTATGTCGAAGTTCGTAAAGCGATCGATGCCGCTAAAGACCCTACCAGCAGCCAGGCCGCCGCGCTCCAGGCGCTAGGCTTCGCCGCTTCAGATATCGCCGCAGGCGCTATTAAGCCTATCGAAGTTATCGAGCGCCTGGGCCGCGCTATGTCAACGGGCGCGGATGACGCTACGCAGTTCAAGATCGCTTCAGGCCTGCTGGGAAGTTCGGTCGAAAAACTTATTCCGATCCTGCGCAAAGCCCAGGAAGCAACCCAGGGTTATACCGATGCGGGCGATGTTCTCAGCGAAGAAGAAGCCGCGGTTCTGCGCGAATCCGAAATGGCAAAGAAGAAGGAAGAACTTTCTAAAAAAGTTGAGACGGCAAGAGAGGCAGCGCGCGATGTAATATTTGAAGGCGAAAAAGGCGCTGGCCGAAAGGCGCTAATAAAGGAACTTTTTCCTAATCTGACAGAAGAAGAAATGAGGAAGCAAAGCGGCGGTTCTATGATGATCGAAGGTTATGGGCAGCGCATCAATTATGAAGGCGGCAGGCGCGTTGCCGATACTTATGTTAAGGACAAACTTACCGATGCCGAAAAGGACTTGATTATTAAGGAATATGACGCGCGCGAAAAAGCGCGAAAGCAGGCCGAAGCCGATGCCAAGGCCGCAGCCGATAAAGAGGCCGCCGCTAAACTCCAGGCGATCGCTGACGAAGCCGCTTCTAAGAAGCAGCGCGAAAAGGATGAAGAAAAGCGCCTGGCTGAAGCGGACGCGATTCAACTTAATACCCTGGACGAAGAAGAAAAGCGCCTGGAAGATGAAGCCAAGGCCGCGAAGAAGGCTGCCGAAGATAAGGCAAAGAAGGAAAAGGATGATCTTGGCAAGGCGCTGGACGCGCAGCAGAAGGCCGCCGAATCCGTAAAGTTCACGGGCAGCAGCCTGCGCGATATCGGCGGCGCGCTGGCTGGCGAAGCAGTTACCAGCGGCATCGATTACGCAGCCGCAACCCTGGACATTAACCAGAAGATTCTGATCGAGCTGCAGAAGCTCAATGTAAAGACCCTGCCCGAAGTTCCTGATACGAACTTCACTAAGCCGACCAGGATCGGCGGAACTTTTGTCGCATAACTTTTATGAGCCGCATCGTTACTAAGGGAAACATCAACGGGCTGGAACTGCAGCCTGATTGGACTATCGAATCTGACGGCTACGGGCTGCTTACTTCGCGCCTAACCTTCAACTGCCCAGGCGATCAGGCCGCTTCGAAAGCGCCGAAGAACGGGGACGCGCATCCCAGGGACGGCAGGCTGAAATGCCATAAATCGACCTACACGATTATCAAGGGCGAGCGCGCTAACATTATCGCGGAATATGTAGGCATTGAAGAAGGGGAGATTACGAAGATTCAGATTAAGGGCGATGTAGTTACGGGAACGCAGCCAATCCAGGCGCATAAGGATTTCGTCAAAGTTCTTAAGGCGCTGGGCTGGGATACCGCTTCGCAATCGTTTAAAGAGACTAACGCGAAGGCTGTCGAAAACGGCCTGGTAGGGGTTAAGTCGTTTCTGACCGCCGATAGCCAGATCACCGCGACATTCTTTAGCGCGTCTAAATCGGTAGTCCAGGACGGCGTTGATATGGTCGGGCAAACCTTCCTTAAAATGGCGGGAATGGAAGATGTAGTTTTGCCGAAGGGGAATCAGAAGATCACTAACTTTCACGACCGCTTCGCGATGCTAACGGGCCTGAGCTATGAGAAGTTCGCGCACCTTTACAAAGTGAACTTTACGATCCGCATCAGCCCTGGCGGTTATCATAATAAAATCTACACTAAGAAAAATTAACCGCCCGAACCTATGCTGCAGCAAGGCGTTGGATATACAGTCAACAATTCTTCTGGCGGTCAGTCCCTGGTCGTTGACCAGATCGGCATCTACAAGGAAACGCTGCCGTTCTTTATTTACGAAGATACGACCGAAGCGGGCGCGCGCTGCTTCAGGCTTAACGCGGGGACATTTAACAATCAGTTCCCAACTGTCGGCGGCGCTCAGGTAGGACAGCCTAACGCATACCTGGGAGAACCTAGCGCGACCAGCCTGGTAATCCTGACAATCCCAGCCAGCGAAAGCGCGTTTCCAGCTGGAACTTGCACGATCTCATTAAGCGCTGGAACTGCCGCGCCCGCCGCCGATGAAGGCGAAGCCTATGTAGTTCTAGGCAGGATCGATGTAACTACCGCCGATGGCGATAAGCAGTTCGCGGTTTCCAACCTGGTCAGCGGCAGCCTATGGGGCGAGCGCTTCCAATGCGGCGAACAGCTTGAATATTGGTTTAGCCGAATCTAATGAGCGTTCCGCATCGCATCGGCGCAGCCTTCTGCCGCCTGGGAGATTTGAACGATACCGAAGAAGCGCGCGCGCCTGGTCATAAATACAACCCGACAAACAAGGCCGATGCCGATAAGGGCCTGGCGAACGAAGGCGATCTTACCCCAGCGCGCGAAGGCTACGGCGGCGGCGCTAATTCCTACTTTACAAAATACCCAGCGTTCCTGGTAACGAAAGCCAAGGGAACGAACATCGGGCCTTCTACCGAACTGCCGATCGTAATGGTTTACCTGCAGCCTTACCGCAACTTCTGGGATTGTAATGTTATCGATGAGCGAACGGAAATAGCGGGCTACATCGCTGCCGACTCTCAGAACCTGAGCGATCCTGCCGACCTATACGCGAACACAACGGGCGCAGGTAAGGGCGAACTTGTTCGGCAAACCTTAACTGTTTATTGGGATCAAGCGCCGCCTGCCTATACCGATACTACCGAAGCCGAACTTTCTGAATACCCCGTTTATCTTCCGATCGGCGCGGGCGAAGATAGCGATTTCTACGCGGACGATATCAGGCTTTACCCGCGCGGGGATTTCCAACCCTGGCGCTGGGGATACCTTCGCGGCTATATCGTGAAGGGCGATATGCTTTGCAGCCTGAGCGCGCGCAACATCAGGGCCGACCTGCTGGGCGTTCGGGCCTTCGATCCAAGCGGCAGCGAAAGCTATGTTCAACTTCTCTGGCAGCCTTCCCTGGCTAATACCGATGGGATTTATTACTATAATACTTCGACCTGGCAGGTTAAGTTTAAGGCCGATCTATGCTGCTGGAACAAAGGATATAAGGTAGCGGGCAAGGTTAAGATTTCAAAGCTTCCGCTTAACTTCAGGCCGAACCCGCTTAACCCGCCTGGATCGCCCTACCTCAATACTAACCCGAACCTGTTCTTTAATTGGCATCAGTTCTTCGGTAATGTCTTTGTGGTCGATGACACAGTAGAACCGCAGCCTTATGCCGAAATCGATTGGGAACTGACGATCGATGAAACGACCGCTGACGGGGAAGAACAGATCGCGCTTGAGTTCGATATTCCCCAGGAAACGAACGGCACAATCAAAGAGGTTTATTTTATCAGCGGCTTCGTTGTCGAATCCGTTACCCCGCCGCCGCCGCCAGGCTGAAGGCCTGCCGTTTGACGGGCTGGCAATTTTAAGAACCAACCCTTATGGCCCTGCCTTCTGCTATCAAACTGTTTATCAATCCGCGAACGGGCCTGGCCTTCGGGAACTTCAACGGAACTTCTCAGATCACCAACCCGACTGTTACCCTGGGCGATACCGCCCGCTTCGAAATCTACCTGGTCGAAGATACGGGAATCAGCAGCTACCCGCGCCAGGAAGTTGCCTTCCCTGGAACGCCTGGCATCAAGATCGCGGTCGGCCCGATCGATGAAAGCCCGCAGGCTGGAACTTGGAAGGTTTCGTTTGGCGGGGACACGACCGCCGCCCTGGCCTATAACATCACGGCTGCCGCCCTGGCTGCCGCGCTTAACGGCCTGGCTTCTATCACGGCTGCGGGCGGCGTTACTGTCAGTAAGATCGGCGATAACTATAATATCGTTTTCAATCAGAACGGAGCGCGCGGGGATATCCTTACTGACGGCGCTGCGCTCATTCCCCTTTCTAACGCTACTGTCGCGAAGCTTCAGATCGGCGATTCGACCAGGCCGCAGATCGCGCTTATCCATTTGCAGCGGACTATCGCGGGCCTGGCAACTTCGTTCACGGCAACGACCGCCAGCGCCATTTCGGTCGAAAGCCTTTCTGCCTGGGACGGCAGCCGCGCTACCTATCGCGCCAGCATTTCGCCCGATCCGAAGGGCGGTTCGTTCTCCCTAGCCTTCGATGCCGCCACGGGGACGGATGTAAGCAGCGCTTCGATCGCGGTCGGCGCTTCGGCTATCGATGTTCAGAACGCGCTTAACCTGGGCGCGCTTGTCGATAAGGTAAGCGTTTCCCAGGTCGGCGCTTATGCTTACGATATTACTGTTACCGCGCAGCCTGGAACGGGCGGCCTGACGGCTAACGGCGCGGGCCTGATTTCCTTCAGCGGTTATGTCGGCGAACTGTCCCTGAATACCGCCGAAGCGATCAGCCTTCTGGACGGCGCGGATTTCGTAGCGACTAACCTGGAAGTTGAGATTACCAGCGATAGCAAAACCCTTACTGTCCTGCAGATTCCCTGCACCCTTAAGAACGCGGTCATCGATGCTGGTTCTGTCCAGCCGCTAACCCTGGATTCTTATTTGAGCCAGGCCGCAGCCGATGGGCGCTATGCCCGCCAGGCTAACAACCTTTCCGATCTGGCTGATATCAATACGGCCCGAACCAATCTGGGCGTTTACTCTACCAGCAGCGTTGATAGCGCGCTTTCCCTCAAGGCCAGCCTTTCTGGCGCTACCTTCAGCGGGGAAATCGTTACGCCTACCCTGGGCAATCTGCTTAACGCCGATCTGGTGATTGATAGTTATAATGACACGGGCGCAGGAACTCATTACCTGCACAAGTTCACGCCTTACGATGGGAAGTTCGTCCTGGCTGCTAACGGCGGCGGTATTACTTTCCCCGATGGAACTACGCAGGCAACCGCGTTCGCTGGTTCTGTTACCTGGGGTTCTATCAGCGGCAGCATTAGCAGCCAGACCGACCTGAATAGCGCGCTGGCTGGCAAGGCTGCTTCTACTCATTCGCATATCATCGGCGATGTTACGGGCCTGCAAACCGCATTAGACGGCAAGGCAGCCGTTTCGCATAGCCAGGCTATTTCGACTATCACGGGCCTGCAAACCGCGCTTGATTCAAAGGCTGCCCTGGCTGGCGCTACCTTTACGGGAAAGGTTAACGCTACTTCGGTCAGCGGCGCGGCTGGGATTAATATCGGCATCGGCGGCACAAGCGCGGCGGCTACTGTCGCGGGCGATCTTTGGATTACTACGGGCGGCGCTTCCCTTAACTTCCGCGATGGAACGGGCGCGTGGCGCGTCCTGGCTGCTACCAGCAACACGCAAACTTTCAGCGCGCCGCAGATCATCGACACGACCGCAACGACCCCAGGCCTTCGCATCACGCAGAAGGGAACGGGTTCGGCGCTGGTCGTAGAAGATTCCGTTACGCCTGATAGCGATGCGCTGATCGTTGACGCGAACGGAAACCTCGGCATCGGCGTTAGCAATAATCCTGGCAGCATTTGGACGGGTAGCGCTTACAAGTTGGAAGTAAATGGGGCGGCCCTGGTCGGCAGTTCGCTTACTGTGAACGGCGAAAGCGGTATCGATTGCAACGCGCTTAAGTTCAATACTTCGTTCTTCGTTTCGCAGCAAACCCTGACCGCGATCGGCACGCAATCGAACGGAATCACCAGCGGCAACTTCAGCGCCAGCGAATACCCGAACGAAGTTGTTCTGCGCATCAACGGAACTATCTACGCGATCCCTGCCCGCGTCATTACCTAACCTTTTCCTATGTCCTATATCCTTACCTTCCTGGTCGGCGCGATCGCTGGCCTTATCGGCGGCCTTCTGATCTACAGAAAGCATAGCGCTAAGTTCGCCCAGGCCGAAGCCAAGGCGCGCGAAGCCGCTGGGGTTATCCGCAAGTAAGCCGATGCGCTGCCGCCTGCTGCTGCCGCTGGTTCTGCTGCTGCTGGCAGGCTGTTCTGCCAAGCCAGGCAACGCGCTGCCCGATGCGCAGCCGCAGCCCAGCGCCGATGCCGTCAACAGTTTCGGCGATAAGCAGGACAAGGCTGATAGTAAGATCGGCGCGGCAGTCCAGGCAGCCCGCGAAGCGAACGCGGCATCTAAGCCCGCCGTTGTCGAATCCGAACTATCCGTAGCGGCTGCGTTCCTGCCGCCCGTTCCCGAAGGCGATCTGGCCCTGGCCCGCGCCCGCGCAGCAGCCGCCGATCCGAAGGCCTATGCCGAAGCTGTCGCGAAGGGGAAGCGCCTGAACGAAGAACTGCAAAGCCTATGGCAGAAGATGGAAGCGCAGCAGGCTAAGGCTAAGGCCGATATCGCTGAGCTGCGCAGCCAGGTCGAAGGCCATAAGGCCAAGGCCGAAGCCGAACGAAAGGATAAGATCGCCGCGCAGCTGGGCCTGGCTGGCGCTGCTATGCTGGGCGCAGGCGTCCTGCTGCTGGCCTTCGGCGGCTACATCGGCGTTAGCAAACTTAGCGCGGCCCTGGTTATGATCGGCGGCGCTGCGGTCGCGTCCCTTCCCTGGGTTTTCGATAGCGCCTATTTTCCCTGGATCGCGGGCGGCGCGTTCGCCCTGGCGGCGCTGCAGGTTACGATCGCCCTGGCGGTCAAGCTTTGGCGCTGGGCCAGGCCGCCGCAGCCCGTTGCCGACCCTGCCGATTACGAACTAGAAGATACCCTGGGCGAGCCGACCAGCGAACCTGACCAGCCCGAACAACCGCAGCCGCCGAAAGGCCCGACCGAATGAGCGCGGCAGCCGCATCTACTGACGGCCTGGAATCCGTTACTTCCGACCAGGCTATAAAGGCTGGCATCATCGCGGCTGCCCTGGGCGGTTCGGCTATGATCGCGCGCCTGCTGCTGCAAAGCGAACGCGCTAGCCTTGGCTTCATTATCCGCAGTTCGGTCGCGGCCTGCGTTACCGCCTACTTCGTCAACCTGGCTGCCCGCGATTACATCACCAGCGAAAGCCTGCGCGTTTGCGTTTGCGGCATCGCTGGATTCGCCGCGCCTGAAATCCAGAACTACGGCCTTGAGTTCCTGAAGGCGAAGATGCAAGGCAAGGTTAACGAAGCCAAACGCGGCGCTGGAATCAAGCCAGGCAAGCCAGGCAAACCGAAGAAGCCGAAGAAGAACAATGGCAAACGCTGAACATCAGGCCCACAACCTGCGCCTAGCCGTTATCGGCTGCGTTGTCGTGTCGATGATCTGCGCGCTGACTGTTTACCTGACCGCCGATTTTATCCTGGCTTCGTTCCGTTCGACCGATGCGGTCGTTATGTTGATTACGGATTCGGGCCTTCGCAGCGATGATAAGAACCTTGAACGAAACCTGAGCAGCGCGACCCTGGCGCTGACAACCTGCCGCGATGTATGCCTTGCCTTGTTCCTGGGCTGCTGCCTGATCGGCGGCGCGCTGGCGGTCAAACTATTGGGCTGGGCCGAAGGCCTGGGCGCGAACAATGGCAAAGACTAAGAAGCGATTCACGATTAAGGAAACCAACCTGGCTGCCGATCTGGGCCAGGCCGAAGCGCTGGGCGGCAACCGCTTTGTTATCCGCATCGATCGGAAACATCGCGGCGAACGATCGCGGATGAATACCCTGGTTCACGAAGCGCTGCATATCGGCGATATGGAACTGAGCGAAGCCAAGGTTCGGCATCTAACGGCGGTCGTTGTCGAAGCCTTGTGGCGGCAGAACTATCGGCGCGTTCGGGAATAGGCTGGCCTTGCCGCCTGGCTTGGCTTCAGGCTGGGGTTGTATGCCGCGCCCTATGCTACCCCTTACCCTGGCCCTAAAGGCCGCCAGAAAGGCAGGCCAGGCCGCCCAGGTAGATCGGCTGAAAAGGCTGGTTAGGCTGGTAAAACGGCAGGAAAAGCGGGCTAAATGGCGGGCTGCAAAATAGTTTGATTTTCCCGTTGACGGCAGCCCTGGCTGTCCTACTGTCCTGATATTCCTAACCCGCAAAACCCAACCCGCATATGACTACCGCCCGCTTCAATCTTTCTACCGCTACTGCCAAGGCTGGCAAACTTGGCCTGGGCAAATCGCCCGAAGTGATCTGCGCCGCCTATGAAATCAAGGCCGAAGATCGCGCCGATTTCATCGCCGCTGTTTCTGCCAAGTTGAACGAAGCCGAACAGAACCTTGCCCTGGCTGTTAAGCGTTATTCCCGAACCAACAAGCGCAGCGATGCCAATGCGGTTGTTCGCGCCGATCTGGTTATTGCTACCTATTCCCGCGCAATCAAGATTGCCACCGCCTAAACAAATAGTTTGACACGCGCCCAGGCTTCTGCTACCTTCTCAATATTCCTAACCCGCAAACCATAACCCGCATATGAAAATGACTAACGAAGAAATCGAAGCGATCATCAACGACCTGGCTGGCAAATGGGCCGACCAGATTGATATCCGAAATAACGCGCCGTTCGGCAGCGCCAAATATAACCGCGCTGAAGCCAAGGCTGACGCGATCGAACAGAAGGCTTCGATGCTTAAGTTCGGCGATACGGATCACACGATGTCGGAATGCGTCAACGGCTAAACAAATAGTTTGACTACCGCCCAGCCCGATCTACCTTCAACTTATTCCTAACCCGCAAACCCGAACCGATATGACTACCGCCCGCATCAAGAAACAGAACGCCGCCGAAGCCGCGATCAACCTTGCCGAACGCTACCGCCTTGCGGTTGCCGCGCATCGCAGCGCCGCCGCTGGCATCGCTTACAAGATTAGCCAATCGCCGCAGTTCGGCGCGATCAGCGCCAGCAGCCTGGAAGAATACGAACGCTGCCGCCTTGAACTGCTGGAAGCCGAAGCCGAACTGAACCGCCTGCAGCGCTAACCCTTTCCCAACCGCAACCCGCAACCCTACCCGTTATGACTACCCGCAAAGCCAAGCCCGCCGTTCCTACCAGCCTGAACGATCCTGCCGTTAACGCGGTTCGCGAAACGCTGCATATGTCCTGGGAACTGATCGCGCTCGACATTGAGAACTGCAGCGCGCGCTATAAAGAAATTATGGCGATCTGCAAAAGCAGCGGCTATACGCCTGAACTGTCCGCTGGCCTGGTTTATTGGAGCGAAGAAGGCCGCAAGGCCCGCGCCTACCGCGCCCGCTGCCGTGGCCTTCTGGCTGGCATCAGCCAGCGCCGCCCTGATGGATCGTTTCCCCTTGTCGGCTGGCAGCGCGCCGCGAAGGAAGCCAAGCGCATCAACGGCTAACCCTTTCCCACAACCCAACCCAACAAACCGAACGCATATGACTATCGACCTAGAAGAAGCCAACGCCGACCGCCTGATTTGCAAGGCCAACCTGGCAACCTGGCGCAAGAATCTTAAGAAGGCTGTCGCGATCTTCCCCTGCCTGGAAGAACACGCGCAAGCCGAATGCCTGGCCCTGATCGGCGAAGCCTACCTTCGCGTTAAGGCCGAAGGCGCGAACTTCAAAGCCGCCCAGGAAGTTTACCGCCAGGCTTTGTTCTTGAGCCGCAACGCCAACCCTAACAACTAACCCCTATGCTTCGCGCTATCCTTATCGCCCTGGCCCTTGCCGCGCTAATCATCTTCGCCGCTTCGGTTTTCTTCGGCAACGATTACCCTGATCTTCTGGAACTGATCGATAACCCGAAGTTCTAACCGCTATGGAAACCCAGCCCGTTCGCGACCGCTGCCTTTATAGCCTGCACCTGCTAGCCTGCCAGGTCGGCTTCATTAACGACCGCGTTATCTGCGGCGATATCAACCTGGCTGCCGCGCGCCGCCAGGCGCAAACCCTGGCTGACGAAGCCGCCCAGGATATGCAAGCCGCAGGCGCGGGCGAAGCCTGGATCACGGCGCACAACGCCGCAGGCGGGCTGGTCGGTTTGTCCTGGCAAGTTCTTTTGGTCAACGATCCGCAGCCGCTACACGGCAACATTACCCCTAAAGGCCGCGCCTAATTCTAACCCTAACTAATATGAAAAAAGTTCTTATCGCTTGTGAATATTCTGGTCGCGTTCGCGATGCCTTCAAGGCCGCTGGCTTCGATGCCTGGAGTTGCGACCTGCTGCCGACCGAAAGCCCAGGCCAGCATTATCAGGGCGATCTGTTTGATATCATCGGCAACGGCTGGGATTTAATGATTGCTCATCCTCCCTGCACCGACCTGGCGGTTAGCGGCGCGCGACACTTTGCTCAGAAGATCGCGGACGGCAGGCAGCAGCGCGCCCTTGATTTCGTTGCGCGCCTAATGGCTGCGCCGATTGAACGCATCGCGATCGAAAACCCGATCAGCGTTATTAGCAGTAAGATTAGGAAGCCCGATCAGATCATCCAGCCTTGGCAGTTCGGACACGGGGAAACGAAAGCAACCTGCCTTTGGCTTAAGAACCTCCCGAAGTTGAACCCTACAAACATTGTTTCTGGAAGGGATCAAAAGATTTGGCTTTGCATCGGTAAGCCTAAAGGCGAACCTGTCTGGAAGTTCAGAAGCCGAACCTACCAGGGCATCGCCGATGCTATGGCTGCACAATGGGGCGCAATCCTATGAGCAAAGCGAAGCATATCGTTATGATGCCGAACGGAGAAACCGCTGAACGCACCAGCAGCCGCGCCTATGCCTATGCAATCGTCCTGGAATATCCAGAACCGCAGAAGGACGGGCGGCGCTGCTATGCCGTAGCCTGGGCTTCATCGGAACGGCTGGCCCGCAAGGCGCTTCAAGCCTGGAGTTACTGCCCGAACGAACGGCGCGCCCATATGCTGCCCGTTTCCCGATCCTGATGCGAACCGCCGCCGCCCTATTCTGCCTATCTGGCTGGGCCGCTACGGCCCTTTCGGTCGAAGCCTGGCAGGTTGATGCCGTTATTCGTATCGAAAGCGCTGGCAGGCCTGCCGCGATAGGGGACGGCGGCGCAGCCCGTGGCCTGGCGCAGTTCCATTCGGCAGCCTGGGCTGACTGCAGCAAGGTTCGCGCAGCGCGCGGCCTGCCGACCTATCCCTATAGCCAGGCGTTCAACCCGATCGCGGCCCGCGCCTACCTGGCAACCTGGCTGGCCTACCTGGGCGATCGCTTCGCCCGCGCCACGGGCCGCAAGGCTACGACCGCTGACCTATACGCGATGCACAACCTGGGATTTAGCGGCTACGCTAAAAGGGGTTTTGATATTTCGCGCTGCCCAGGCATAACGAAACGCAAGACCGCCAGCCTTACCCGCTGACTGTAACCCGCCTAACACAATGCAAACAATCGCAGCCATCGACCCTGGCGCTAAATCGGGCGGCATCGCTATCGCCGACCAGAACGGCATTCGCCTGTTCAAGATGCCAGCCGATCCTGCCGAATTGCGCGACATCATTCCCTTTAACGCTACTGTCGTTATTGAGAAAGTTCCCCCCTTTGTCGGTCGGCTTATTCCTAGCAGCGCCGCGTTCAAGTTGGGCAAATCCGCTGGCTGGCTGGAAGGCTTTACCCAGGGCCGCCAGCAGCGCTTGATCTTAGTAACGCCGCAAGCCTGGCAGGCTGGCCTTGGCATTCCGCGCGGCGATCGTTCCCAATCACAATGGAAGGGCGCGCTGAAGGCCGAAGCCGCCCGCCGTTATCCTTCGGTCGAAGGCCTTACCCTGCAAACTTCTGACGCGCTTCTTATGCTCGATTGGGCGCTGCGCAATCCTGCCGCCCTGGGCTGATTCATTTCCCCACAATGCCTAAAGTTAAAACCAAATCCGACCAGGCTGCGCCGACCGCAGCCGCCGAACAGAAGCCCGTTCTGGTAGCCTATACCGCAGGCGTTCAACAGATCGGCGCTAGTCCCTACTTCATTCTTCCCGATGGAACTGTAGCGCGCCGCCTGAAGCCGACCCTGATCAACGGAACGCCTTACTATAATCTTTGCATCGGTCGCGGCAAGACCCTGCGCACCAGGCACGATCGCCTTATGGATTTCGCCCAGGCGTTCGCCGAACTTGCCGCCGCCCGCGCCGCGCAGCCGAAGGCCTGATCAGAACTTTCCCACAACCCAACCGAATAAACATATGAGCCGACCGAAGAAGAACGAAGAACCGATCATCGAAACGAACGCTGATTATATCGTTAGCGTTAAGCCCGCCGCCGAAATGAGCGCGACCGAAGCGCTGGTAGCAGGCATTTCTGCCTGCGGTAATATCCAGGCTACCAGGGTTAACCCGCATTTCCGCAGCCGCTATTTCGGGTTGGGCGATTTGCTGGCCCAGGTTAAGCCTACCCTGGCTGCTTACGGCCTGGTTATCCTGCAAGTTCCCTATACCAGCGAAGATCGCATCAGCGTTAGAACCGAAATCCTACACGGCAAAAGCGGGCAGCGCTTTGATTTCGGCGAACTTGGCATCAAGGCCGCTGGCCTTAATCTCCAGGCTACGGGCAGCGCGCTTTCCTATCTGAAGCGCTACGCGATCGCGACTATCGTAGGCGTTGCATCGGATGACGAAACCGAAGATGACGGCAACGCCGCCAGCCGCCCGATCCAGCATAGCGCGCCGAAGGCCCAGGCCGCCGCGCAGCCGAAGCCTGCCGCCTGGTTCATCGCCGCTGGCATCACGACCCCGCAGGCCCAGGAAGTTGCCGCCGAACTGCTGCGCCGCAAAGGCTGGCTGGGCGCGGGCGATGGGCTGCAGGAACTTGACGAAGCGAAGATCGCTGCGCTGCAGCAGGGCCGAATGATGCAAACCTTTGTTGATGCCGTCCGCGCCCAACTTGAAACGCCTAAAGCCTAACCGCTATGCCGAAGCATAACCCGAAACTGAACGCCTGCCCGCCGATCCAGGAACTAATGAGCCTGACGAAGAACGCCGATCCTGCCCGCCGAACTGCCGCCGCCGTTCTGATCGATGCCCAGGTTAAGGCCCGCCATATCCGCAAGGCGCTTAACCTGTCGGGCCGTCAGTTCCGCAAGGCCCAGCGCGAAGCCAAGGCTTCCCGCTTCAACCCTTCCGCAACTTGAGCAAGGCAACCGAAGCCCGCGCCCGACCTGGCCTTAAACTTCTAACGCCTTACGAACTGAGCAAAGCAGCCCAGGGCCGCGAAGCCGATCGCGCCCGCTGGCAGTTCCTTTTCTCCCTGAATAAATACAAACCGCAACCTACCCGATGCCAGCCGAACCGAAGAAGCCGCGCCGCCCGCGCGAAATGATTACCCTGCCCAGCGGGCATAAGGTAAGCCGCAGCCTGCATAGCAAACTGATTGCAGTCCGCGCCGACCTGGAGCGCCTGAACGATCGCGAACGCCTGAACCTGCCCGACATCGCCGCGCGCCTAGGAGTTACCCGCGAAACCGCCGCGACCTGGGCCGACCTGCTGGGCATCGCGATTCATAACAGTTATAAGCGCCCGCGCGTTGATAAGACAACCTGGGCAAAGGTTCTCCCTGTCCTGCGTAAATCTGGAATGACCTACAAACAGATCGGTGCGAAGATCGGCGCGACCCCTATCAGCGTTTGCCGCTGGTTTCTGAACCAGGGAATCATTACGAACGATCATTATCGCAACTGATATGCCAGCCTTCCCCGCTATCCCTAAAGCCGTTACGCGCCAGCATTACGCGCAGCATAAGAACGGCGCAGCCAAGTTCGCCCTGTATGCGCTGATCGATTCGGTAGATGTAAGCCTGGAGGTAAGCGCCGACAGCCTGCCAGCGTTCAAAGATAACCTGGCGGCCTGGACTAAGGAGAATCATAAGGCCTTCCGCTATTCTATCGTTTCCTTCTGGCTAGTTCTTAACTCTCACGATTTCAAACCCTATTCCCCGCACAAGCCGCCGCGCCTATGAAAGTTCTAGAACTATTCGCTGGCAGCAGGTCGGTCGGCAAGGCTGCCGAATCGTTAGGCTGCGAAGTCTTTTCTTCCGACATCAACGCATTCCCTGGCATACATTACCAGGAAGATATCCTGAACTTCGACTGCGCCCGCGTTCCTTTCCAGCCCGATATAATCTGGGCATCGCCGCCTTGCACAACCTTCAGCGTTGCCTCAATCGGGACGGATTGGCTTCCAGGCCAAATGCCCAGGACTGAAGCCGCGAAGGTAGGCCTTTTGATTGTCGCGCGAACCTTGGAAATAATTAGGCATTTCAATCCAAGGTTCTTCTTCATCGAAAACCCGCGCGGAATGCTGCGAACGCTGCCGCTGATGGAAGGCTTGGATCGGCGAACTGTTACCTATTGCCAATACGGAGATGAAAGAATGAAGCCGACAGATATCTGGACTAATAGCCAGGCCTGGAAGCCGAAGCCCGTTTGTAAGAACGGCGCGCCTTGCCACACCGCAGCGCCGCGCGGATCTGCAACGGGAACGCAAGGGCGCTCAAATGCTTTCGAGCGCAGCAAAATCCCTGAAGAACTTTGCCTTGAAATAATCCGATCCTGCTTGAATAGATAACCTTTCCCATAACCCAAAACAAACAACCCGATGCCCCTAACTAAAGAACAGATCGCCGCCCTGCCGACCGCAACCTGGACGCGCGAACAATACGATGCCCATAAGCCCGCGCTTAATCAAAGCGGCTGCAAGGCGATCCTGCATAGCCCGCAGCATTACCAGGCCGAACTGACTAACCCGCGCAAAGATACCGCCGCCCTGCGTATCGGCAGGCTTACCCATATGGCGGCCCTGCAGCCCGATGATTTCGCCGCCCTGGTGATCTGCGAACCTGAAGATGCGCCGAAGCGCCCGACCGAAAAGCAGGCTACCGCGAAGAAGCCGAAGCCCGAACATATCGAAGCGCTGCAGTTCTGGCAGGCCTTCGACAGCCAGGCTACGGGCAAGATTGTTGCCGATCGCGATGAATACCTGGAAGCCTTGGCCTATGCTAACGCGCTGAAGGCCGAACTTGCGCATTGGCAGGTTCAACCCCTGGCAACCGAACTTTGCCTGACCGCCGATTACGGCACTACCCCGCTGAAGTCTCAGATCGACCTGATCGGCGCGGATGGATTCATCTACGACCTGAAAACCTTCACGGGCTACTTAACGCCGCTGAATATCCTGCGCGAAGTCTATGCCCGTGGCTATCACCTACAGGCCGCGTTCTATCAGTTGATTTACAAACTTGTTTTCGGCGAACGGCCCGCAGGTTTTCGCCTGGTCTTTGTAGAGAAGGCCGCGCCTTACGCGACCGCTACCTTTGAACTTTCGCGCGAACTAATCGCCGAAGGCGGCGTTCTTC
>Ga0247723_1001010_pt1 | contig 17169 bp, 36 predicted proteins | sample MSEWelMarce5H_FC_FD_189079 | JGI IMG/M metagenome (GOLD analysis project Ga0247723, IMG submission 189079) | Subsurface sediment microbial communities from gas well in West Virginia, United States - MSEEL Well Study Marcellus 5H_FC | ecosystem: Environmental > Terrestrial > Deep subsurface >... | reverse complement strand
CTATTTTTTGTTTATTATTAAGAAAATCAAAAGAATTAAATAATAACAAATCTTTGCTATTATTTATATGAAGATACCGATCCACCCATAAAAGGGAATGAGTGATGATATGGTCAAAGTTTTTGATATCATGATAATCTCGACCTAAATCCTTGTGTAAGTTGCCTTTGAGTACTTCTAAAGTTGTTTCACTGTTATTAATCAAGTAACTAGAATTGGATAACATCTTTTCTAGGTGGCTCTGTAACGTTCGGTACAGGTATATCTTTTTACCGTCAACAAGTGGTGCAATATAACAATACATACTTGAATACTTAACAAGTGTATTATCAACTAAATTAGAAGATAAGAAGTTAATAGTGTTTGTTTTACCAGGATGCTTATGGATTCTATGGGACCAACTGGGTTCAGTGATAGTTTGAACCGACTTGCTGAGCATAGAAGCCAGCAAGGTTGATCCACAATGAGAGGTGTGAAAAATTGAATACTGGCTCATATCTTCATTAATTTGAAAGCAAGAGTTACCCTCAGTCCTTTGAAATCAGCACTAAGTGGTTGTGCTCCATGAGGAATATTCCCCTGAAAGCAGACAGCGGAGTATGGTTCTGGATAAACAAATTCTCTTTCGGAACCATTAACAAAGTAAGTTGATCCACCAAAGTTAGAATCCCACGTACTATTGCAGTAAACAAGAAATGTCCGTGAATTTGATGCTTCAGCATCTCTGTGAAGATATCCACTAGAACCAGATGTGTGGCCATTCATGTAAATGCGCTCTACCATATGATCTTCACCAATTGTTTGTTTTACCTTGTTCAGGAGGTACACACCAAAGAAGTCATCATATTCTAAATCATTCATAGACCAAAAAGGAGTCTCATTTGATCCAGGATTGGACATATGAAAATACATCCAATACGGGAGTTTAATTTTTTCATCAATTACTCGTTGGTCACCGGGAGTAATAAAATTGCGAAATATCTTTACACCGTTCATCAGTAATCACCTCCATCATTAAGGTTGAGGAACTGAGTCATAGCATACCTGCCGTACCCAGAAAACCTCTGAACGTGGTCTGTCATTACCAACTCAGTAGTTGAGTGAATCATACTTCCAACAAAAAGGATAGTCATATTGTTTTCAATATTGACAGTATAGTCAAAATCATCAAAATGAAGATCGCCACCAGTAAACGATTTTGGTTCTTTGAAAAAGTAACTAATAGCTGTGAACCTTGCAAGATCACGGTGACCTCTATAATACTCACCTGTCTCGTAGTATCTGATCTTTGTGGTGTATTTATCAACCATATTGATATGACCAAGGAGAGGGCTCAAACCAGCAAAAGCGTTGGATATACCTGGATCGAGTATCTTTTTATTGATCCTCAATATATCAGATACTTCACGTTTATTGTATACGCCATCTAAAAAAATACTAAAGTTGTTAGATAGGGATAGGCCAGTGTTCTGGTCAATAGCTGTTCCATTAACACTTGGTCTGCCTAGTTTGAGTGGGGAATTCAAGAACTCCAGCTCTCGCCAAATTAGCTTGAGCTCTTGCTCGTTGAATGTGTTCCTAATTATTAAATGAGGAAACGGTAGAGTAATTAAATCAACATCAAGTTGTTCCATTGCAGTTCACCTTTTAATTTAAATATTGTCTGTATCTATCACGTTAATTTTTTTAATATAAATCTTATTTCCAATAACCAGCATATCAAGGGTAGAGTTATTGAATAACTCAATCGCATCTTTTGTACCACCAGCTATAGGTCTGCCGGCAACGTTAAGACTGGTATTCAATACTACAGGACAACCAGTTAATTCAAAGAAGCATTGAATTAACTTTTGAAAAGAATAATTGCTACTGTCCACTGTCTGAATTCTACAACTGTTATCTATATGTGTTACTGCTGGAAACTGATCTGTTTTGTGATTAGCTGTATATAACATGAACGGATCATCCCAACCCATATCAAAATATTTATCTTTGTGTTCTATCAATACGGAAGCACCAAACGGTCGGTACGTCTCCCTATTCTTAATCATATTCATCTTTTCCTTTCCATACTTTTGTCTAGGATCCATCAATATAGAACGGTTACCAAGAGCTCTTGGTCCAACCTCACCGTAGCCTTGATACCACCCAACGGTTTTTCCTTCAGCCAGAGCCCGTGCTGCTTTTTGTATTGTATCGGTAGTTGGAACATCAACAGTTTGATCAGATTGTGAATATGGGAATCCATCAAACTTAGATTCAATATTAAATTTATCCATCAACCATTTCAATCCACCTATACTCAACCCTTCATCACCTGAGTGAGGTATAACAACTAGATTTTTAAAATGTTTCTTGAGTGTTGTATTCCACACGACATTCTGAGCAACGCCACCAGAATATGTAATAATATCTGCCTCATCAGCATATTTTTGGAAGTGTTTAAGCAAAATACTATGCATTGCGTGGTTGACTGTTCTTGCCCAATCTAAAAGCGAAGAGTGGTCTAATGTGGAATCGCCTTTGTATTTGACCCAGGTGTTAATGTCAAATACCTTTATTATGTCTTTCATTGTATATTGTTCAAGTATACTGAGAAAATTTGAATCTATATTACCATATGACTGGAAGCTCATTAACTTACCAGCAAAGTCTCCTCGGTGGTCGGCCTTTACACCTAACAACTTAGCCATCTCTCTCATTCCCCACCCAACAGATCCAGTACTGAGATCACCACTATCTATTAGTTGGTTATTCTGAAATACACTCCATGTTCTACCATCACCCAGTCCATCAATAACAAAATGAGTTCTAGCTTTTGTTGAATGTACGCAGTCTGTGCTAAGAGCATGCGCATAGTGATGTCCTATCTGAAATAAATTCGAACCTAGTTCGACAAAATCAGTAGCAAACTTGCGATTGTTTTGAATTAGAACAATTGCATCTACTTCATCTATGTTAGTTTCAAAGACTTCAAAAGCCTTAGATTCCATTACACCTATAGCGTCGTATTTGAACCTTTTAACCTGTTCTATACGCTCAAACTTAATGTATCTAATGTTGGTACCATCATAAAAAGCTGCACTATGATCGTGGCCAGCAAAAGCAAGTGATAACAATTTCATAAATTTATCAGTCAGTCTCAATATTTATATTTATATGCCTAATTTGAATGACACCGTCCAATCAATTAATTTCAGCCATTTCAACATAAGTAGTAAAACAAGATGTTACAAATAGCAGGTTTTCAGTTAAAGTGAGCATTGTTATTTATAGTTGTCAAGTGTTTTTACGGTAGAATTCAATTGCCTGTACCAAACCATCAATATGGTCTTCCGTTTTTTCAATAAACAAACCAGGTGGTTCATTGTCAATCGCCATAATAGTCACCAGCTGATTGATGGGTTCACCAACTAATTCTTCATACATCAAAGCATATGCTGTTTCTTGCCAAAAATAGTCCAAAATATCATCACGTTGTTTGATTCGTTTAGAGGTCTTAAAGTCAATTACCGAAAGAACACCATCAAACTCACCAATACAGTCAACACGACCAGCAAGACCTAATTGTTCAGACCATAGTGCCTGTTCTTGGTAATGTATATTGTCAATTCTGTCTAACAATGGAACCAAAGCAATAAACATCTCCTTGGCATCTGGCATGATATCACCAAGTTTATCATTGTTTAGATATCGTTCACATAAGGTGTGTACATTAGTGCCACGGGAACTGGCCTGTTTTGAGATTTTGTTGGCAGCTTCTTCACCCACACGTTTACGCCAAGCCATAATTGATGCCTTCTTTTGAGCACCAATGACTGTGGTTACGGATGGAAGTTTATTTCCCGCTGGTGTTACATAATAACGTTTGCCATCAGGAAATGTTTGTGAAGTTAAATCTGGTAATACTTTAGGTGGACAATATGTGAACATAATATACTCATAGTTAAAATTTTATTTATATTCCTAATTTATCGCAGGCCACAATAAACGATTTTACCAAACTGCTACGAACAATATCATCCGGAGTAAAGGTAATTTCACTGAATTCATTCATGTGTCTTGCCACATTCAAAAACTCTTTCAATCCAGATACATCATTCTTTGACTTAATCAGGTCATTTTGTTTCAGGTCACCAATGAAGATAATCTTTGAACGATGACCAACACGGGAAATTACCGAACTTAATTCATGAAATGTCATAGACTGTGATTCATCTACCAGAATAATAGCATCATCAATAGAAATACCACGTATGGCAGTAGTAGAAATAAATCTGGCATGACCTTGTTCCTTTAGTCTATCCCATGCATCAGAACGACCAAAAAGAGTTTCAGATATTTCCTTGTAAGGTGTCTCGTATATCTCCATCTTTTCATCCAACGAACCAGGAACGAAACCTTGGTCTCTTACCTGAACTGCTGAACGAACTACTACAATTTGTTTAAATGGGTTGGACCTATCTAGGACTTCTTCTAATCCACGATACATTGCCAAGAATGTTTTACCAACACCTGGAGAACCAAATAGTCCAATGAAATAGTCTCCACGTTTGTATGCATCAAAAAACTTTTGTTGATTTTCTGTTAGAGCATCAAAAGCTTTTAAATGATCCAGTTTTATCTTTAATGAATTTGAAACTGATGGTTGTCTATATTCTTCGTTTTCGTTTGTTTCAGCTCTCTGACGAGCTGTCATTTTTTTGGTTACCATCAAGACCCCTGTTATTATTATAATTGCAACAAAGCGGCAGACCTCTTATTATTTTGTTGCTTCGTTTTGTTCTTAGGAACTTTTTTGGGAACTTGTTTCACGGTGGCTGTTTTGTCATGGTCACCTTTCTTTGGAAGAAATAAAGCAGGAACTTGTGGCATTACCATTCCCTCGGTCGTTTTGTTTTATGACCAGACATGGTATTTCCTGGAATGGTTTCACGCATACGTTGAATAACACCAGTTTCAAATGCCGCATGTGGTTGTGCAAGACCCGGAACACTCATACGTTGACCATCACCTAGGCCTGGAATTCCCGCAGGCGTAAAGTGTCGTTCTAAGTGGGGATTGTTTTCTTTAAACTCATCATACTCAGCAAGGCGCATCGTATGTTCTTCAATTTCATTTGTGTTTTTATTCAGAAATGTATAAATCATGTAGATTGAAACCAGTTTGGAACTGGACGTGAGTTAATTTTTCCTTGCCAAGAAGCAAGGTGCTGTTTATTATTTATATAATAATTTTTGTAAGATGCCATGGAATCACCGGCAATTTTTACCTCATCAGGCATGGCAGGTGTAGGACCTGTAAAATCACCTTTCGGTATATTATTTGGTATCATTGCAAGGTCAGGTATCAATCTGGCACAAGCATGAGTTTTGCCATAACGATAGGTAAACTCTTTAAGAAGTTCGCACCATAAAGTGTACAACCATACATAATTTTTATCTGATTGACGAGACCATATTGCAGATGGATGATTCTGCATAGTAGGTTTCATAAGACGAGTTTCACGACCATCAGGCAATCGCCATGCTTTGATTGACCTGTTGTTTGCTGTTAGTCTGCGGTATTCTTCACCATCAAGAACACGATGAGATGTACACAGCAATTGAGCATACTCAATAACCATTTTACAAACATGTTTATCAACGTGCATTTCTGCACAAACTTTTGGATCATTATCAAGGTAAAAAATATTCATTGCATTAGCATCCTAATCAAACCAAATGTATCAATAGAAGTTAACAAGATGTAGTTAGCAAGCATCCCAAATGATTTCCGAGTATAACTAGCCCAAGCGTAGAGAGCGCACCCAGTGATCCAGATAGGATAAAGTACCAGTAAAGGGGGATTTGGTACGGTGACTGCCATAGTAATTGCACAACCAATACTAATAGCCCAAGCGAGCAACTCAACAATAAAGCGAAAGTGATTACTGCGCCAATCATCTTTAATCCATTGAATTGTTGGTGCGAATATTTGATACATAAAATTCCTTAGCAATCATATAAAATCTCATTTTTATTCACCAAATTTAGGAATTTCCAAATCACCATTCTTTTTAACTTTAGCAGGAGCTGGTGTTGCTTCTTTAGTTACTTTAGGAAAACGGCGAGCAATATCTTCTGCTGATACAGTCTGCATAGCAAATTGTTTGAACTCATCATAGTTGTTGCTAACTTTCATAGAATTCTTAGAATTCATGCCGGCACCATCAAGTGTAAATAATGCACAACCACCAGTTACCAGTGGTGCAATCTCAATAATATGATCCAAATTAATAATAACTGGACAACCTTTTTCAATTGAATCAACTTCAACAAATAAACTCATAACTTCTCCTTATTTTCTATCACAATCTTCCACACGAATCAAATAAACTGTTTTCTCTGCGTGTGGTCTCACAAAGAAACATTCACCTTTGATAGACCAAACCAAATGGTTTTGAATACCATCTTTGAATTCTTTTAGTTCTTCTGGTTCTTTCTTTGCAAGGAATGCCATAACAAGAAAGAAACACGCCATAAAGGCAAGGTAACTAATCATATACCAGAAGTTATCTTTTAACCATTCAAAAACTTTTTTCATATCATTCCTAATTGTAAAAGTAGATTATACAGGCCAATACCAAAAATGGCAACAGCCACCAACAGGAGTGACAATTTGGTGGATTCTTCACCATAGTATTCCACTTCCAGTCTAATCATATCCCGTTGGGCACACAGCATCTGCGAGGATTCTATCTCACCACCCATCATGTGGATGGTTTTCTCTGCCTCTTTTAGCCTGCGTTTGGCTGAAATGTAATGTATATACGAAATCATATCAGCCATCTACATGGCTGGTTTGTTTAGGTCGTTTGATGTGTTGTGTGCGTTCATCAACTTCATCCAGTTGTTCTTGGATTTCCATCATGGTAGATACTCTCATTTGAAGAATTCTCATTTTTTCTTCAAGTTCCTCAATTCTTTTCACAGCTTCTTCATTAGTCATAATCAATCCCATAAATTTTGATAGTATTTTCCAAACAAACGAAAACCATTTTGAATCCGTTCTTCAACAACCTTCATACCTTCGTAGTCACACTTATATGTATTGTTCGGTCCTTCAACCCATTGATACATTGTGGCTTTACCATTGTCATCCCATGCAACTGCCACAGTTTTCATATCATGTGTACCTGAACGGAATGCATCTTGCCATGATTCATCTTGTTTAGATTCAAAAGCAAAAATCATTTCACCAAGTGCCCATTCCCAACGAGGAAAATGGTTGGCATCGGTATCATATTCATTTTCTTTTGGTGGTGCCGATGTAGAACGTAATTCTTCTGGTACATCAATATCATCAACAAAAGGTGCACCATGGTGATTTGCTTTTAATTGCTTCAACATAGGTAGAATAATTTTACCTAGTGTGAAGTCCATTGACCAAGTATCCCATTTATCAATTTTTACATAATCTATTTTGGGATCCACAAGGTCAAGGAACTTTTGAATGGCACCACAAATAGGCGACAAACGTTTCACCCACTTTTCATATTTGTGGTCTGGTTTATCTTCGTGGTTATAGAATACATCATTATCTTTTTCCCAAAAGCAAACCTTCTCCAAGATTTGATATGGAGAAATCCAATGGTCACGATAATTGTTAATATAAACCTTCATCAAATCACCTTTAGTTTTTCATCAATTCTATACATCTCTTTCATGTAAGGTGAAACTTCACCTAACACACTTCTAGCCAAATCACCTGGTCGTCTTGGTAAAATGTTTACCTTAAAGTCACACTTGTTGACCTCTTTGAAGTACTCAATCATCTGCATTACCGAATAACCAGAACCTGTGGCCAAGTTATGAATTGTATCATGCTGGAAATGTATAGGCAAGCATTCTTTAATGGCATTACAAACTTCTGATACATGAATGTAATCACGCAATGTAGTACCATCATAGGTATCATAGTCATTGCCATATACATTGAACTCACCAGTTTCCATTGCCTTGATTAGGTTGAACATCAAACCATCCATGTTGGTTGGTTCATAACCAGCAGAACCAATCACATTATAGAAACGGAATATTGTACAACTTTTGTCATTCAATTCACAATACTGACGTACCATATCCTCGGTTGCTCGCTTTGACAAAGCATATGGACTGGTAGGATTTTCCGCAGCACCAGTAGAGGCAAAAACAAAATGTTTGTAGTCAACATTCTCTAACATTTTTAATGTACCAGCAACATTCGTTTCATAGTACCGCATAGGCCATTTCATGGAATCACCTACGTTGACCAATCCAGCCAAATGAACCACAGAATCAAATTCACCTTCAACACATTTACCCTCTAAGATATCTTGTTGAATGAATCTATCTGCTGATTGTGGTTTGAATACACGATCCAAACCTACAGTATAATAGTTTGGCAAAACATCCAATAGATGCCTGCCAATGTAACCAGAACTACCCGTTATTAGAATCTTTTTCATTCTATGTAATCCACAGAATTGATGAAACGCATTTTCTCTGCAATGTCCCATGATTTCAAATAGTCATTGTCTTTGTCAAACAATTCCAAATATTCTTTGGCAGATAATTCACGGGTCGAAACAATCACCTCATCCATGTGGTGTTGTGAGAATTCATGGAAATCTTCTTGCCCAATTTCCATAACAAATTCGTCCGTTGCATGAGTTTCTTCACGTGCTTCAATCACATAACGCATACGAAACATCGACACGGTTTCAACCAAATATAATTTCTTTTCCATATCAAACCTCCACAAATTTCAATACAAATCTATCAGCACGTTCTTCATACGCATCATAGCCTCTTGGATTACAAACAATGCGAGTAGAACCAATCATATAGTCAAAATCTTCATGTGTATGACCATGAGTCCACAATTTAATTTGTGGATGATCCATGATGAATTCATCTAATGCAGTACTGTAACCACCATTCATAATCACTTCATCCGCATATCGTGGATGTGTTGACAATTTACTTGGTGCATGGTGACCAACAACAACAAATTTCTGGTCAAATTTACCTTCAATCATCAATCTTATATATTCAAGCATGGCCTTGTGGTCAACAACAGCATCATCAGGTGAGAAACGACTTTCACGTTTATGAAATTTACCATCCTCATCTTTAAAGATTGTTACCCGATTACTATTTTTAACGCAACGAAAATCATTCATCATACCTTTCATGTGCAACAGTGTGATTGGATCCTCATTGTTCATATCAGTCCACAATGTACCACCAATGAATGTTACATCATTCAAGGTGAAAATTTGTTTATCTAAGATATGAAGATTGTGTAGATAACCAAGCTTATCACGGAGAGTTGTAAGAGTGTTAGCGTAATCACCGTGATAATGTTCATGGTTCCCCATAATGTAAATGACATGAGGAAATCTATCAGAGCATTCTTGAAAGAATTGATGCCACTTTTCTGAACGAGCCCAACGATCCATGACACCATATTCATCCCTATTATTCAAATCTTTGGCAACACAGATATCACCACCAAGAATCAACACATCAGCACCTTTGGTATTTTCAAGGCTGATAGTACCAAATTCAAGGTGAATATCTGAACAAACTGCAATCTTCATTTTTTTCTTTCCACGTATCTAACTTTGTATAACTGGCAAACCTTTTGTTTTTCAATCAATCTTACTGTTTGACAATCCATACCTGTGTTGTAACTCAACAAATGGTCAGTTGGTGTCTTATCGGTTGTAGCATAAACACCAGCACTTATTACAGTAGATGCTACAGCACAACCAGATAAAAGAAACAATAACAATAGATATCGCATTATTGAAGTGTGTTATTTGATGTTTCCATTATACTTGAATGTGCCAAAGAAAGCAACCGCTCCGTATCGGATTCGTTATTAATTTGTCGTGAAAGAGCAACAATCCTGGCTAATACTACAGCAGTAATAACTTCAAAGCCAATTTGGTGTTTCACACAGGATTCCAACAACAGGTCATCAATCTTGGAAGACAAATCCATCAATTCAGGATCAACAATCATTTGTTTCCTTTTTCCATTTTAGGTTCAATCTTAGGTTCAGATTCTTCTTGTGTTTGACTTAGTTGCCGGTCACCATCTTTAGCAGCAAAGGTTGAAACATTAATAATGAAATTCAACGGAAAGAAAATAATTGCTAACACCAACACTAGAATAATACCTGTCACAAAAATAAATTTTGCAAAGAGTACCATAGAAACTTCTAACATAAAATTCCAAAAACCATTAAAGAATCCAGATTCATCTGGAGCCAATTCTTTGATTTTATGAAATGGTCGAATGAGTTCAACCAAATTCTTTTCAAATTGTAAATTCTGTTCAATCAGAATGTTCATCAATCCACGGTACAATTCAATAATCATCATTTTCTTTCCTTATTTCTTCAAACTACTTCGTAGGTAACATCATAACCACCTTTGCGGTCTGTCCACCAATCATCTTCGTCCATCCAATCCCAATCAAACCAAATGTCATTCTCTCTGGCATCATCCATAAATTGTTCAATGTCATACTCACCTGAAGCAATTTGATTGTAGATATCTTGCGCTTCATCTTCTTCGATATCATATACAGCCATTACATCATCAAGTAAAATTTCAAGGTTGTACCTTCTCTCTACTGAATGCCATTCAGACTTTACGATAGTTACCATTTGTTTTTCCTTTCGATTTAGTTTCTTCCAAAAATTCTCTTTCTTCCTGCACCCGGTCTTGCCACAAATTTTCACATTTCGTTCTGGTGTAGTCTGCCAAATTGATACAATCTTCCATAAACATAGAACGTTCATCGTTTATCTCGGTCTGTTTATTTGGTGTTTCTACCTTAGAAGTTTCTTCACTTGGTTTTACATAATTGAGAACTTCTTCTTTTTTCTCAACAACAGGTGGAACAATGTTCTTTTCTGTAGGTTTGTGGTTTGCCATAACAGCAACACAACCTACTGCAAGAGCACCCATGATGATGTATTTCCAGTATAGAACCAGAATTACACCAATCACAGCAACAAAAATGCCAACGAAAACAATCATTTCCATGGCACTTTGAGACAGACCTAATCCGTTAATAACTTCGGAATACATGACAATACCTTATTTGAATGGATCACAATGTACGTTTACGGGAATCATAACAACACCTTTGGCAGTTTTCTGTGAAAGGTATTCAACTGTAGGTTTCATTTTTGCATTAATACAATCACGGGAACCTTCGATAACATCAATTCGTTTCAAAGCCACAGGACCTGTATAGTTGCCAATCTTAGCATCTTCAACGACAACAGCAGGTGCTGGTGCAGGTGCTTGAGCAACAGGTTTTTCTGGTACTTCAACTTCAACAAATTGTGGTTTGCTTGCACAACCAACAACCAAAACCAATGGTAACAACCAAAGTTTATTCTTCATCATAATTCTCCTTCACACTCCATGCCATAAACAAAATAAGAACAACATCAAACAAAGCACCAGTCCAATTTTGGGCCGTTACATCCATAAAAAATTCATTTAGAAAGAAACCCATGGTGAACCATGAAATCTCAAAACCGTACTCATTCAAGAAATTAAATATTTTTTCCAACATTACGAATCCTATCAATTAACAAATTAGCTTCGGCTGTGTTATCAATATCATCAAGCAACTCATGCTCTTGTGTCAACAACTCAGCCTTGGCGGTACGAATCAAACTCAAAGCATAATCAACATCATCGTTATCTGCTTGGTCTAGCCATTCTTCAAACGATTCATCGGTTGTATTGAGAATGAAATGTAGATTATCACGGTCCCAATCATTCATGCTATTTTACCTAACACAGTATAAATCAATTGGTCCAACTCGGATGAAAAGTCTTTACCTTGTCTACGATTCTGATAAATGGCTTCTACGATTTCTTTAGAAGCAGTGTCAGCCATATGACCACGATTTTCCAATTCATCAATCAAATCTTCGGTTTCAAAATCAGTAAGGTCAACATCGACCTCAACTTCAGTATAAACTGTGCGGTATGCCATATCAATCTTTCGTTCCTACATGACTTCTGAATAAGAAGCCAGCCAATAAACTCAAACCCCAAGCCTGCATCCAATCAATCTCATTGATTCCTTGAACAGCAGGCACAAGGCAACTATTCCACAAAAGCATAATTGGCCAACTAAGAATAAAACTCAGCAATGCACCAATTAAAAGCAATGTAAGGAACACACCGACAAATTTTTGCAGGCTCATAATCAAGCCTCAGCAGTTTCTGGTTCTTGGACTTCGGTCACTTCAGCAACAGGTGCTGTGGTTGTAGTTTTACCAACATAACGACCATCAGCATTAAACTCGGTGAAATTCAACAACTGATATGCTTTAACTGAACGACCTTCTTTGATAACCTTCACAATACCACCATCTTTACGGATATTGTAAATGTTGGTTGACAAGCGATACAACACCGCTTCTTGGTCTGTACCTTCAAAGACTTTTGCAATCTCATCAGGTGACACAGGTTTGCCAGACAGGAGAACCTGTGTGATTTTTTCATGGCGGTTAATCTTACCTTTACGAACTGTATTCATAATATATTTCCTTCTTCAATTAAAATGGGATTTCTTCATCAATTTTTGTACTCACAGTTTCTGTTTCAGGTTTTGCCTTAGCATCTACTTTAGAATACAAATCTAAGAAAGCCGTCTTGGTTTCAGCATCAAAACGGCTGACACACAATTCAATGGCTTTCATCCTATCACCAAAGATTTTGAATGCCTTGGCAATATGGACAAGTCGGCGAGTAGAGATAATTTCATCTACAGCGCCTTGGTCAAAAGACTGGCGAACAATGTCAGCCCATTGAACCAAATGGTCTACAAATTCTTTGTCATCAATCAATGGTGAAAGAATTTTCTTTTCTGTTTTAATATCAGGATATTCCTGTTCGACAGTAATCGGGAATCGTTCTAAGAAAGCATCATCAAGAATTTGGGATAGATAACGACCTTCTTCTGAACCACGGCCTTTGGTGTTTGCAGTAGCAATCACATTGAAGCCATTTTTTGGATAAACCATCTCACCGTTTTTCTTGTTGTAGTATGGTTTGCCCTCTAAGATACCTTGCAAACACATTAACTTATTAGAACCACGGTCAACCTCGTCAATCAACAGTACAGCACCACGCTTCATTGCTGTGATAACAGGTCCATCACGATTAACCACATTACCATTGACAAGAGTAGGACCACCCAACAAATCACTTTCATCAGTCTCAATCGAAATGTTAACACGAATGCATTCTCGGTTAAGCGATGCACAAGCCTGCTCGACCATAAGTGTCTTTCCGTTTCCAGAAAGGCCAGTAACGAACACAGGATAAAAACTACTAGACTTAATAATATTAGTAAGGTCTTTATAGAATCCAAATGGAACATAATCAGGGTACTTTGCTGGGATTGAAACATCTGAATCATCAATCAACTTAGGTTGTTTGAATTCGAGCACTTGTGCAGCCAAAGCAACTTCAAGTTCTTGTACTTTAGGTTTTGTGCCGATGTTAGGCAGTTGGTATTGACCACGTTCAGCACGATATTCTGCTTTAGTCACCAACCAATAGGGGAAAGAAATGTTCTTTTCTTCAACAACCCGTTGAATATCATCACGGGAAAGAACTGCATTTGCACCAAAGATATCTTCTGCCGATGTGACAAACGATTTTTGGTTTCTGTTAAGACTCATAATAAAACTCCAGTTATTCGGTAGAATAATTATATCACAAATTTAGGCAAGTGGCAAGCGGTTGTGTAGGAATACAACAGATTATTCGCCATCCCACTTGGTGGTCTGTGCAAAGGACTTTTCCTGGACGGTGGCACCATGAAATTGTCTGGCATTACCACACAGGTAACAGTTGGCGGTTCCACAATCCATGGCGTGGCGTTTGGCAAACTTGTGTGCCTCATCCACTTTCACACCTTTTTCCTTGGCAATTTTGACCTGCTTGGCCACGGCACATTCATCTTTTTGCATACGCTTGGTACGCTTGATTTTATCTTCTTCTGTACTCATGTTATGCTCCTTATAGGTCCAGTAAAATTAAAACACCTAACACAACCAACCACACAGAACCTTCAATGTTATGTTCATAACCCCAAAAGGCTAATGCAATACATCCAAGGCCTGCGATTGCTTTACTTAGGCTATTCATCTCAAAATGCGTCAAAGTTAAAATACTTTGCACGTTCTTTGGTCAAAATCATAGTCACGCCTTCTCTTTCAAAGATGAATTGGCCAGTTTTGTTGTTGAATTTCACCAAATCTTCTTGTGTGAAATCTTCTTCACCCCAACCATCATCCTCATCTTCATCAGAAGCGAGAACGGGCACAGCTTCATCAATAGCACCAGATTTCTTCTTGCGGTCAAATTTCCAACTGACACAAATTTCTTTTGATGACAACGGTGTGCCGTTCCAAGTTTGGGGACTAATACGACTAGCCACACGGTCACCTTTAAAGATTTCAACACGATATGCGGCACCACCATCAAACTCTGCCTTCACGTTTAGAATACGCATTGCTTCTTGTGGTGATTCATTGTAACGATTCATTTCTTCAATCAATGCTTTCAACATATCAAAGTTAAAAGCAGAGAATACAGAGCTGATGTTCACAATGGTGTCAACTGTTTTCAATTCTGGTTTGGCCAGATTGTCATAACAGTATTCACGGATGAATGCCTCGTCCAAACCTTTGAAGTCAATCATGTAAAAGATACGACCTGGTCGGTTACGCATATGGCTATCAACACGCCACTTATCATTACTGGTCAACATGAACAGTTTTTTGGATGAATAGATACCATCAAGCAATGTCAACAATTCTTCCTGTTCATCGCTGTTGTACACCTTTTCAAACTCATCAAACATCACCACACATGGTTGCTGAATAGACTGAATCAATGTATTGAATTTGTCACCACACCAAGGTTGGTTGACAACAATAGTTGGCACCTTTTGTTTAGCCAATTCAATACAGATATTTTTACTCAACAAGGTTTTACCTGAACCTTTTTCACCAACAAGCATTACACCTGTGGACTTATCACGGCTCCAAAAACTATTGATGATACGCTCTGTATTACGGGCGGTATCACCATACATTCTGGCAGGTACATCAAAGCTTTCAATCTGCTCAATGTAAAAATTATCATGTGGATCCACCTTCACAACATAGTTACCAGCAGGTAACTGTTCGTGCAAATCCATAGATTCTTTTGTGGCAATACGGAATGTATTGCCTGACTTCATGTAATAACTCATTCTTTTATTTCCATGTTCTATGTCGTTCAGCAACGTGTTCATTGCCATCATATTGTACAATATACCAATTCACATCATCAGGTATTTCCACAATTTTCAATTCAGAAAAATTACCGTTAATTGCAGTCCCTTGTTCTTCAACCATTTCAACCAACACTGGACAATCCCGAGGAATGTCATAGTAGTAGAAATTGGTATCGGTGATACCTTTACGGCTTTTGTATTCATCTAAGGCGGCATCAGACAAACCGAAACCACCATAACAATCATTAATAACAATTTTCATTTTTTACTCCTCATCCTCCCCAATTATAATCTGGATTTGTTTCAATGGCAATATGTCCAAACTGGATTATACCATCCCAATCTTTCGAACCTCGACCACCACCTGTTACAAAATCAGTTTCAAAATCCACAATGGCACATAAATCTAAAAATTGGTCATAATTGTCAACATACCTGATATCTTCAAGCTTGATACAACCAATACAACCTGCATCTACTGAATAAGAATGTCCTTGTTGGTCACGGTATTCACCATCACCCCATGTTGTGGAATAAATGGCAAATTTACGACCATCTTTCAATTCAAATTCACCATCAATCACTTTATTACCTTGAATGATAATAGAACAAATTTCTTTCCATTCATCATCGGCCATCACATAACACAAATCACCGACATAATATTTACCTGCTTGCATCATCACCAACCTCCACCATAAGAATGTTCCGACAAATAATTGTAAACGCTTTGGCGACCAGCATCACCAGAATTGAATACATCAATTGGATGTTTCAAACCAAAATGCAGATTAGGTCCATCCCACCATGTATTAATTAAGTCTTGTCTACCAAGTAGACCCATGAGCATGGCATCACACTCATCCTTCATTTCATTATACTGTATTTGATTTTCAATTTCTCTTTTACGCCACATACTCAACTCCGAAATGTTCCTTTGATTGCACTCCAACAGGCAAGTGCAGAGTTATCTTTTTTCATAACATCTTCACAGATTTTCATACATTCCCATACAATCGAATCGGCAAACTTTTCTCTATCAAAATTTTCATAACTGGCACCCCAACCGTGTTCCTCAATGGTCGTAGCCTTGTCCAACAGTTCTTTAATTCGTTCATTCAAGTTCTTCTCCTTCATAACATGGCAGCGTACCGTTACAGCAGTGAAAACAGGTATAGGGCACACCTGATTCATCTAAGTCATTGAACCAGTTACCACCACAACGAGGACAATCTACTTCCTTTTTATCTTCGTTCATCATTTTTTCCAAAATTTAACAATGCTTAACCAGAACACCACAGCGGCAACCATTAGTATGGTGCCGAATGTGATGCCTATGAATTGTGCTACCTGATTAACCACAGATTGCATACTCAGCCAAATCAGACCAGTTTTTACCTGCGCCTTGGCGGATTTTAGTTACCTGAATCAGCGTACGGAGTGACAACTCTTTGACTGAATCTTGGTGCTTTTCAATCAAATCCATGGCATCGGACTTGACGGTCTTGTCAAACTCAGGCATAAACTCACCTGTAGACAACAGGTGGCGCATACGCTCAACCTTTTGCTTTGTGGTCATGGACAAGTCAACAGCCAATGAACGGGTCAGAATAGCCTGGTCGATATTGGATGCGGACAAGTTGGAGATAAACACAACACGACCTTTGAATTCAAAGGATGTAGGCAAATCTTCATCTTTGATATCAGCACGCCATGAAATGATACGGCGTGAATATGAATCAAGCGCACCTTTGAGCAGGTTCAATGATGTAGGATCTTTGAGGACGGAATCACAATCATCAAACACAATAAC